>JACLAD010006340.1_pt1 | contig 27951 bp, 10 predicted proteins | sample 8027901 | NCBI WGS metagenome assembly JACLAD01 (sample SAMN15725071, study PRJNA655200) | protist metagenome | isolation source: fluorescence activated cell sorting (FACS) single amplified genomes of... | place: Spain: Blaines Bay Microbial Observatory, Mediterranean Sea | collected 2016-07-05 | reverse complement strand
GGTTAAAGGTTTTTTAAGTAAAAGTTTGGAGATTGTTCCACAGCTAGGAGGACGATCGGCACAAGTATGTGACGAGTGTGACCTTGCTCGAGACAACGGCTAGTATATTTTATAAAAGGAAATATAAGAAAAGACAAGAGAAATAGAGGTTAAGGAAATTAGTTTTATTAGAAAAGGTGCTTTGTGAAAGAGCTAATTGAAAAAAGAAAGAAATTGAAGCAAAGAAAAAGGTAAAAAAAAAATGTTGAACTCTGACACTGCTACGGCGTCGTCCGACGTAAAGATCGGCTTGAAAAGGGCAACCTTCATTGAAAAGGGTCCTTTACGTATTGTTATTACCGATGCTCCATCAGATGCCAACATCGATCAGCACGTGCGTGAACTTATTCAGCTCAAGGTGAAACATGTTGCTCGAGCTTGTGAGCCAACTTACAACACAGAAGCTATGACGAGCGCCAACATAAAAGTGCACGATATGCAATTCAAAGATGGAGGGCCTCCGTCAGATGACGTTCGTAACCGTTGGCTTGATTTGATTGAATCGTGTTTCGTGAAGGGCAGTCTCGGTCCAGAGGAGAAAATCTCTGTTCACTGTGTAGCGGGACTTGGTCGTGCCCCTGTGCTCGTAGCCCTGGCTCTGATTGAATATTGCAACATGGAGGCAATGGAAGCTGTTGAGCTAATACGTAAAAACCGACGTGGTGCAATCAACTCTCGCCAATGGGGCTATCTTGAACAGTACGCGCCTACGCGTCGTCCAAAGTACTCCAAGTGTGCTGAGTGCACGATAGTTTGAGGAAGGGAGGATCTAATTCGATAGAGAATCAATAAAGATAAACATGTTTCTAGTGTTTTTTTAAAGAAAATAGTCTGGCAATTGGTCGTTATCGTCATCATCAGAAGGTCGTTTACGTTCGTTCTGCGGACACGAGCCAAAGACGGCATAATTCTTCGACATGTCCTCTGCAAGTTCCAACACGGCCCCTAAGTTACCGCATCGATAACAGTAATTTGGCGCAGACCAAACAGTGACCAGTCCCTTGTTGAACATTTCACGGTATCCGCTCATTACCAGTTGGTGCGAACGGCAAATCTGTGAAATGTGGTTTTCGTGGTTAAACCGTTGAACAATATCCGAGCCAAAGATATATCCTGCACCACGAGGACTGATACCCCAGCCACCAGTGATGTCTTCTGGATCACTCCATAGGAGATCACACATTGGTCCCTCGTGGGGAACTTCACAAACACGATCAAGGGCTTTGATTTGATCGATAGTATCACAAGAAGGTGTCAAACCAGCGTGTACTGCGAACCGCGTTTCGCCCGTCCCCTGCCCAACGATAGCTGCTAGAGCAAGGCAGTCAAACGCTGAGGTGCAAAGCTCCCATACTTCGCTCGAACCAAACTTGCGCATGCACTCGTCATAGAAGCCGTATACTTGGGTAATTTGACGCGTCTCGTGGTTACCACGAATCAGGTACATGCGCTTTGGATATCTGACCTTGTAGGCAAACAGAAGCAACAAAGTTTCAACACTAAAGTATCCACGATCCACGTAGTCGCCCATGAATAGATAGTTATGCTCTGGTGGACCACCAGAGACCTTAAACATTTCAAGCAAATCATAGAATTGGCCATGGATGTCTCCAACAATTGTAACAGGTGGTTCTACTTCTAGCACATTGGATTCTTTCAAAAATTCTTCGCGGACGCGTACACACAACTGCTTGATTTCGCTCATCGCCGGAAGCTCTCGTTTTTCTAACTTGGCAATCCACCCCTCTGGGGCATACATTGGATCGCCTGCCATATTTCTATTTTATAATTATCTTGACCTATTTTGGATCGAGTGATTCGACTCTTGGTTGATTGTTTCCTTTACTGACAGCTTTGTGTGTATGTGTATGTGTAAAGAAAATTACCTCACAAAAAGTTATTTCCTATGATTGAAAACCAGAACAGCACTCACCTAATAAAGAAAGTGAATTCGATTTTCAAAAAGTGAAAAAAAAAGCCTTTGTTTGATCGGCCTTTTCAGTTGAATTTGTTTTTTTTTTTTCCTTCTTTTTTCTTTTTTCAAGTTAAAAGCTAAGGATCTGGTAGCATGAAATTTATTAACATTAGCACATTTGGAGGGGTATTTCTGTTACCAAACACTTTATTCTTACGTTGCACTCGTCCCATCCGAGTCATGATCCCTCCATCCCATCGTCACATAAAAATGGTCAGATCGTTCACGAACTCGTTCCTCCATCTTAGGTAATGAACGTACCACTACTTTCCGTCATCTTGATTTTGTTTTTCGTTGGAGACGAGCAGGTGGTTCTACCTGCTGGTGCTGGGCTGGTTGTCTCTACCGTAAAACATGAATTTTCCTGACTCATTGAATACAATTCGGAGGAAATCTCATCGACGTGCAAATGCACCTACCCTTCCTTTCTGACTTCCGGAAGGAACTTTTGAGAGGTCCAGGTTCAGAATCTCGGTTTCGTCACACTTTGTAATGTACTGACCAGCCTTTTTTGGATCAGAACTTGGAACCTGCTTCAAATGATTTCAAGGTCGATCGATGGGTGTCCTCTTTTCAATATGTACGTTACGAAGTTTTTTGCTTTTTTTTTTTCAACGTAAACTTTAAGAAAAAAAGGAGAACACAACAAACAACGGAGAAGGCAAGAAGAAGAAGAAGACAAGGCCTAACCGTAATAAAGTAACAAAGAAAGGAAGGAAGGAACGAAGGAACGAACGAACGAACGAACGAAGAAACGAAGAATCGAAGAAACGAAGAAAGGGAGAAACATTCGGGAGAAAAAAGAGTAGTGTTTAAAAAGGAAAGCAAGAAAGAACATTTTAGGAAATTGATAGGCAAGGCGTTATAAAAGAAGAAAAAGTCGCACAAGGTGACAAAGCTTTTATGAAAGGATGAGTGAAGAACAGAAGAAAGAAATCTCCCACGTGGAAGGGAAAAATGATCTGAGTGGTTCACCAAGTGGCGATAGCCGGCTAGATTGGCTAGAAACGCGTATTCATACTGCTTGGAAGAACGTGAAATTAGCAAAATTACGCAAGAATCTTAGTACAGAAGAAAATGCACGTGCATTGGAGGAGTTCTTCAGCACCCCTGATGTACGGTGTTTGCTTGTGTTTGCCGATGGCTCTCATGTGTACACTGTGATGCCAAAGACAATCCCAAAGAGTGGCAAAGCCATGTATTTTTTGAAGAATGCAGCCGCAGAGCTGACAGAATCGTCGCGGTTAGATAACGATGTGATATCTGGTGAATTGAGCGCAGAGCCATTAGCTCATTTAGAAAAGGTTATCCAACATGTGTACATGCCGTTGCTAAATAATCCGGCTGGGCAAGATAGTTTGGGTGATGGTGCGTCGAAAGAGATCATGGACAAGCTTCATAGTTTTTTAGCGAGTGTATCAATAACTCTAGGCCAAACAAATGGTGAGACGTGTCTGCCATTACCTCTGACTGATGCGTCAGGGACGTTGTCAAATAGCAAGGACAAAATCCACTTGCTGGAAGGGGCAGTAATCACATGGACGAAACAGATAAAAAATATCCTCAAGCTTGATCCTGAAAATCAACTAAAAGACGGAGGGCATCCAACCCCGGATGAGGAGGTGTTGTTCTGGCGCAATAAAGCTGCAAACCTTAATTCGATTTTCAATCAGCTACAGAGCGACCGGGTCCGCCGTGTTTTGCGTATCCTGGACGCATCAAAGAGTACCTATTGTAACCCTTTTGCAAAGCTATGCAAGGAGGTATTTACAGCGCGTTTAGAGGCGAATGATAATCTTCGGTTTTTGACGTCGCTGGAACCTTGGTTTGCCAAGTTGAACGACAAGAGCGCCGATTTCTCGGAATTAGTCAACCTCTTTAAGCCGATCATGCACACAGTGCTGCTGATCTGGAAAAACAGTGAGTATTACAATTCCCCAGCACGCCTTGTCGTGTTGATGCGTGAGATTTGTAACGCCTTGATTGCTCAGTCTTGCAATTTTTTGAGTGGCGAGCAAATCTTTGAACTGATTGGATCCGACGAGGCCGGCAAAGCGGTGGAGAAGTTGAAGATGACGTTGAAGGTTTGTGGAACATTCAAATCAACGTATTTCGACTACAAGGCAACGGCGAATTCCGAGTGCGTATCAAATCCATGGCGCATACAGAATAACGCACTGTTTCTGCGCTTGGATTCGTTTTTGGAGAGGTGCCATGATATCTTGGACTTGACCCAGACGATCGTGCAGTTTACGATGCTGAGCAAAATCGAGATCGGGGGCACTAAGGGCAAGTCGTTGACGACATCTGTGGTGCAGATCTATTCGGACTTTCGCCAGGCCGTGGAGACGTTCCAGCAAGTGAACTACGACATCATGGACGTGAGCGCGAAGGATTTTGACGATGATTTCTACGATTTTCGATGCAAGATCAAAGAGCTCGAGCGTCGCCTGGGCTCCATTTTGACACAAAGTTTTGATGACGCCTCGACGATCAACGCCCGGTTCAAGTTGTTGGATTCTTTTGAAGGTCTATTGGACCGTCCAATCATCCAAGATGAGTTGGAGAACAAGCACGTCTCCTTGTTGAAGGCGTACGCGGATGATCTACAGAATGCACAGGAAAGTTTTATGGCCTACAAGGACAGCCCACCCGTTTCGAGCAATATGCCCCCCACCGCTGGTGCCATCGAGTGGTGTATGGGTTTGTTGGACCGGGTTTCCGATCCGATGGAAAAACTCAAGCAATTGAACCGTACTGCCATGGAGCGCGAGGAGGCTAAAGAGGTTATCAAGACCCACGCGAATGTGGTGGAAACCCTGAATGCATATTGTGATGCCCGGTCTTCGGAATGGGCGCAGTGCGTAGATGCCACTGCCGCGGGTAAGCTTAAACTTCCGCTACTCCGTCATCGTGAAACGGACAACACGAGCGAGGAGGCGACTGAGCATCAACGCCAAGTGCTTGAGCACGGCGGGTTTTCGTACAAGTTACTCGACGTCAACTTTGACCCTGAACTAATTGCATTGCTGCGCGAGGTAAAGTACTTTCTGCTTCGCGGGCTCGAGGTTCCAGAATTTGCTCTTGAGCTCAACAAGAAGGAAAAGCAGTTTCGCAACTGGCGGGGAAAGCTGCAACTGTGTGTAAACAAGTACAACAACATGATGACTTCTATTCTTCCAGTCGAGTGCCCTCTTGTTCGAACGCAAGTCGAGAAGATCCATCACGTGGTGCAATCGGGACTATCGATGCTCACGTGGAAATCTCACGGCATAGATAGCTTTATCGAAAAGACCGAGATGGCTGTTTCCGAAGCCGAAACTGTTCTAAACATCCTCAAGAATAACCTCACAGAAATCGAGGACATTCTCGAAAGCTGCTCAGACTCATCCCTTTTGGACCGCCAAGCCAAGCCTGAGACTGTGAAAGAGTACAACCAGCTGCACGCCAATCGCATCGCGGCGCGGTACCAACAAATTACAGAAGGAGGCAAAGCCATACACAAGCTTCTTAAGGAGTCAAACAAGGTCCTGAAAATCAGTGCTGGTCATCCTGAGTGGCGTGCTTATGCCGATTTTGTCAACAACGTTGTCGTGTCAGGGCTCACGCGCGCCGTCCAGGTTTCGCTCAACTGGCTGGACTGCCAAATCGACCCCAAGATTATTGAAGAAAAGGAGAAGCCACCCTTGCTGCAGGTGGCCGTGAATCTCAACAACAATCAGGTCTCGTTCATCCCGAGTGTATTAGACGACGACCGAAATGGTGTCAAGTCCTCATTGCGCTCGTGGATCGAGGACACGCTGCGCATAGGTTCCCTAGTGCGCCGTCTTGATCTCGGGGAAGGAACGTACGTGCGCGAGTTGCAACAAAATGAGACGGTCCAAAACCTCACCTCTGGAATTTTCGAGCATGTTTCGGAGAACGAACACCGCTGCCGCGAGTTTGTCAAACAGTACGAGAAGTATTCCTTTTTGTGGCAAACCGATCTTCAGGGCATGTTTGCCGAGTTTATCGAAAACGCCACCTCGCTTTCCGAATCAGGTTTACGTCGTGTAGACCTGGCCAAGTTTGACGAGGAAATGAACCGACTGAACCAGATCAAGGAGGAGGTCGCTTCTCTCAAGACCCCCACCAACATCGGGTGGCTCAAAGTAGATTCCACGCCAATTAAGGAGAACATCGTCTACTGGGTGCAAAAATGGTTGCATCAGTACACGGGATACCTGCGTGATGATGTTATTACCAAGCTGCAAGCGCTACGAATCTTTATTATTCAGACACGAGTCGGCCTGGAGCGTACAGTGAGTACCGGGGATACGGAAACACTCATGAGTGTGATGGGACACATTCGCGACGTAAGGTGCCGGATGGACGAAACCGCGGAAATGCTTCAGCCGCTGAAAGAGATCGTCAATCTTCTAAAGCTGCACAGAGTAGACATTGAAGACGAAGTCCTCTATGGCCCTCCGTGTGACGCCGAGGGCAACATTCTTATTGGCGAAGAGGCAGAAAGGGCGCAGCAACAGGATGGTGACGAGGCCGACGATGAAGCAAAGTTCCGAGAAGAGGACAAGGAGCCTCTGCTGGACTTCCTGGACGCTGCTGGATTGAAGTGGGACTCGCTTGTCAATTTTACGTTTCGTGTAAAGGAGCAGATCATGCCTCTCCAGAACCAAGAGGCCGAGTACATCAATTCAAGCCTCGGCAAGTTCAAAACAACGGTGACAGAGTTTTGCTCCCTGGTCAAGGATCCGAGCCGTGGTGCCCCGTTTTCTTTCAAGGGTAGCCCCGAGGAAGCGTATTCCATCATCAATAGATTCCAGGGTCTGTACGAGGAGAAGCGTGCCCGTGCCCAGGAGCTAAATGACCTCGAAGAACTCTTTGAACTACAAAGCTCGAAATATCGTTCACTTTCCCAGGTTGCCACCGAGCTCAAGACACTGAAAAACCTATGGGACTTTAAAGCCAACCAGATCGCGACCTATGAGTCGTGGAATGGAATCCAGTGGAAAGCGATCGACACGGACGCATTGGAGGCGGCCAACACCAAACTAGCCAAGGATCTCAAAGCATTTGGCGCACAAGAGCCTGTGTGCCGTGGCTGGGGTGTCTTCCAAGATATTGAGCAGAATTGCAAGGACATGGCTGTGGTTCTTCCACTAATCGCAGAGCTCCACAGCCCCGCAATGCGCGCTCGACACTGGAAAGCGATTGCCGCAGCGTGCAAAGTCCCATCTATTGCGTGGAACTCTGAAAGTTTCAATTTCCAATCTGTTCTCCAGCTTGAACTACAAAAACATGCCCTGGATGTCTCGGAGCAGGTCGAAACTGCAATCAAGGAGCTCAAGATCGAGAAGAAACTGGAAATAATCGAGTCCAGATGGGAAACCCTGCGGTTGGACTTCGTGGATCAGTTTGGAAATCCTGCCCCAGGACAAGACAAGGGTGACGAGGAAGCCGCACTTAAAAAGGCACGTGCCCTTGAAGCCGGTATGGTCTTTGTACCTAGGCCTTCGGACGAAGTCGTAGAAACTATGGAAACAGATCAGATGGAGCTCCAATCGATGATCAGCATGGGCAAATTTGTCAAATATTTCAAGGACCGTGTGAGCAAATGGCTGTACACTCTCAGCGATATTGAATCCAATTTAAAGGACTGGGTCAATGTTTCCAAGCAGTGGTGCTCCCTGGAATCTATCTATCTTGGATCGGCGGATATTCGAGCGACGCTTGCAGAGGACACAAAGCGCTTCGAAGCAATTGACCAAGAGTTTAAAGAGCTAGAGGCCCGTGCGTTCGCTGGCTCCCCGCTTGTGGTGCATCGGTGCACAGAGGAGGGACTCGCACCCCTACTAAAGCGGATTCTTGTGGACCTTGCCAAGTGTCAAAAGTCGCTCAACGAGTACCTGGACACCAAGAAGAAGGTGTACCCCCGATTCTATTTTGTTTCCAATGTCGCACTACTCGACATACTTTCGAACGGCAACACACCAAAACGTGTTGTTCCTTACCTTGCGGACTGTTACGACTCGCTCAGCGACCTTGTGTTCAAGGATGCGCAAAAAGAAAATCCTCATATTGCTTCGGCGATGATTGCAGGAGACGGCGAGACCGTGCCCTTTCCATACAATTTTGAGATCAAGGACAGCGTCGAAGATTGGCTCAATAAACTTACTGACATGCAAGCCCTAACCCTGAAGACAGTTTTGCGAGGCGCTATTGATACCGCAGTCAACTGGGAGCATGAAAAACCACGACACGAGTGGCTTTTTGATTACCCAGCGCAAGTGGTGTTGCAAGCATCTCAAATATTCTGGACTGAGGAAACCGAGGCCGCTCTCGAGGATCTCGAGTCTGGCAACGACGAAGCTGTCAAGCAATACCTTGACAAATGTAGCGAGCGCCTGAATGCGCTCATTAAACTCGTGGAAGGTGATCTACTCAAGGCAGACCGCACCAAGATCATTTCACTTATTACGATGGATGTGCACTCTCGAGATGTCGTGCAAAAGCTCATCGACCAAAAGGCCGAAGGGCCTGGGTCGTTTTTATGGCAACAGCAACTCCGAAACTACTGGAAGACTGTCAACCCAAATATGGAGACAGATATTTGCATCTGCGACTACAAAACCAAATACTCATACGAATACATTGGAAATTGTGGCCGCCTCGTAATTACTCCTCTCACCGATAGGTGTTACATCACGCTCACTACTGCAATGCGGCTGATGCTCGGCGGAGCACCAGCTGGACCAGCAGGCACGGGTAAAACGGAAACGACTAAGGATTTGGCCCGCGCATTGGCGCTTCCTTGTTACGTCTTCAACTGCTCGGATCAGATGAATTATCAAACACTGGGAGATATTTTCAAGGGCTTAAGCCAGAGCGGGGCGTGGGGCTGCTTCGATGAATTCAACCGCATTCCCATTGAAGTGCTCTCTGTAGTTGCGACCCAAGTCAAGTCAGTCCTGGACGCCGTAGTTCACTTTGCGGAGCCGTCCAACAGACCGCAGGAGCTCAAGGACGTCGCAAAGGAACTTGGAGAATCTCCTGGCACACCACCTTGCAAGGTAGGCTACTTTGACTTTTTCGGGGACGAGCTGTGCTTGGTACCTACCACAGGATTCTTTATTACAATGAACCCCGGTTACGCAGGCCGAACAGAGCTTCCAGAGAACCTCAAGGCCTTGTTCAGATCGTGTGCGATGATACGCCCCGATTTGGCATTGATCTGTGAAAACATGCTCATGGCCGAGGGTTTCCAAACTGCACGCAAGTTGTCCGTCAAATTTGTGACATTGTACCAGCTTTGTTCAGAGCTCTTGTCTCCACAACCACATTACGATTGGGGCTTGCGAGCTGTAAAATCAGTTTTGCGTGTCGCGGGTATGCTTAAGCGAGCAAGCCCAACTATGGAAGAGGAGCCAGTTTTGATGCGTGCCTTGCGCGACTTTAATACGCCAAAAATACCAGCACACGACATGGACATCTTTATTCGGCTCGTCGAGGACTTGTTCCCGAAATATGCGGAGAACACGCCAAAAATTATCAACCAAAAGTTGAAAGAGGTTACCGCGCAAGTGTGCCCCACATTCAGTCCTCCACTGCAGCCAGACGATGCGTTTGTAACCAAAGTGGTTCAGTTCCAAGAACTCCTTGATGTACGTCACTCAGTAATGCTCATTGGTTGTGCGGGTTCGGGCAAGACGTCCATTTGGAAGACACTGCTCGCCTGCCACAATCACATCGGCAAGACTGACACCAACAGCGACAAGAAGGTTGCCACTGCTGAGACGGTCAATCCCAAGGCAGTAACTTCCGACGAGCTCTACGGTTTCATGTCGCTGTCTAAAGACTGGAAAGATGGTGTGTTATCTATCATCATGCGCGGAATGAGCAAAAACCAGCGCGATCTCGGCTACCACTCATACCAAACCAGCAAGTGGGTGGTGTTAGACGGTGACATCGATGCTGTTTGGATCGAGTCCATGAACACTGTCATGGACGACAACAAAGTTCTGACACTAGTGAGTAATGAGCGCATTCCGCTCAGTGAATCTATGCGCATGGTATTTGAAATCAACTCTCTAAAAAATGCAACACCAGCGACGGTGTCTCGTGCAGGCATTCTTTATATCAATGAATCCGACATTGGCTGGCGCCCATGCGTGGAGTCATGGGTTTCCACTCTCGAGATAGAGCCCAAAGACTTTCTGTTACAGTTGTTTAGCAAGTACGTGGAGCCAATTATAGATTTTATTCGCAGTGAGCGCATGAAATCAATCACGCCAGTGTACACTATGAGCAACATTCAGACAATATGTAGCCTTGTGCAGGCGCACTTACCGGCATGGGAAGGCGCCAAAGGGGTGACAACAACCGCGGATAGACAGCACCTTTTGGAGCAAATATTTGCGTATGCTTGCATCTGGGCATTTGGGGGTATGTTTGTCGACGACAAAGGCGCTATGGCGCGCAAAGTGTTTAGTGCGAGATTCATGGAGACATTTCCAAAGCTCATTCCCCTCGAGGAGGGCTCTACTGTATTCGACTATTATGTAGACCCAGGCCGCGCCTCTGCAGACCATCCTGATCAAGCGTGGGCCAAGTGGAAGGAGCAGGTGGAAGAATTTGTCCCTACTGTCATCGGTAGTGGAAGTGGTCAAACGCCATTTTCCGCGCTATTTGTTGATACCGTGGACAACGTTCGCTCTGCCAGCCTCCTTGGTACTCTTGTGGGCCAAAACCAGCCCGTGATGCTTGTAGGCGGTGCTGGTACCGGCAAATCGGTTTTGATACAAAATTGGATGAAAGAGCTCGTCCAAAACAATGAGTCAATATTGTCGTCTCAAATTTCAATGAATTACTTCACCGACTCCGCCGCGCTTCAAAAACAGATCGAGGGCTCTATCGATAAACGTTCGGGCCACCGATTCGGTCCAGCCGGAAACAAAAAGCTCGTGTACTTCATTGATGACCTGAACCTCCCATACATTGAAGAGTATGGTACCCAAAATTCTCTATCGCTGCTTCGCCAGATTATGGGCCACGGCAACTTTTTCGATCGCAGCGACCTCGGGTTCCGCAAGGAAATTGTGGATGTACGGTTTGTTTCCGCAATGAACCCTTCCGCGGGTAGCTTTCAGATTTCAGAGCGAGTGCAGCGTTACTTTTCTGTGCTGGCGTGCGGGATGCCAAATGGGGAAGATTTGTCCAACATTTTTATCTCAATCCTTGATGGCCACCTCCAAAGCTTTGTACCTGCTGTAGAGGCACTCCTTGACTCGCTAGTCCAGGCAACCATCTTTTTGCACAATCGCGTCTCCGAGAAGTTTCTTCCTTCCGCTGTCAAATTTGTGTACAACTGGAACATGCGCGAGTACGCCAACGTGTTTCAGGGAATTTGTCGCTCGGATCCGAAAGTCATCACCACGCCAATACAAATGTGCCGACTCTGGGTACACGAATGTAGCCGTGTTTTCTGTGATAGGCTCTTGGACGAAACCGACATTAGCAGATTCAATGATATCCTCATGGACGTGAGCAAAACGCTCGCAGTGGAAGACGTGGCAGAACTTCACAATGAACCAATGATATTCACTTCGTTCCACGGCAGTGGAGAACAAGAAGGCGAGTACTGCGGTGTGGAGAACTTTACGGAGTTGGAGCGCTCCCTAGGTCGCTACCTAGAGGAGTACAACGAAGTCAACCCAGTTATGGATCTCGTCCTATTCCGTGACGCTGTGAAACATGTGACGCGCATCTCTCGTATTATTGAAAGTACGGGAGGAAGTGCAATGCTCGTTGGCGTTGGTGGCTCAGGAAAACAGTCATTGTCAAAACTGGCTGCATTTATCAATGGAATGACGATCAAACAGATGACGATAAACTCAGATTTCACGACTCAAATGCTTCTAGAGCAATTGCAGGAGCTTCTCAAGAACACTGGAATCAAGGGTATCCCCACCGCGTGGATCTTGAATGACTCGCAGATCATCAACGAGGAGTTTCTTGTTTACATCAATGATGTGCTGGCAAACGGATACATCCCAGATCTGTTCCCCAAGGATGAGCTTCCTGCGCTACTGGACGGCTTGAAGAGCGAGCTACGAGCTAATGGGCTCTCCGACACGCCACAGGAGAAAATCGGATTGTTTATCCGCAGGGTCAAACAGAACTTGCACTTGATTCTGTGCTTCTCCCCAGTGGGAGACACGCTTCGCTTGCGCGCTCGCCGCTTTCCTGGAATCGTGAATTGCACTGTTGTGGACTGGTTCCATCCATGGCCAGAAGATGCGCTGGTTGGGGTTGCGAGAAAGTATGTCACGGATGTAAACTTTCCAAACGAAGAGACCCGTGACAATGTCGCTTACCATATGGCTACTGTGCATCTCGAAGTTGTCAAATCGTCGGTACAATTTTATCAGAGCGCGAACCGTCACAACTATGTGACCCCGAAATCATTCCTTGAATTCATTGCGTTTTACAAAAAGCTGCTCGGTGAGAAACGCAAGAGCGCTCGACACCAGATTGAGCGTCTTCAGAACGGGCTCGACGTCCTGGAGAAGACCGGGGTCAAGGTGGCTGATCTACAGGCAGATCTCAAAGTAACACTAGCCAATGTTGAGGAGAAAAAGGCTGCGAGCGAAATCCTAATGGATCAGATAGGGGTCCAGCGGGCTGACGCCGAGGCGAGAGAGGAAGCTGCGGCATTAGAGCAGGTTCGCGCTGAGGAGGCATCCCGGGTAGCAAGTGAGATTCAAGCACAAGCCAATAAGGAACTCGAAGAGGCCAAGCCGGCTATGGAGGCGGCTGCCGCTGCCGTGGATTGCCTGAGCAAGGCCGCATTGACCGAGTTAAAATCCATGTCAAAGCCTCCACCAGGGGTTGAGGATGTCACCAAGGCGGTGCTTATGATGATTGAAGGCGAATACAAAAATTTCAAGTGGGATCGCGCGAAAAAAATGATGAGCAACGTCGAACAATTTCTACAATCGCTGAAAACGTTTGATGCTGAAAACATGGGCGACAACCTTATTGCAAAGCTAGAGCCAATCTGCAATAAGCCGACATTTACCTACGAAGCAATGCAGAAGAAGAGCTTTGCCGCAGCAAATCTTTGCAATTGGGTCACGAATATTTACAAGTACAACCGTATTTTCGTCAAGGTTAAACCGCTCATGGAAAAGTTGGACAACGCCCAGCGAGACAAAGCTGAAGCAGAGGCAGAATTGGCAGATGTCCAACGAGTTGTCGCTGATGTTCAAAACCGCCTGAATGACTTGAAAAAGTCTTTCTTGCATGCTACCCAAGAAAAGATGGCTGTCGAAGAATTAGCAGAGCAGTGTATGACAAGACTTGACCTTGCGAATCGTCTGGTGCACGGCTTGGCTGCCGAGAAAGGGCGCTGGGAAATCGAAGTAGATCGCCTGCGGAAAAACGAGGAGGAACTCATCGGAAACGTGCTCGTCTCGTCCGCATTTGTCGGCTACATTGGTGGCTTTGATTCCACTTTTCGAACCAAGCTTTGGAAACAAGAATGGGTTCGTGATCTGAAAGAACGCGAGCTGCCGTGTGGTGCTATGGATTCCATCAACCCACTGGATCTCCTATCTAGTGACTCGAAAAACATTCAGATGATGGACGAAGGCCTTCCTGCTGATCCTATCTCGCTAGAAAATGGGGCGATCATTACTTCCTGTACCCGGTGGCCGTTGATTATCGATCCACAGGAGCAAGGAATCAAGTGGCTCAAGCGGCGGTTCTCCAAGATTGTTAGCGAAACCTCATCGCCACCATCACTCGAGTCTCGAAATAGCGTTCGCTCGGAACTAGCAGTCGACGAAGCCGCAGATTGCGACTCCAGCACCAATGCTGGTGCGGATGCAACAGCAATGCGCGTCGCTCCAAAGTGCACGCAGCTATCAAAGAAAGGCTGGGAAGAAGACATCGTTCATGCTATTGAGCAAGGCGAAGTCATCATGGTTGAAAACCTTGGAGAAGAAATTGATGCTACTCTTGAGCCAGTGCTTGCCCGCGCGATTGTGCGCAAGGGTAGAAATCACTTTTTGAACTTTGCTGGACGGGAACTCGAGTATGACGAGAACTTTCAAATGTTTCTGTTTACCAAATTGTCCAATCCACATTACAAACCGGAAGTCCAAGCGCAGTGCACGCTTATCAACTTTATTGCCACGGAGCGAGGTCTTGAGGACCAGCTCCTGGTTCGTGTTGTACAGGCAGAGCGCCCGGAGAAAGAGGCAGAGCAGCAGCAGCTCCAGAGTAGCTTCAATCACTACAAGATTCAGCTGACCGCACTAGAAGATGATCTCCTCCAGAAATTGTCCAATGCACCCGACGATATACTTTCTGATGTTTCTCTCATCGAGTCCCTCGAGGCCACGAAGGAAGAAGCTGAAAAAATCAACAAGGCAGTCACCAAAGGCGAAAAGCTTCTCGCAGAGATCGCCAAAATTCGTGATTCCTATCGTCCTGTTGCAGCGGAAGCGTCGATGTTGTACTTCATGCTCACCCGACTCAGTACCGCGAATCACATGTACCAGTATTCTCTTGAATCCTTCGTGCAGTACTTTAACAAGTCCATTCGGCTTGCTTCGGAGCCGGAGGAAAGCAAGTCGGATGAGGCCGGAGACGAGGCAACGGTTGAGCAGTCTGGCTCTGGGGAGCAGGACGTTGGCAAGCGCGTGCAGCGACTCCGCAGCACGCTTCGCTATACAATTTACCAATTTGTTTCGCGAGGACTCTTCGAAGTCCATAAAGAGATGTTTCTAGCACAGCTAACATTCAGTCTGATGCAACGTGGCCAGCTTGAGTGCAGCGCCGATTGGGATGATGAAGCATTTGACTTCTTGCTCCGAGCACCAAAAGACGATATGTATGAGAACGAACTCTCAGAATGGCTCCCCGATTCCTCTTGGCAATCAATCCAGGCGCTGTCCAAGCTGGACGATTTTATGAACTTTCAAAATGATCTCGTTGAAGCCGCGCCCCGCTTCAGGGATTGGTACAACCATATTTGTCCAGAAAACGAAAAGCTGCCGTTAGATTGGGCCCAACTTGACCGTGCTCCTTTCATGAAGTTGCTAGTGATTCGCAGCCTCCGACCCGACAGAATGACCGCAGCAGTCAACAATTTTGTCCGAGACTGTCTTCCAGAAGGAGGCAAATTCGCTGACTGCGACTCCGAACTCAACTCGTTTGACCTTATTGCGGAATCCTTCGACGACTCCTCCCCATCAACGCCCCTATACTTTATCTTATCACCAGGAACCGATGTACTATCTGATTTGGACCGCCTTGCGATGGGGTACGAAAAGGAGAAGGGAAAAACATACCACAACGTATCGATGGGACAGGGGCAGGACACCATTGCCGAGGAAATTCTCGATCGAGCAAACAAGCTTGGTCATTGGGTGGTTCTTGCCAACGTGCACTTGATGCCGAAATGGCTCCCACGTCTGGAAAAATTACTAGACCGGTTCAAGGAGACCGGTAGCCACGAAGATTTTAGGCTCTTTCTCAGCTCGGATCCTTCTGATAAGATTCCAATTGGCATCCTGAGCCGATGCATCAAGATCACGAACGAGCCCCCTACGGGAATTAAGGCCAATCTCAAGCGTGCTTTCCTCAGCTTCCCGAAAGCGTACATCGAAGAGAGTGATTCCAAAACCAAGTCGATCATTTTTGGGCTGTGCTACTTCCACTGCGCGATGACCGGCCGTAAGAAATTTGGGCCAATGGGCTTCAACATGATGTATCCATTTTCTTTGGGCGATCTTCGCGACTCCGCTGTTTGCCTTTCGAACTACATGGAAACTCACACAGGGTCAGGCACGCCGTGGGAGGACCTAAAATACATTTTTGGAGAAATCATTTACGGCGGACACATCGTGAATGACTTTGATAGGCTGCTGGCAACAACCATGCTAGACCATTTGATGCGCGACGAGCTGCTCGATGAAATGGAGCTCTTCCCTTTTGCAGAGGGGTCCGGAGTATCCTTCCAGGCACCACCACCTGGATCTTTTGACCGTTATCTAGACCATATCGACGACAACATCAAAGGAGATCCGCCCGCTGCATATGGAATGCACCCCAACGCCGAGATCGAATTCAGAACTGTCCTATCCGATAATCTCTTCACCATGCTGGATGACTTACGTCCGCGTGGAACCAAGAGTGAAGGCGCCATTTCAGAGTCTCCGCAGTTGTTTGCAGAAAACGCAACTAATGAAATTCTTGACCGATTTGCGGATTGTATGTTGGATGTGGAAGCACTACAGGATTCCTTGGAAGAAAAAGGTCCATATCAGAATGTCTTTATTCAAGAGTGCGAAGCCATGAACACGCTTTTGACGGAAATGCATCGATCCCTCAATGAACTCATCATGGGCTTTGCTGGCGAGCTCACGATGAGCGACGAGATGGCTGCGCTCATGAATGCACTTCATCAAGGCGTTGTACCAACGGCGTGGGCCAGCTTAGCATGGCCTTCCACTCGAACGTTGCCGCTATGGTTAAGTGATCTTACCAATCGTATCAACCAGCTACAGACATGGGTCGAGTCGCCAACAGAGATTCCAAGAATCACATGGATTGCAGGCCTGATCTACCCAAATTCTTTCTTGACCGCCGTGAAACAGACCAACTCGCGAAAAACGGGGTCTGAACTCGACAAACAGATTATCCTCACAGAGATACAAAAGAAGACATACGAAGAGTGCATGGAAAGCGCACCCCGTGAAGGAGCATACATTCATGGCTTGTTCATGCAGGGTGCTCGCTGGAACACACAAGAATCCTCCATCGAAGATTGCAAACCAAAGGAGCTATTTTTTCAGATGCCCGTCATTAATGTCAAAGCTGCCCAAAAGGACAAGGATCGCCCAAGCCAGACATACTTGTGCCCATGCTATAAGACCCTCAATCGAGGACCTACATATGTTTTTACAGCGCAACTCAAGTCCAAGACTCCTGCCTCAAAGTGGATTCTTGCCGGCGTCGCGCTCGTAATGGACATTTTTTAATAATTTATAAGTTACTTTTCAAGAGATGTTTCTTAATTCATCGCGACGCGTCGTCACTCGTCCCATGACTAGAAAGATATTTACCAACAGGTGAGTTGTGAGCTGTGCTGACCATCAATGAGTAAACCTCCAGCGCATTATCTGGACCGGGATAAATCAAACTACCTATGAACACAATTTTCGCAACCACATAAACGGGCATCAGGATCTCCAAATCCTTAAACAGCAAGTCTTCTAAGAAATGGATCGTTGCATACAAAAACCAATACGCCCGCCAAGCACCAAGCGTCTTCCCATTGTTTGACACAAGGGCTTCCCGGGTTTCATGCAGAGGGTAAATGAAACCTAATATGCGGGTTAAGGACAAGAATATCATTTTCACCCACGACAAACCCCCCGATGACGAGGATGGCGATCGCTCATATTTAACTTGGGTCCGAGGAATTTCCACATCTTGCTGCTTTTCAGACTCTTGCTCGTTTTCTACCATTTTGAGCGCTTCACTCGATGAATCCACTCCATCACTCTTACTTTGGCCCTTTTCAACTCCACATGGGGGACAACTTCTTGCTTGAACTTTCAATAGCTCCGCGCGAACAATATCATTTATTCGTGCATGAGGAGCAGGTTCACCTTCCAAAGTCGAAACACAACTAGAATGTTCTGCAAAACAACTTTGTGCGGCCTCGCGGATGTGGTACTCAAACGAGAGCTCCCCAAATCCGTGAATTGCGTGGATCTGCATACTAGTACCATATGCCTTTAGACCACCTAAAATCGCACGATCAACCGCCAAATGAGGCTCTCCATAAAACTTGGGACCTTGAATCGTCCCAAAGATGACACCTTTCAAACCAGGAGTTGCAAGAGCTGCACTTTTAATAATGGAATGACACGTTTCTTCAAGTTTCGCCGTCGGTGAATCACTTGCACCAATATCTACAAGAGCTAATAAATATTCTTTACGCGAGTCTGTTGAAATAATGTCGACGATGTTTGGAGCTTGCATCCCACTCCGAACATCTAGTGTAATCATGCTTCGAGCATCGATGCTTGGTCCACTGCTCCCTGAAAAAAAAATAGGATAGACCAAACACGCTAAAAACGCCACAAATATCCCCACGGTGACAGGATTTTGTACGAAATTCTCCTTGACACGTTCCCCAGGAGATAGTTTGGACCTGTCTTTCGCACGGCTTGATTTCCTCTTTTCAAGGTAGTTATCACGGAGACGGATTAATAACGTAATAAACAAAACAACTGCAGCAATATCAAATAGACCCATATTATTCTTGTTCAATTCTTCATTCACTCTTTTTTAATTATTTTTTTGCTGCACGATTCAACAAAATTGAACGAACTTTGAAAATGATTTTTTTTTTTTTCTTTTTTTTTCTTTTTTTTTTTCTGTTCGAATTTTTTCTGGTAAAAAAAATCGTTCTGTTCCGTTTTCTCCGAAAAGTATGATAAGCGCCGAGCCGCTGTCGTTGCTCTGTGCCGAAGTGTGCGAACGTTGTGTCACTAATAATAGACACCTTTCCTGCAACCAATGCCGCACCCTCTTCTTCTGCCTCTCCCTCATCTGGGACGATGTATACGAAATTGCTCCGCGTTGCCCGTCATCTCCTCAAAGAAATCGGTCGGAAATGGTCTTCGTCGGCGGTCGCGGAAGGAAGGTCTTTGACAAACCCTTTTTCTTCTCTCTCACGCCAATACTTCCCTACTAGTTACCATCTACCTACCTGCATTGTCACTATAATTAGATTTGAAATATAATATTTGCGATGCCTGTGAATTTGCCAAAACGTGTTCTCGGATACGCGATGGGAAACGCGGATTCTGCCGTTTCACTTACAGTGTGGATGGATTATGCTTGTCCGTTTTGTAAAAAGTTGTATCAAACATGGCGAGAAGAGGTGATTCCAAGATATCATGACGATGTGCAATTTGTATTCATGCACCAAATTCAACCGTGGCATCCACAGAGTGTATTAATGGCGGAGGCTTCAATGGCTGCATGGAAGGTGGGAGGGATGGAAAGTTTTTTGGACTACTCTGATGTACTTTACGAGCATCAAACAGATTTTTTCGATGCCAACATATGGGAACTTTCACGAAAGGAGATTACGGAGCGTTTGATACTTCTTCATCCTTCAAAGAGCATTCAGAAAGAAATGGAGGAACTACTGGCGTTTCGCAAAATTGAAGGCATGCTGAATACAGGCACACAGATGACGGATGATATGAAGCTGTACATAAAGCTTGGGAGGCAAACTGGTATTCATGTTTCCCCCACAACGTGTCTCAATGGTATTGTAGTTGATACGAGTTCATCGTGGAAGTTGAAGGAATGGAGCGAGTTTCTCGACCATTACATCAAGGTATCTGCTACTGCTTAAAATCCGGGTAAATTTAATTAAAGTTTATGCTCTGCAGAAAGCATATGGCACACAAACGCATATTCTTGCGCCTTTTTCTCGTAGTAAGAATAACGATCCGATGCGGAGAAGTGACCGGAATCCAAATCAGTTTTGAGCAATATTAAATTGTCTCCTGTGTTCAACGAGCGAAGTTTTGCGCAGTACTTTGCAGGCTCCCAATAGGCAACTCGAGGATCAAACAAGCCAGCAGTGATGTAAATATTTGGATAGTTCTGCGCAGAAATGTTATCGTACGGACTATAACTGAGCATGTAATCAAAGTACTTTTCATGATTGACATTTCCCCATTCATCCCATTCCACGACAGTGAGTGGAATCGTGGCGTCGGAAATCGTATTTACAACGTCGACAAAGGGTACCCCCATAATGGCACATTTAAACAGTTGAGGGGCCATATTCAAGACACTTCCCATGAGAAGTCCGCCAGCACTACGGCCATGGATAGCTAGTTGGTTAGAATCAGTCATTTTGTTGTCAATCAAGTGCTGGGCACACGATACGAAATCCTTAAAAGTGTTCTTTTTCGTCAAAAACTTTCCTCCATCCTCGTGCCAAGTTAGACCGAGCTCACCGCCTCCTCTAATATGGGCATGTACTACAGCGATACCTCTATCGAGAAAATTGATGTAAAAGCTAGAGAACTCGGGCTCATTGCAAATTCCATATGACCCATACCCGTCAAGGAATATTGGTCCTGGCTGCTTGGCGCTATCGCCGTCTGTGTCAAAGACAGACCCGCGCTTGTATACCATAGACATGGGTATCATCGTTCCGTCGTGACCCTCAGCAAAGAGCCTCTTGGAACAATAGTGCGACGGATCATAGTTCGGGATTGTTTTCTGGTGAATGTGCTTTTTTTCCAGCGTGTCAAAGGACACGTCAAGCGTTGTTGGTGGCGTCACGAGGCTATCGTAAACGATGCGTACTACTGATGAGTCAAACTCTTTGTTAACAGACATGCCCACAGTGGAGACTGGCTCAGGGAACCCTTCCAATTTTGTCAGCTTGTCATCGGCTGGATCAAGGAGCCACATGCATGAAAATCCGCCTTGCCGACCTTCAACCACGATCTTTGATTGAAAGCACGACAGGTCTTCAAAAGTTGTTTCAGCGTCATACGGTTGAATTTGCCGCCAATTTGCCTTTGAAGGCTCTGACACTGGCGTCTTCATCAGCTTTTGGTTCTTCGCACCATCTGCATTCGTTACAATATAAAACCACTCGCCCCAATGATCGATAGAGTAACGCAACTTGGGTTCACGGGGGTGGACGCATATCATCTCGGTCCCAGCTGGTTGTTCCAGGTCAAGGATCGATACTTCAGAATTCAAACTTGTCGCAACGCTACAAACAAGGTAACGGCCGCTACGCGTTTTGTACATACCCAACCAAAATTCTTCGTCGGGTTCATGAAACATAAGCTGGTCTTTTTTGCCTGGACTAGACATTTCGTGACGCCACAGCTTGTACGGACGATGCGCATCATCGTGAGTGGCATAAAAGATCGACTTGTTATCTTTACCCCAAACCAATGAGCCTGTCATGTCTGGAATATCTTCTCCTAAAATAGCCTTTCCTGTCTCCAAACATTTAAAATGAGCTTTGTACGTTTCGTAGCCTGTCTCGTCAATTGAGTAGGCCAGAACGCTGTGGTCTGGCGAGGGTTGAAGGCCACCAAGATGGCAGTGCTTTTTACCCTTGGCTAACTCATTCATATCCAGCAAGACTTGTTCCTGATCGGTTCCTTTCAACTTTCGACAATAGATCGGATAACTTGATCCTTCCACCGTTCGAGAGTAATACACAAAGGGCCCATAAGGATATGGAACACTTTCATCAGTCTCTTTGATGTGGCTTAAAAAGTCCTTGTACATTTCTTTTGCAAGGGGCTGAAGAGGGGCCATTTTTTCTTCACAATAAGCGTTCTCTTCTTTAAGATATGATATCACATCAGGATTTTTGCGATCGTCGTCGCGAAGCCAAAAGTAAGGATCGTAGATCGCCTTTGGAGGCGACATGGGATTATCCCCTCGATTTTCTCCTTCAACAGCCCCAATAAGAACAAACTTACCATTTTGTTTCGCCACTGGCGCTTTCAACGTACTCTTCCATCGTCCATTTTTACTCCCTTGACTTGCTCGACGACTAATCACTCCCAAAAGTCCAACCGTCGATAATGCAAAACCCAAGTGATGTGGTTGAAACGACGACATCATTTTCTTTTCTTTTCTTTTTCCTTTTTTTTTTTTTTTTTTTTTTTTTTTGGGCTTCGTGAAGGTTCCTTTTAAAAAGAGAAGGAGAAGAGGTGTCATCCCGGTGAGTCCACGGAACACGAAGAGAGTCGATGAAAAATAAAGAGAAAAATCGCTGTCACCAGGGATGAACCTCCTGATGTCGCACGTTTACAATGTGTGGTGTACTGATCCAGTTCAGTCGGAGATATTCAATCTATTGTGGAGATGAAGGGCTAGAGTTTGTGCTAGAGTTTGTGCTTGCATACAAGTTGATCGCCACATGAATCGGAATTTCATACAAATTTCCATTTTATATTATAATTTTCGGACTTCTCTCTTCAAGCTTGTGAACTTGGATTTGATCTTCTGGTCAGTGAGTTGGCTCCCATTCGTGGCCTTTATCAGCTGGCCAAACCTCTCTCTGACCTTTTTGAGCGCATTGCGCGGCGGCCCCGGATCGGTTGCGCTTGCCAACTCCTCTAGATACTCTCGTATTTCAGCTGGGAATCTACGCGCCATCTGTTCTGGATGGAATTGGCCGTGCGACCGGGGAGCAACTTTTCCATTTTTGCCCAAAGATTGCCCATATCCGTCTGCGCTTTGAGAAGAATAGAATCCTCTGCATTTGTCCAAGGACCATTGTTGACGCCTGGTCTCAAATGCTCCCACCATCGTTCCCGGCACCGTATAGCAGTACGCCCCTTCATTTCGGGGGCAATCAATATCCATTTCCGCCCGTGTTTTTCTACGAGCTGGATCAGGGCGTGGTCCTCTTCTTGAGTCTAATACCCCTGAATGACACCACCTCTTTTTAGGAACCCTCCGGGTCCTCGACGAGTTGGATTACGGCAGAATGACCCGCCGTGCAGACGGTTGCCCAAACTTTGCAAGAACGTTCTGCTGGCTTCCTTGGCAAGCCGTTGTCAAGGCCCGTAGCCACAGTTTGCCTTGGCAACAGTTTTCAAGGAATCTAGCAGAACGTCCGGATCGTTGAAGAGGCGGATGACGGCAGAATCACCCACCGTGCAGACGGTTGCCCAAACTTCTTGCAAGGTATCGCCAAGGCCCGTAGCCACAGTTTTCAAGATTAGGTTAGGTTAGTTCAAATGCCCAAAGTGTAAACACCACCGCGGTCGAGGAACGTCCTCTGAAAGCCAACATATCCACAATATGCGAAGCAATTGCTGCATGTTTTTGTCGTGAAGACCTCTTTGCACCATATCAGGTGCGTTGAATTGCCCTCACGTGCACACGCTCTTTGCAACTTTTTCTCAAACGTTGCAAAAGCCAGATACCTTGAACGGCGATTGGCGGTTTTCGTGCCCCCGGGGCGAAATGAGGGTATGAATACAATCTTGAATGCAAGAAAGAATTGTAATACACACCTGTGTAGATTGTGTTGCGCCCGCTTGGTGTGACGGCGCGCTGCAATCAATGCCAACCTAAGGCGGTTGTCCGTTGTGTTCTTGGCCAAGTCCGCTTGCACAAGGACACAACGGACAACCGCCGATTACGGCTTTATTTGATGCCTAGGCGGGTTGTTACGCACCTGCGAAGTGAATATCCCCACGCGGTCCGCGATGAACGTGAGGAAAGCACAGTCCATGAAATGTACATCTTCGAGGTTGATTTCAATATCGCTCTCCGATTGAGATGGGGTGAGCGTCACGGTAACTGTGGCGTGTTCTTCTGACGTTTCGGGAGCGTCTCCGCTGCCAGCCAACTTGTCAATGATACCAATCAAGTTTTTGTGCAAACCGTGCTTATCACTCAATTTTTCGCGCTCGGGCCCGTCAACACGTACTTTAAAAGACCACGACTTTGTGCTAAAGTGAACCGTATTTTTTTTCGGTTTAATGATACTGGACTCCTCGGATGTTTTTGATTGATCGGTTGTTTTCTTTTCAAGCGTTGCTTTGCACAAAACATTCATTCGGTCCAAATAATAAATTTCGACTTTATCGTCAACGAGCTTCATGTATCTGCCAGGGCGTTCACTTGGTCTTTCAAGAGTAAGAGTGTAGAACTTGTGAACCGAAACACTTTGGAAGGCGCTTGCAAGCATGGCCATTTTTAATATGGTGTCATCGTGCGGGTCTTTGTCGATAAGTGCGGAGATCGAAGTGCCGCTATGCTTGAATACTTCCTCTTGAATAGAACACATTTGCTCCAATTGACTCCAGTCCAAGGGTTTGTCGTTAGCAGGCCACTCAAAATCTTGCACTCTTTTAGAAAATTCCTTCAAGTCGTCGTCCCGGTCCAGTAACTGCTCTTGCATGCGGGCGCCGATTCTCGACATCAAAGCTGCAAAGTTGCATCCAGTCTTTTCAAAAACCGTCATTACAGCTATTTGAACACGAAGATTTTCCTTTGATTTCTCATTATCAAAGACAACCTTGCCGGATTTCATAAACAACGGCGTCATCTCCGCACCCACGTTCCCGAATGTTTCAAGCGGGGAAAATGGGGTAACAGCTTTTGTAACGTTGAATATTTTTCTTGTGTCGTCAAGACCAACTTTCTTTTCAACCTGCTTTTCTTCAGATTCGGGCACCTGGCTGCCTGGAGGTTCTTCGAAACCAACTTGCTTTTCACCTTTTTCCGGTTCTTTTTTTTCACTGTCAACTTGCATGTCTACAGAGACCTGGATGCTTGGAGCGGGGGGCGACCCCCTTGGAGGTTCTTTCTGTTTCTTCCTCTGCCTCCACGGAAAGCGGTAGTTAACCCCGTCGTCTTTCTTCTCCAAGTAGATGCAAGAATTATCATTTGCCTCAAGGATGGGCCAAATCAGAACGTCCGATTTATGGGCCGTGTTCAAAACCGGAAACAAAAATTTCAAAGGCAAAGAGATCAACTTGACGCGCTTGTCTCCGCTCCCCGAGGACTGCATCTTGGGTGTTGTCGTCCCAATTCTGTTTGATAGTGATTCGAAACAACATTCTTGTAAACGACCCACAAGCCCCATCGTTGACCTGTCGGTGAAGTTGGTGAGCTTCAAAATTTCAGCGGTTTGAGCAAATCCTCCTCCAACACGCCGTCTCGAGAGGCTTAGGAAAATTTTCATGATTGTTGTTCCCGGAAATTTAGAATCTTCCCCCATTGTGTCATCGCCTCTGGTCTCAACTTTGACCGTGCTTTGCTGGGTTGGGGAGAAATATTGATCTGGGAGATTGATCTCGTTCAAATCTGTCCAAAATGGCAACTGACCAACATCTTTTGGCATGGCCTCAATGTGCCTCAGACGAAACACTTCTTTACTGAAGCAGCACATCGCCCTCATGACATCGTCTTTACGGTACAATAGCGCACAGTGTCGATCAGCCAGTTCTGCAGTTATCTCATCTACAGCGTTGTTGCGACACATCCGGGCTACAAGGTGTATGCCGTTTGAAAATTGTGCATTTTTCCGCTCATGCGTATGGTGATACCAGCGCTTGCGCAATTTACCGTTTTGGAGTAGTCGACTTGCACCCCGTTTCTTTTTCCTCTTCTTCTTTCTCCGTGCATCGGATCTCCATTCGCACGGTCTTACAATTGTTAAACCAACAAACAACTCGATGTCAACTCTGAGCTTATCCTTGCCGTCCACCTTGATCGCTCTCGGGCTTGAACTGTGTTTGCGAACAGCGACTATGCATGCACGAACATTTGCTGCAGGATGTTCCGGGAAAAGTTCCTTTCTTGCTTGCTTCAGGATCTCTGACCTTTGCACCCTTTTCAAATAGTTAGCAAGCTTAACCGTGAGTTTTTCGAAGGACTTGCACAAACTCTGTGTGATGCTTTCGCATAAATGCTGATACTCAACAAACTGACCCAGTTCTTGCTCATTAGACAAAAACTTCCAATCAGGTGCGCGAGTGGTTCGTGTTGACTGCGGGATTGGATTCAACGTCGCCAAATGACCAACAGGCGGGAATCTCTCCCGGAACGTGTGCATCGATTGCTTCATGTGACTGAGATCTTCATTTTGCATTCCTCCAGACAGGAAAAAGTTGCACTTTTGAATTCCCTTCAGTAAATCAGGGTTCTGGTTGCACATCGCCTGCACCAGGCTGCCATCTTTTCTTGGAATCACGTCTTCCTCCTCGCTAAAACAACCAGACTCTACGAGGCTCCTCCATAAAAACATTTGTGCTGTATCGTGATCCATTTGCATCAGACGGGGAGGCTTGCCCAAAATAGGAATAGACAATTTCAACTCCTCATGAGTAAAGAGATTCTTTTTAATCTGCCTTTTCACCTGTTCATGTAAGTCAGGTGCGAGCCGTGCCAATTCTAAAACACGCTCTTTAAGAGTTCCTGCCTCCTTTCTTCCCAGTGAGAAAGGAAAAAAATTTAATTTGGCATCGAATAAACTCTTCGCACAATCTTTCCCACAGACCAAAAAGTGGACACCTTGACGTAAAAGAATACTCAAGGTACCTTTCTTTGTTTCTAGTTTCTCTTTCTTGAAAAACTAGAAACAAAGAAAGGTAAAAACAACCTTTGCTGCCAAGACTGTGCACGTAAACCTGTTTACCTGTGGACTTCAACAAATCCTCCAGTGTAGCTTTGAGCCACTCAGCTGCCTTCGGCCAATGATCTTTCGAAAATACAACCACTGCGCCATCTTCAGGTCGCTTGACCTCCTCCTCTTTTTGCGCTTTACCGATTTTCCAATCCATACGCCAATCGGCAGGAATGAAGGGTGGGTTAGGTAATATTCGGCGTAATCCTAATTGCGGAAAGCGTGGCTTCCATTTTTCATCCTTTCGAAAGTGCTTCACCGATTTTTGAATGCAAGTCGCGATAGCTACAACTGTTTCAACGTTTGCAGTTTTCCATACCTGTTTAACAAGGTATCTGAAATAATCCATTACAGTGCCAATTTCCTCAGCCATCTGGACGCTTTGAAATCCCGGCGTCAAACCTGCAAAAATTTGGCCGAGCTCAATATAATAGCACACAGCTAGCTCTTTCAGCGCAGAATCCTCAAATTGCCGCGTCTAATGCGCCTTAATCTGCTTGGATGATAGCCAAACATAAGTTTGAAATCATGCCCGTTAATTTCTTTGTTAAAACTTTTCAACACGAAATTAGGGGCTTGTGTAGAATCGAGTTCCAACGCTTCCCGTGCTAAACTTGAAGCTGCGATAAAAACACTCTTTTGATTCGCACGAGCCTGCATCTTTAACCGAAACAACTGAAAATGGATATCCTTCTTCTTTGGGCCCATAATATGAACAATGAAACCATCTTCCGATCGGGCAAAACCAGCAATAGCGGAGCACTCAAAGACATCCAATATCTCAACCTCCCGCATTCCGGATTCCACCTGTGGTTTACTTGCTTTTTTCGTACATTGCTCATATGTATTCTTCGCGTGGAACAAGTACCTGTTCGTGTATGCGACGCTATTTCGCCCGATAGAATCAATCCCGACAGGCATGTTGAGAAGAAAGAAGCATGTTCCGTTCTTCGCGGTTGAGCTGGCCCACCCTTTTCGTTTCGCGATGTTCCAATCCCAATTGAAGGCTTTGGCGATTTTGAGGAGATCAAGTTGCCTCAAACCCTGGTCGATTGTTGTTACTTCAATTTGCTCCAACCCCTGATTCAAAACGTTGCTTTCAAACTGAGTCAACTTTGCCTCCCAGATTTCAGTTGAAGAAAAGATGTCTTTGACTCTATCCGTTAATACACTGCTTTTCTCCACCTGTTCCAGGGAAGCATAATATAAAATGCTAAATATGCTTTCCTTTACATGACACAGAAAAGAATCCTCACGAATGTCGTGGCGATTCTCCTTCAACAGCTCGATGGCTTTTTCGCCTTCAATTGGATCTTTCTTCTCCCAGTGTTCCCTGATGCTAATGAGAATCCAAATGATGATATAGATTGTCCGTCCATCTGGCAAAACAATTGGCCCTATAATGACTTGAATCAGAATTAGTAAAAAACAAACATGATCACCGTCTTCTTCATTTTCCTCAACTTCATATGCCACCTGCTCATTTCCCTCATTATCATCAAGTTCCATCTGCTCATTTCCCTTCTGATCATTTCCCTTCTGATCAATTTCCTCCTGATCATCAATTTCCATCTGCCCATTTCCCTCCTCCTCGTCATCTACCATCTGCTCATTTTCCTCCCGAGTATCAACATCTTCCATCTTAACGACTGATAGCTTCTTTTCCAGTAATTTGAAGATATCATCAATTTGTTCTGTTTCTAGGACA
>JACLAD010004306.1_pt1 | contig 27960 bp, 12 predicted proteins | sample 8027901 | NCBI WGS metagenome assembly JACLAD01 (sample SAMN15725071, study PRJNA655200) | protist metagenome | isolation source: fluorescence activated cell sorting (FACS) single amplified genomes of... | place: Spain: Blaines Bay Microbial Observatory, Mediterranean Sea | collected 2016-07-05 | reverse complement strand
TGTAATATGTCATGTATTTGCCGATATTTAGGAGCAGACTTCTCATTGCGTGGTGACTAACTCTCTTAACCTTTTTCTTACTCTCTCTCTCTCTCTCTCTCTCCTTACATTTTGCATGTCACTCCATTAGAAAATACATGCCCATGCTAGCAAGTAGGTAGACATGATAGGACTGACGTCGAATTCCCATTTACGCAATCCACCTCCTAGTAGAGCAACTTTGGTCTCTGGCATGTTGCTGATAGCAGTCAAATGCTTCTCACATGTGATAGAGATCTTAAACTTGGTAGTTATAGGATTAAAGTGCATGACTCGCCTCTTAGTGCTTCTTCTGCCATCAAGTGAAATATTCGTGAACTTCTGGGGCATTAAGTGATAACTGCTCAGTGAGACTCTTGGAAGGACAAACATCTTCCTGTCATATAATTGGAAGCATGGATATTGAAAGCGGATTAAGTATTCAATCTACCGGAACGCTCCAATATGGAATCTTACCTTACATTCATTTCATTCTACTTGGGAATGGGAAGTATTGGATAGTACCTTTGGGCGTTGGATTGTTAATGTCCTCCTTTCAATTATCTTACATGTATTTTGATGCCAAATCTCATGATGCTATTGCTTTCTTATACGCATTTGCATTTTTTCTTGAAATATGGGCGAATCTTGTCTTTGGATATTTCTGGTTGAAACACGGAATGCTTGAAAGCATGTTGGATGTGACAAGCGATATTGGAAAGAAACAATTTTTCTTGTATTCGCTCCAAATAATTGCCCTGATTTGCTATATTATAGCATGGATTAATCAAAGTTTTTATCTTCGACCGCGTTATTTCACTGGGGATACTGATGATGACACTTTTGGAAGTACTAATCCCGGATTGGGTCTATTCAACACTTTTGTGTTCCAATTCACAGTATTTCTCAATTACTACATGTGCGGAATCTGGATATGGATTGTGTATATCATATACAATGTTTGGTGCAAAGAACTGAAACCAAAAATCACATCAGAAACACTCGATGACTACACCGAGATGTTCATTGAATTCAACACAGGATTAGAGAAGCATTCCAAGTATTGGACGTTCAACCACTGTATCCGCACGGTCACAGGAGTAGTAATCACTGTGGCAAGCATTTACTTTGCGGCCAAAAAGTCTGCTCAATTAGCGTCATCCATAACATTCGTCTGCTCGTACTATGGATCCATTTGGTTGACATATCTGTCTGCGGGTTATGTGAATCAATACATTCGCAGTAAAATGATGAAAGCCATAGGTCTAGTAAAACCGAGCGAGAAGACTAAAGTAGACATCATGTATGAAATAACTCGCTTAGATAAAGTGTTCCGCGGGCTTTATGTATCAGGATTGCGAATGACGATTGAGGCAGCTATAAGCATCGGTAGTGTTGTTATCACGCTCTTGACCCTTGCGGTCAAGATTCATATGATTAAAAGAAGTCAGATGAATGACTAAGGGCGGTACAAGTAATGATCCAGGTTATATCTTTTTAGTATGTAGATGTTTTTTCAAATATTTTGCTTTAATCTTACGCTGATGATTTCTATACATAAATCGGGTCGGCGCCCTGCCTTCACCGTAAGCAAACATTTAATGTTTAAAAATAAAATTATTAGCCTACAGTTTGGGTAGAATACCTCCCTTTCTTATATTGCGGTCCTAATAGATGGCACCTCTTGGGTTGCTCACCTTAATATCTGTACAAAGCGGATCCTGGATAGAGATGTCTCTACATAACAATTGCTTACTTCGAGACGCGATTTTCTCCTGTTCTCTTCCATTCTCCTTTATTATTATGTTATATATCCGCGGAATCAGCTACTATGTGCACTTCTTTTTTTCTCTTCCAATTCGAACAAAGAATCGCTCAAAGCAAGGTTGTCCATAGTGACAAACTTGCCTTCTATTCTAGACTAGTTTATAGTTTCTTGCTTCTCTTCGTACTACTCTTCTTAATCTTGGAATCTCCTACCCAATCGGGCATATCCAATTCAGAAGGACGAGTCGCATCCTTGGTAGATTGACCTTCAGATCCAACCCATTCAGGTAGAGCTAAAGCACTATCTCGGGCACTTTCTCTTCGATCAGCATCCGTTGCGGTGTTTTTCTTTGGAGGAGGAACTACAGAGCGTTTCTTTTGTCTGGCAGTCAAAGGGTTGACTGCAGCAGCACCAATAACAGGTGGTGCATTGCTTTCACGACGTGAAGGAGGTGCAGGGGTATGTAAAGCTCCACCAGCATCTGAAACAACATTCGTTGTGGTCGTTTCTTCGCTGTATTGTGCTTCGTAGTTGTAATCGTCTCCATCAGCATCTTGACCTTCGTATCCCTCATAACCTTCATAGCCTTCGTATCCCTCATAACCTTCATAGCCTTCATAACCTTCATAACCTTCGTAATTCTGGTCATATTCACCACCTGCAGCCATAGGGTTGTGAGTGGATTCGTCTTGTTCGTTGTAATAATTCTCATAACCTGTTGCATTTGCACCTTGATCATACATAGCATCAGTTCTACTCTCATGAGCACCAGCACTTGTATCCAGCATAGGATTGTGAGTACTGTTGGCCAACTTCTGAGCCATCGATTGACTATCTTCATAATGATGATGAATGCCACCACCACTACTACGAGCAGACATGGCAGACTCGCGTCCAGCACGTTCCTGTTCACTATGGTAATGGTGATTCTTTTGAGACATTACTTCATCTGTATATTTGTTCAATCCCTTAGATTTGACGGAGAAAGCTGCAGGATTTTTGATAGGATTAGATACAAAGCTAATCGGTGCTTCACCATTGGCTTTAATATCCTCATTACGTTGCCATTTCTCGTAAGGAGACAAATTCTCAGGATTATCACTATTCTTCTTTCTTGCATACATGAAGTACACAATACCACAACAAGCCAAGACAACGATACCTGCAATGATTCCATACATAGTACCACCTTGAACTAGTCCTTGTCCTGCAGCACCAGCACTACTCAATGCTCCTGCAGCTTGTGTGGGTTCTAATGTAGGACTATGACTGATAGTAGGCTCGAAAGTAGGTCTGGAAGGCGATGCACTTGGTTGACTTGTAGGTTTACTTGAGGTAGGAATTGCAGTAGGTTGTCCTGATGGGCGTACTGTTGGAATAGCTGTAGGGATGGCCGAAGGTTTCGCAGTTGGAACAGATGTAGGTTTGGATGTTGGAGCAGTACTAGGAGTACCAGTAGGAGCACTAGTAGGGAACTCCATACAAGACTCGCTACCTTCATGATCCGTACGTTTACCAACCTCACATTGTGTACAAGCAGTAGAAGCTAGATTAGGAGCATAAGTATTGACTGGACATCCAGTACATACACTCTTACCAGTTGTAGCTTGATAGTAACCCACAGGACATGCAGTACAGATGGCTGGTCCAAGACCATCACTAATACTAGATTTGAAACTGATTTTACCAGCAGCACAATCAGTACATTCAGTATTACCCAAACCAGCAGCGTAAGTACCATTCATACAAGGAATACATGCACTACTCAAACCATTTTCATAGGATCCAGGTCGACAGGCAGTACATTCACTAGCAGCAACAGTACTGATATAACCTTCAGTACAATTTTGACAAGTGGTTGCACCAGGATTTGGTGCATATCGACCAGCACTACAGGACAGACAAGAAGCCATACCTGTTCTCCAAGCATATTTACCACTATCACATGATTGACATGAAGTCATACCAGTGAAACCTGCGTATTTACCAACATTACATGGAACAGGTGCAGTGGCTCCTGAACCACTATAGAAACCAGGTGTAGTTGCGATACAACTATCCTTGGATGGTAAGTTTTGGTATTTACCAGCTTCACATGTAGTACATTGATTTGCACCAGCACTAGAGTAAGAACCAGGAAGACAAGCACCACATACCATACTGCCTGTATCACTCGAGTAGGTTCCAGGAGCACACGTAGTACAAGAAGTAGATTGTTGTTTGTTGGAATAGGTTCCTGCAGCACATGGCGTACAATCACTTGCTCCTGTACTTCCTTGATAGCTTCCTTCAGCACAATAAGAACAGTCTTGAGATCCTACGGAAGATGCATAAGTACCTGCAGCACAATTAGTACAGACACTCAAACCATTAGATTCCGCATATTTACCAACGGCACATTGAGTACATGAAGCACTTCCAGCAACACCAGAAAAGGAGCCCTGTTCACAGTTACGGCAGGTGATAGCACCATCAGCACTGGCGTATTTACCAGGTTCACATGCAGAACATGTGCTAGATCCAGTAGTAGAAGCATAAGTTCCACGACTACAAGAAGTACAAGTGGTAGCACCATCGCTTTCACTAATTTTACCAGCTCCACAAGCAGTGCAATCAACGGCTCCACTGTTAGCTTGATATGAACCCGCAATACAAGTGGTACATGAACTAGATCCAGCACTTGCTGCATATGATCCAGATGCACACACAGTACAAGATGTACTTCCTGCAGTGGAAAAAGATCCAGGATCACAATCGACACATTGATGAGCACCAATAACAGTAATGGAGTATTTACCAGCAGGACATGTTGTACAGAATGTATCACCAGGACCAGAGGCATATTTACCTGCAGAACAACTGGTACATTCGGTAGCAGCAGTGGTACTAGAGTAAGTCCCTCTAGGACATGCGGTACATTGCGCTGCTCCATTCGAGTCAGCACTATAAGAACCAGCGGTACAAGGAGAACAAGAAGTACTTCCGGGACTGGATTGTGCATACCCCATTTGACAAATGGTACAAGCTTTAGGAGTACCTGCACTTGCACTGTAACGTCCAGCTGGACAAGTAGGACAAGTCTCACTACCTGCTCTGGAGTAAGAACCTGCAGCACATGCTTGACAAGCACCACTCTTAGCACCAGCATAACGACCAGCAGTACACATGGTGCACACAGAAGATCCTTGGATAGCATAGGTACCTACATCACAATCGCGACAGAAGGAAGATCCACTGATGCCAACATAAGTACCGGCAGGACAATTTGCACATGAACCAGAACCTGTAGCACCAGCGAATTTACCAGCAGCACATGAGATACAGGCAGCTGCAGCAATACCAGAATACTTTCCAGTATCACACATCTGACAGGAAGTGGAGCCTGTTTGAGGTGCATAGTTACCAGCAGTACAACTTATACAATCAGCAGATCCAGCTTTGTTAGAATATTTACCCATTGCACACGTTGTACAAGAAGGAGAAGCCACAGAAGAAGCACTACCTGCACCACAAGGACTGCAACTAGTAGCTTGAGGACCAGAGAAGGTACCTGCAACACAATCGTCACATTTAGGTGATCCAGTAGCTTCTGCAAAGGTACCAGCAGCACAAGATTCACATCCAATAGCTCCCAAAACATTCGCATATTTACCTTTAGCACAATCTGTACACTCAGCAGAACCTACAACACCCGCATATTTACCAGTAGCACACTTGGTACATGTACTAGTACCATTTTGAGCAGCGAAAGAACCTGTAGCACATGCTGTACATCCCTTGGAACCTGCTGTATCAGCATAGTATCCCACACTACAAGGTTGGCATTCACTGAAACCAGCATTACTAGTATATGAACCAGCAGGACAATCAGCACAGGAAGCACTTCCTTCACTAGCAGCATATTGACCAGGAGCACATTGAATACATTTCTGTGCGCCAGCACTAGAATAAGTACCTACTGCACATTTAGTACATTCTGTAGAGGCAGCTAAGGAGTATTTACCCTCTTCACATTGGGTACAAGCGTGTTGTCCCAATGCGGAATAAGTACCACCTAGACACTTGTCGCACACAGTTAAACCGCTCTTGGCAGAGTATGAACCTGCAGCACAATCAGTACATTCAGCTACTGGTTCAGTAGCGAATTTACCAGGAACACAACTGATACAGGAAGCGGTTCCACTGGCAGCACTTGTACCTGCTGCGCACATAGTACATTGAGATAGACCACCACTTGCAGTGATATATCCAGCAGGACAGTCCTCACATGAAGCAGCACCCATAGTAGCAGAATAAGAGCCAGCACTACAATCATTACAAGCAGCTTGTCCTGATTGAGATTGAGATTTGCCTGCTTCACACATAGTACACTTAGACATACCAGTGGTTGCAGCATAAGATCCTGCATCACAGCTTTCACAAGCAATAGTACCTTCATTGTTCTGATAAGTTCCAGTAGCACAATTTAGACATTCGGTGGCACCAGTAGCCTTGTTGGCATATTTACCAGCGGGACATACCGTACACATACCAGCAGAAGCGGCACTCATATAACCAGCTTGGCAATCAAGACATATTTCGGAACCGGCAGCAGCATATTTACCAGCTGCACAAGCCATACATGCTTGACTTCCGACAGCATCAGCATAAGAACCGGCAGCACAAGCAGTACATAGAGCTGCACCTGCTGCACTGTAGTAACCTTTGCTACAACTGACACACGTCTCACTACCAGAAGTAGAATAAGTACCTGCTGCACAAGTGTCACAAAGACCGGTTTTCTCTTTATCAGCATATTTACCTGCAGCACAGTCACCACAACCACCTGAACCACTCAATCCCTTGGTGGATTTACCAGTAGGACAATTGACACATGTGGTAGCACCGGAACCAGCAGCATAGGTACCACTGGAACAATCGGTACATTGTGGGGATGCAGCAGTAGCAGCGTATTTACCTTCTTCACAGATCAAACAAGAAACTGAACCAACAGTAGAGCTGTATCCAGCATCACAATTCATGCAATCAGTAGCACCAGTATTGCCTTGATAAGTACCAGCATCACAAGGAGTACAAGTGATAGCCTTATCTGCATTACTGTATTTACCTTCAGCACATTTAGAACAACTTGCCGAACCCTCGTTAGAGAAAGTACCGGCTAAACAAGTACCACATGTAGTTCCACCAGACTTACCATTGTAAGTACCAGCTGCACAAGGAGTACATGAGGCAGCAGCAGCAGCAGAGTAGGTTCCTACAGCACAGATGGCACACTCTTTGGATCCTGTATCACTAGCATAGTATCCAGCCTTACAATCGATACATGTAGAAGCCATAGCCCCTGAGTAACGACCAGCTTTGCATTTAGTACAGATACTAGCCATATTTCCACTATAGGTTCCAGCCTCACAGGAAACACAAGCTGTCATACCAGCTTTGGTGGTGGCTTTACCAGCAGCACAAGCAGTACATTTAGTATTACCAGTTCCAACAGAGTAAGTACCAGCGGAACAAGGAGTACAAGATCCAGTACCAGGAGCATCATTATAGGTTCCAGCTGGACAATTAGTACATGAAACAGACCCAGTGCTAATAGTATATTTACCGGCAGGACAGTTGATACAAGCAGTTGCTTGGTTATAAGCATTGTATTTACCACTCTCGCATAAGGTACATGTACCAGTTCCAGCACTAGCAGCATAACTACCTTTAGTACAATCTTGACAAGAAGCGCCACCAGTATCCTGACTATTGGAGTATTTGCCAGCAACACAAGTTACACAAGAGCGACCTCCAATACGGCCGCTGTATTTACCATCAGGACAGAACTCACACGCTGTTTGACCACGAGCAGTAGAGTACTTTCCAAGAGGACAATAAGAACAGCGGATAGATTGTTGAGCAGCACTATAAGTGCCAGCAGCACAATCAAAACAATGACTGGACTCTGGAGGAGTATACTTTCCAGCAGCACAGATAGCACAAGTAGAACTGCCGAGATCATATGAATATTTGCCAGCTGCACAGATGAGACATCCGACAGAGCCACTGGATGGTTGGTATTGGCCTTGCAGACAATCATCACAATAGGTAGCAGCACTACGTTTTGTGTATGTTCCAGGAATACAAGACTCACACACTGCGGTAGCATAATCAGGAGTATAAGTGCCAGGTGCACAGTTCTGACATGTCAATTGGCCGGTTGTGGCAGCATAAGTACCAGGATTACAGCTGTAACAGAAGGTAGTACCGACATTACCTTGGTATTTACCTTTGTCACATTTCATGCATGTACTCGATTTAGGCACACTGGCGTACGTTCCAGCTGCACAAGGTTGACAAGAGGCAGAAGCGATTCCAGAGTATTTACCAGATGGGCAAGTCTCGCAACTGGTGACACCACTGCTAGAATACATACCAGCTTCACAACTGGTACAAGTAGCACTAGCAGCTACAGTATTGTATTTTCCAGCAGGACAATTCGTACAGGAGCCTTCAGCAGCAAAAGAGAATTTTCCAGCGACACAATCAGTACATACGGATACTCCAGGTCCACTTACTTTACCAGCAATACAATTGGTGCAAGTAGGAGCAGCTGCGAGACTATAAGTACCTGCTTGACAAGTGGAGCATTGGTAACTTCCAATAAGAGAGAACTGTCCAGGTTTACAGTCTTGACAGTTGGTGGCACCCGCTGCAGACTGATAGGTTCCAGCAGAACAGCTGATACAAGAACCAGCACCACTTACCGAGTATGTACCTTTCACACAAGTTTGACAGGTAGTTTGACCTACTTGGCTGGCATATTTACCACCTGAGCATGCTGTACAGGTTTCTGTCTTGGAAACAGGAGCATATGTTCCAATTGCACAAGGAGTACATACAGCACTTGACTTCTTGGAGTATGTACCAGCAGCACAAGTCTTACATACAGTCATAGTGCTATCACTATAAGTACCAGCGTCACAAGTCACACATGCTGAAGCACCTACATCACTGGCAATGGTACCTTTAGCGCACCACATACATTGAGAAGAACCAACGCTTCCAGTATACTTACCAGCTGCACAAGGGATACATGATTGTCTATCAGTAGAACCATATGTGCCTACGGGACATTGTTTGCAAACAGTACTTCCAGAGATGGAAATACTTCCCAAAGGACAAGCATTACATACAGTCAAACCAGCAACAGGAGTGTATTTACCTGCAGCACACTGAGGACATTGAGACATACCCAGGGCGCTACCATATGTTCCTGCAGCACAGGACACACACTTGCTTTGACCCATAGTATTGGTGTATTGACCAGCAGGACAAGACATGCATTCTTTGCCTCCTTTGTTAGGCATATAAGTACCCACTCCACAAGCAGTACATACACTACTGCCAGAAGCAGCAGCGATCTTACCAGCAACACAAGGTGTGCATGTGAAAGAGCTAGTACCAGACCAAGTTCCAGCTTCACAAGTGGAGCATTCAGCAACACCAGCTTTGGAGTATTGTCCAGCTTGACAAGTATCACATTGACTCATAGCAGACTTGGCAGCGTATTTACCTGCAGAACACTCGTAACATCCAGCAATACCAGATGTTGGTGCGTATTTACCAGGAGCACATTGGTCACATTGAGTCTTTCCATTCTCAGTCGTAGTGTATCCAGCTACACAGTATAGACATTGAGACAATCCCTTGGTGGGGCCATATTGGCCAGGCATACAAGGAGTACAGGAAGCAGCACCTGCTGCACCCATGGTAGAGGTACCAGGAAGACAAGCAGGACACACATAAGCACCTTTTGAACCAGTGTAAGTTCCTGGAGCGCAATTAATACAAGCATTAGCGCCGCTACCAGAGTACTTACCTTCCGCACACAAAGTACACTCAGATGCTCCAGCACCTGAGAACTTACCGCGTGCACAAGAAGTACAATCAGTATCTCCACCAACAGCATATTTGCCTGCGGTACAATCGCCACAACCAGCAGCACCAGAATCAACAGTAGAAGTCTTACCATGATCACAAGTAGTGCACACGGTAGATCCAGTGACATCAGCGTATTTACCATCTGTACAAGCCTTACAGTACGTGGAGCCAGTGACCGCAATGTACCTACCAACTGCACAAGGATCGCAGTCTTTGTTGCCACTAGTAGCGGTATATGTACCAACAGGACAAGCAGTACAACTAGTAGTGCCGCGAGCACCGGCATATGTACCAGGAGCACACTTTTTACAGTAACCTTGGCCTGTTGTGGCAGCATATCGGCCTTTGTAACACAAGGTACAAGCACTGGAGCCTGCTCTAGAACGACTTCCAGCTGCACAAGCGGTACATGTAGGAGCACCAGTAAGACTATAACGTCCTCTGGCACATGTCGTACAAGTACTGGAACCAGCATAAGCATAAGTACCAGACAAACATTTGCTACAAGATTCAGCACCAGCAGCACTGTAGTATCCTGCATCACAATTATTACAAACAACGGCACCTACAGTAGCATAGGTACCAGCAACACAAGTGGTGCATACAGAAGCGCCGGACTTTGCGTACTTGCCTGCAACACATTCATCACAATACACAGATCCCTGCATACCAGCATAAGTACCAGCAGCACAAGGTGTACATACACTGTTACCTTCAGAACCTAGATATGTTCCCACTGGACAAGCAATACATTCCGACATACCTGTGGCACCTTGGTATTTACCAACGGTACATTTGAAACATTCCGTGGAACCTGAAGTGGAGGTATACTTGCCAATCGCACAATCCATACAGCTACTAGCCTTGGCAGTATTGCCGTACTTACCCGTTTCGCACATGGTACAAGTTGCGGAACCGGCTACGCCAGCATAGGTACCAGGTTGACATGTTCTACAGAAAGATCGAGCCTTGCTGTCAGTGTATTGACCTACAGGACAACTGGTACACGTAGTTGTAGAACTAGAGTATTTTCCTGCAGGGCATGCTACACAACCAATACTCGCTAGACCTGTAGCGACATAGCCTGCTTCACAGACTTCACATAGATCACGACCTTTCTGAGGCTGGTATTTGCCTGCTTCACAAGAAGTACATGCACTGACACCAATAGAACCAGTTACTACAGAGTATTTACCAGCTGCACAATCAGTACAGGCAGGGGCACCGACACCAGAGTAAGTTCCAGAAGTACAAGTCATACACTTGGTTGCTTGTTGTAGACTGTAAGTACCAGCCACACACGAAGAACACGATTTTACACCCGTCAAACTAGCATATGTACCTGCAGCACACGGTTGGCACACGGTAGCTCCTGAAATGGAAGCATAGAAACCAGCGGCACAATCGACACAAGATTCGGCACCACTGGTACTATAAGTACCGGCATTACATGCATAACAATCAGGAGAGCCCTTAGGAGCATATTTACCAGCTGCGCAAGTTCCACATCCACCAGCGCCTTGCTCAGAATTGGTACCAGCAGGACACTGTGTACAAGCACTGTTGCCCTCACCCGTGGAGTAAGTACCTGCAGCACATAGAGGACAACTAGACATGCCACTCATACCGCTATAAGAACCTTCAGCACACTCCACACAAGCAGTCATACCTGTGCCGCCGGCGAATTTACCAGCAGGACAGTCGTTACATGTAGCTCTTCCAGTAGCATCTTGATAAGTACCTACTGCACAAGGTCCACACTTGCCAGCACCAGCACTACTGTAAGTTCCTGCAGGACAATCTACAGGTACAAGACTACCAGGGACAGAGAATTTTCCTGCTGGTGTAGGAGTACATTGTACAGTCCCTACCTTGTTGGAAGTAGTTCCTGCAGGACACAACATACATACACTCGCGGCCACTGAAGCAGCGTATTTACCCTTCTCACACAATGTACAACTGACAGCACCAGCAGCAGCATATGAGCCAGCAGCACAACTTAGACAAGTAGCACTACCTTTGTTGGCACTGTAAGTACCAGCAGCACAAGGGGTACATGCAGTACTCAAAGGCTTGGAATACATACCTGCATCGCAATCTTTACATTCAGATTGTTGCAATGCATTATTGTATTTACCAGCGGGACAGTAGATACACGAAGCAGTTCCTGTAGTAGGAGCATACTTACCTAAAGGACAAGCAGTACAAGTGGTAGCAGTCTCGCTATAAGTACCAATATCACATGCAACGCATTGCTTTTGTCCCTTTTTATCAGTGACACTTCCAGCAGGACATGCAGGACAAACTGATTGTTCATATTGGTTATTGTATGTACCAGGAGGACATCTCATACATGTGATCTGCTCAGGATGACTATAGGAACCACGAGGACAGATTCCACAGAACCATTGCCCACGTCTATCAGCGAAGCGACCAGCCACACAATCAGGACACTTAGGCATACCCTCTTCGTCATTAGACTTACCAGTGGGACAACTTGTACAGGTGGTAGAACCTGCAACATCAGCATAAGTACCCCAAGGACAATCCGTACATACAGATTCACCACTGTAACTGTACTTTCCAGCCACACATTGCGAGCATTTACCGCTTCCAGATATAGCATAAGTTCCAGCAACACATGTGATACAGTTGTTACTTGCTTCGTACTTACCAGCGGCACAAGGAGTACAGCTGACTTGTGCTTTCGTGCTAATGTAACCAGACGCACAGTCTTTACATTGTGTGGCACCTACACCTGTAGCAGGTTCTACAGCGTATTTACCAGGTGTACAAGCCACACAGACTGAAGCACCTTGCCAGGACATGTAACCAGATTGACAAGTGGTACAATACTTCACAGTACCTGGACTATATTTACCAGCTGCACAAGTAGTACAACTCGAGATAAACACGCTAGAACCATCATATGATTGTGTTCCAGGAGGACAATTGTCACAAACACTCAATCCAGAAGTAGGAGCAAATTGACCATCTCCACAAGGAGTACATTGAGTCATACCAACTTTACCAGTAATGGAACCTTTGTCACATAATTTACAGTCATCAGCAGCTGATTCCATATTGTATTTTCCAGCAGGACAACTTACACAGAACCCAGCTCCTTCCTTAGAGTAAGTACCAGCTTTACATGGCGTACATACAGTGTCACCACTGACACTATAGTGGCCTTCTTGGCATTGACCGCATCCACCAAGACCTTCCATATGACTAATAGAACCATGAGGACAAATAGTACAAGCACTGTTTCCAGCACCTGATGCAAAGTAACCTGCAGCACATTTGGTACATACAGTGGTAGATTGACCATTTACGCCAGCTGTAGTAGATCCTTCAGGACATACTTCACAAGCAGCTTGTCCCTTATCCGCAGCAGTCTTTCCAGGAGCACATGCGGTACATGCGGTAGCAGCAGTCAAACCAGTGTATTTACCAGCAACGCACTCAGGACAGTAAGAAGCACCCGAGGTACTAGTGTATTTACCAGGAGAACATTTGGAGCATGCTTCAGCACCACTCAATGAGTAGGTACCTGCAACACAACTGATGCATGAGAAAGCACCACTACCGCCTTGGTATTTACCAGCAGGGCAAGGAGTACATGCAGATTGGCCAGTGGAAGGGTTGTACGTTCCCATTCGACAACTGTTACAACCGGACCATGACAAGTCGCCTCTATATGTACCCTTTGCACAAGGAATACAACTAGAAGCACCTACATTACTGTACTTTCCAAGAGGACAAGCAGTACATTCACTCGCTTTAGCAGCACTAAATTTGCCTGCAGGACAGGCTGAGCACTTAGTTCTATCCTTCCAAATACTAGAGCCTTGGTAAGTTCCAGCAGCACAGACGGTACAAGATGTGGCACCAGGAGTAGACATTGTGCCTACTCCACACTGAGGACATGCTGTGTTGTCAGAATTGGAGTAAGAACCCCCAAGACAATTAGTACATACACTAGCACCTGTAGAAGTAGCTACAGATCCAGGCTTGCACTGAGTACAGACACTCATAGCACTAGTAGAAGCAAACTTACCTGTCACGCAAGGTGTACACATACTCGCTCCAGCGCCGGAGTATTTGCCTACATCACATGCAGAACAAGTGGCCACTCCAGTGGTAGGAGCATAGTAACCACCCTTACAAGGCGTACATGTCGCTGCACCAGCACCAGCATACTGACCTACTGGACACTTAGTACATACACCTGCACCAGCACTCGAGTATTTACCAGGTGTACATTGAGGACAGTAAGATTGTGTGGAGGTCAGAGAGCTGTATGTACCTTTTTCACATTGGGTACATGCGGCATCACCAGTATTACTAACCCATCCAGTCTTACAATCAGTACAGATAGATTGACCTCCCAAGTTGTTGGTGGACTTACCAAATGGACACGATGAGCACACGGTATACCCAGTCGCACCAGCACTAGTACCTGCTGCACAAGAAGGACATACACTCAATCCATAACTACCACCTGATGTGCCTTTAGGACATACAGTACAGGTCGTCAAACCTGTAGTACCACCGTAACTTCCAGGAGCACATTTAGCACAAGAGAATTGACCCGTTGTGGAATAGGAACCTGCAGCACAATCGGTACACATAGATGAGCCTGTATATTGTTGGTATTTACCTGCCGCACAAGCTACACACTTGATAGAACCTGGACCACTAGCATAGTAACCAGTTGGGCAATTATTACAGTTGACAGTACCTGTAGCAGAAGCGTATTTACCAGCTGCACAATCAAGACAAGCAGATTGTCCCAAAGCATTTGAGTATTTACCTGCATCACAAGACGAACATTCCTCTGCTTTGGCACTGGAATAAGTACCAGTATCACATTGGTGACACATGGTAGAACCTGTAGCATCTTGATATTTACCAGCAGCACATGAAGTACAAGACTTGCTACCTGTAGCAGCAGCATAGGTACCAACTGGACAAGGTGTACAGAAACCAGCCAAGCTATAACTGTAGTGACCAGTCATACAGAAGGTACAAGCACTAGACATAGCATTTGCATATTTACCAGCAGTACATCCAGTACATACGGTGGCAGCAGCCAGGGAATAACGACCAGCGACACAACTATTGCAACTCTTCTTGCCAACCTTGCCTTGATATTTACCAGCAGGACATTGTTTACATGCAGCTGCACCACTTAAGGAGGAATAGGTTCCTACAGCACACTGGGTACAAGCTGTAGAGGCACCAGGGGCATAGGTACCAGCAGGACATTTGGTACAGGCAGTACTTGCTGCAACATTATTGTAAGAACCACCAACACAAGGTTCGCATGTCTCACTACCAGCAGCAGAGTATTTGCCTGCAGCACAATTGGTACAGGTATGGGTGCCACTAGGAGCATATTTACCTGCAGCACAATCACTACATCCACCTGCACCATCAACTGGAGCAAAAGAACCAGAAGCACAAGCAGTACATTTGCTGTTACCAACACCAGCTGCGTAAGTACCCTTTTGACACAAAGAACAAGCATTCTTACCACTCGCATCGGTGTATTTACCTTCAGGACAATTCTTGCAGCTCCCTTGTCCATATTGGTCCTGGTACTTACCAGAAGGACAATTGACACACGTGGTTGCAGATGTCTTAGAGTTGTATTTACCCAGACCGCACAGACTACAACTACTGCTACCAGTAGTAGCGGAGTATTTACCTACTGCGCAAGCACCACAGTAAGGCGAATTGGTATTAGAAGCCATACTAGCAGTACTGAAAGATCCAGCAGGACAAATAGTACATGTGGTCATTCCCCAGGTAGGACCATAAGTACCCGCCGTGCAACTAGCACATGCAGAAGAACCTTCATTAGACTGATATTTACCTTTAGAACATTTACTACAAGTTCTGTGTCCAAAACTAGAGTATGTACCAGCAGCACAATTGATGCAATCCTTCTGTCCAAAAGCATTTTGGTAACGTCCAGGAGCACATGCAGTACAAGTCGCTTCTCCTGCGTCAGAATAAGACCCATATCCACATTGCTTACATCCTGTCCATCCATTTCCATGGGAATAAGTACCAGCTTTACAGTTTACACATGCACTCGCATCGACAATATTAGAGTACTTGCCAGCCAAACAGGATGTACATGTAGTAGATCCAGCACTTGAATATGCGCCTTTTCCACAGTTAGTACAACTGCTGGAACCAATATCAACATTGTATGTGCCTGCTGCACAGTCACTACAAGTAGATTGGCCCACAGAGGAGGTATATTTACCTTTGGTACACGAACTGCAACTTGTACTAGCGGTGGAGGAAGTGTATGTACCAACAGGACATGATTTACAAGCTCTTAGACCATTGCTATCGGAGTAAGTTCCTGCAGGACAGTCTTTGCAACTCGTAGCACCAGGATAAGGTTGGTATTGACCAGGTCCACAGGCTAGACAAGTACTCGTGCCTTCATTGGGTTGATAGTAACCTTTAGGACACTTGTAGCATTGAGACCAATCGAACTTGGAAAATTTACCCTTAGGACAGGATTCACAACTTGTACCTCCTTTTCTATTAGTTTCTGTGTTACCGTAAGAGTTGGTATAGGATTTCAAAGGTGTTTGTTTGCCGGCCTCACATTGCGTACAAGTAGCAGCATTCAAAGGAGCATACTTTCCAGCAGCACACCATTGACAATCACTTTCATCATTACTGTTCGCATCACTAGATTTACCAGCTGCACATTGTACACAAGAGTTGCGATCACTATTACTATACTTACCGGTTCCGCAACCAGTACACACGGAAAGTCCAGCAGTCTTGGCTACATATCCACCATCACATGTCATGCAAGCAGATTGACCAGCATTACTTTGATATTTACCAGCAACACAACTTGTGCAAACAGACTTCGCGTATGCACTAGCAATTGTGCCCGTCGTACATTGCAAACAAGCAGACATACCATACACATTAGCATAGTAACCAGGATTACAAGCAGTACATCCAGTAGCACCCGCAAGAGAATAAGTACCATGAGAACAACTGGAGCAAGATCCAGTACCACCATATGACTTAAATTTACCTGCAGCACATTTGGTACATTTAGAACCACTCAATTCTTGGCCAGCAGGGCATCCAGCAGTACACTTTGATGCGCCAGCTGCAGCCCATGTACCTGCAGTACACGGGTAGCAAGAGCTGGGTGCCTCAACATCAAACACACTCCCCTTCCACACTTCATAATATTCAGGATTGTAGTACCACGTATTAAAGAAATTCGTATCAACATTACTGCCAGTAACAACATAAAACGTATTACCATTTTTGGTGTAAGAAGTAGGAGTTGTACCAGGGGTGATAAATCCTTCCTGACTGAAAGAGAAGCCCAAGTAAGAATTACTACTAGTAGCAGGTAAGTTATTATAATATGATTTCTCAACACCCATATGTGCACCATTTCTCCACGTCATTGCAGGACAGTTCTTACAAGCAGAACTTCCTACAGAGCCCTTATCCGGGTTGTATTGACCAGGAGAACAATAATCACACAACACCACAGTATTACTAGCCCAACTAGGTTTTGTTACTTTGTAACTGCTAGGCCATCCTGTGGTCGTTATTTGAGTACTTCCAGCAATACAAGGCACACATGTTGGCTGGGTCGTACCAGAATGGATGAACTTGACGGTATTACCAGCACTGCAAGTAGTATATCCAGAACAACCGCTTCGACTGTAACATCCACTACAATAACCATTCGAAAATTGAACTCCAGTGGATTCTTGACATTTGGCAGGATTGACTAGATAATTAGGCGGAGGCCTACATAACACACGCTGTGTATTTTCTTCAATATAATAAGATACTTTGTATGTATCCTGTAACCAATTATTGTAAACAGTGGAATCAGCCATGGAATGGGTTTCAACTAAACCACGTTCCATACGGTGTTCGTCTTCCATCTGATGAATTTCGCCAGTTTGTAGACGACGAACAGCGTCGGTCTCCCACTCACTACAGCCTACGGGCATTGTGCTACCTGTAGCAACATCATCTATAGAAAACTCTTCATCACTATATTGACTTCCTGTTTGTGTAACAGGAGTAAAAATAGTCTCGATCGAAGGCAGGTTTAATCCAAACAACGTATTCAATTTAGGGTAATTCGTCATAAACGTATCATCTTGGGTCATATTTTCTAATAAGCCCTTGACAATGGGGCTATCAACACCATACATATAAGACATTTCAATATATTTTTTAGCCACTGAGTCGACATGTGCGATCGTCTCCTTGGGAATGGCTGAAGGATCTTCCAAGACTGGTAGAGACGTACTGCCCGATAAGTGACGATCAAGAAGAGCCCGGATGTCGGCAGTGGCCTCAGAGCCTGAAGTTGCTGCAAACAAGCAACATAACAAATAAGAAAATAATAATATGACAGTAAGTGTCATATTCATCGCTGCGAAAGTCAAGGGTGAGCCACTGAAACAGTAGCGGTATAAAAATAACCTACTGAATCGGGAGACCTACTCGAACTAACTATTCACTGACTAATAAAACAGCAGTGGAGTGAACTAATCAGAGAGAAACAATGTGGGAGTGGTTGGTTTTAGCGGGTGGGGGAAAAAAAAAAAAGAAAATAGAAATGTTGGCTTTTTTCCTGCTGGTTTCCCTGGCAACAGTGTGCAGTGCGCTCAACTATCGTGGTGTGGATGTGTCTCAGCCCGCCTCGGTGAGCGCGTTCCAATGCCTGAAGTCTGATGGGTATTCATTTGCTGTAGTAAGAGCTTATCAGAGCAGCGGTCATGTAGACCCGAACGCTGCACAGACGATGATGAACGCGCACGAGGGCGGTATGAGCCACGTGGATGCGTATCTATTCCCATGCCCAACTTGCGGGACCCCTGGTGCTTACCAGCAGATGGAGTGTCAAAAATGTGGAGTATGGTATGCTGTGGTTGGATATTGAAGGCACCCAGTACTGGCATTCGGACCAAAGCCAGAATGTGAACTTCATCCAAGGCCTAGTGGATGCAGGAAACGCGTTGAATGTGACATTAGGTATGTACACTTCTAAGTCTCAGTGGAGTCAGCTTTGTGGGACGAGTTCACAATTCAGTTACTTACCTCTATGGTACCCTCATTACGAGAATCCCGCTAACCCCACATACAGCGACTTCGTATCGTTTGGTGGGTGGAAGAGCCCTTCCATCAAGCAATACCAGGGTACCACCTCCTTGTGTGGTGCAGGGGTCGATCTCAATGCCTACTAGTGGCGCTATTTACTGTAACTTTAATTGCATTATTTATACAACTACCATACAACAACATACGACAACAACATTTCACAGTTTAGATATATTTCACATTTTAGATATTGCAAGAGCATAAACTCTACTTCTGGCTTTCTTTGCTTTTCTGCATCGACGCTCAATGCCGGCTAGTGCCACTGAAGTCACCGATAGAGCCGTCATGACACACCACACGATGTCAAGGAACTCTCTCGATTCCATGTACGGATTCCGCGTGAGAGAGGACGAGGGATTCTTGCCACAAGCATCGGCCAAATGCGATCTGTTTCTGTGCGCATCTCATCGTACCAGCGGAGCGGCGTAGGAGGTCTTCTTCAAAACTGTCCAAACAGATTGTTTGAGAGAGGTGCCTCTTCTCCACTCTTTTTCGTTTTTCGTGCTACACTTTCCTGTATCTGCGTCAAAAGGAGCCAGCCTCGAATTTTGGGAGCGTCGAAAAGGACGACGGGGTCGGGCCCTGATCGAACATGGGCCAACCATCGAGATTGAAAGCATAAATAACAAGTCAATAGTTACATCAGTAATTTTTTAAAAGAAGAAGAAATGAGTGAATTCACAGGACCAGAAGGAGGCGATGTGCCACAGGAGGTAAGAAAACGTTTTAATGTACCAGAACGCGTGCAAATGTGTGATGTACACGACTGTCCTTTTTCTCGGTTGGGGACAGATCAGGATCAATGCTTATCCTTTTAAGGATACTAGTTCATTCCAAGGTTGTGTATTTGAATTGTTTCAAGGTCTAGTCCTGTCGGGTGGGGCAGTCGTGTATGTGTGTCGAGTAGTGAGAAAGCATGTGGTCCAATGTGATGGAAGGATTAATATCGTGAACCATCTTTCGAGTCAGACTTATCGAGTGAAGAAGAACACACCTCTGACAACATGACCATTACATCGGACACAATTGCTTTCGACACGGATTGCGAGTAACAAAAAGAGTAGAGAGCAGGCACTACATGTGAAGAGTGGAGAAGTGTGGATTCAATTACAAAGTCAATAACGATGGTCGAGATCAGAGGTTGTTGTTTGTTTGCGATGATCCAACTTTGATAGATAGTCTACAGCAGTAGCAGCCATTCAATCGTCTTTTTCCGTAGTGCTCTCTTCTCTTTGTGTTGCGATTCTCACTAGGGGTGGTTGATCCATGATTCAAACTTCATTTAAAACAACACTAACACCTTTTCGCTTCTATATCTTCATCTATTATTCATATTTCTCTATTTCATCCATTGTTTATAACAGAGAGAAGGAGAGCAAACCATGGCAGGCGAGGACATGGAAATTACAACCAATTGGGATGAGGTGACTCCCACATTTGACGCAATGGAACTTAAAGAAGATTTATTGCGAGGTATATATGCGTATGGTTTCGAGAAGCCATCCGCTATTCAACAGCGTGCTGTTAAACCTACTTTGTTGGGCCGCGATGTGATCGCACAAGCTCAATCTGGTACTGGTAAAACTGCTACTTTTGCTGTTGGTATTTTACAAAGATTAGATACTGAAATCAAAGATTGTCAAGCTTTAGTCCTTGCACCTACAAGAGAACTTGCACAACAAATTGTCAAAGTGATCACGGCACTAGGTGATTTTATGTCCATCAAGATCCATGCTTGTGTAGGTGGTACCGCTGTACGTGAAGATATTAGAACTTTACAAGAAGGAGTGCATGTCGTTGTAGGTACCCCTGGACGTGTCTATGACATGATCAAGAGAAGAGCTTTACGTCTAGAACATGTACAATTGTTCGTATTGGACGAAGCTGACGAGATGTTAAGTCGTGGATTTAAAGATCAAATCTATGATGTTTTCAAGTTTATGCCAGAAACTGTGCAATGTACAATTTTCAGTGCTACTATGCCATTGGAAGTACTTGAAGTCACCAGTAAATTCATGAGAGATCCTATTCGTATCTTAGTGAAACGTGACGAGTTGACATTGGAAGGTATCAAGCAGTTCTATATTGCTATTGAAAGAGAAGAATGGAAATTGGAAACATTGTGTGATCTATATGCAACATTGACCATCACACAAGCTATTATCTATTGTAATACCAGACGTAAAGTTGATTGGTTAACTGAGCAGATGCAAGCTAAAGATTTCACTGTTTCTAGTATGCATGGTGACATGGACCAGAGAGAAAGAGATCTTATCATGAGAGAATTCAGATCTGGGTCCAGTCGTGTTTTAATTACAACTGATTTGCTTGCACGTGGTATCGATGTACAACAAGTTAGTCTTGTCATCAATTATGATTTACCTACCAATCGTGAGAACTACATCCACAGAATCGGACGTTCTGGACGTTTTGGTAGAAAGGGTGTTTCTATCAATTTCATCACTGAAGGAGACGTTCGTTATTTGAGAGATATCGAGCAGTTCTACAATACGCAAATCCAAGAAATGCCTAGTAATGTGGCTGATTTGATCTAAGTCTTTATCATTTATGTTTATACTCCCAGTTTTGCCGTTTACCGGAAAATAGACCACAGATCAAAATTATTAGCGTTAGTTGGTCCCTAGTAATCTAAAACTTTTTAGCGATGAGGTAATTTAAATATAATTTGAATATCTCTCATCCTAAAGTTCCTTTCACGTATCTTACTATCATTCATCATCACATACATCACTATACACTTATATTCTTCTCTATTCATATCTTTTTACAATACGTACATGGACTCTCTCTATAGAGATCCATGCATTTCATCGACACTCAATGCCTTGGGACTAGCTGTCCCCTCCTGACTGCCACCTTCGAGATCGGGCAGATCACTACCAGCACTTTCTAAACCTCGTCGAGATTTGACACTCTCTCTAGATTGGATCTCTCGGCGATGAGCTTCATCTCTCATAACAGGAGGTGGCGCTTCTTTGGGAGACTTGTGAGCTCCAGCGACGAAATATTTGGTATTAGCTCCTTTCGGTGTCGCTGCATCAGTATTGCTTGGACTTCCTTTGGCAGGAGAGGCTTCAACCCATTTCTTATCCTTTTTGGAAGGAGAGTCGTAGCGATCATCTTCGTCATTATGACTACGTGCGCTGCCAGGACCAGAAGGTGGTCCATCTTCATCTTCATCACGTCTACGTGATCGATGTCTTGATCGATCTCGTCTACGGCCTTCACTACCAGGTTCACGACTACTGTCTCTACGACGACGTCGATGACGATCACGATCTTTATCACTTCCACCACGACGACGACTACGATCTCTGTGTCGATCTCTATCTCCACCATCTCGATCTCGTCGTGACCGACGATCACGATCACGATCCCTGTCTTTATCTCTATAATCACGATCATCAGGTCCGTAACCATATCCATAACCATACTTTTGCTCTTGTTGCTCTTCACTATGGATCTTAAGTTTAGGAAGACCATTTTCACCTATTTCCTCCTCTTCTTGTACATCCTCGAGTTGTTCACCACCTTCTTGGCTGCCTTCCTGCGGTTCTTCACCTGCACCGGCAGCATTGATTGGAGGCATAGGACCTGGCAAAACTTTCTTGGAAGTCATAGTACTCACCACTTTCACAGGAGATCCCATACTACGACCTCTATTCAATGATTCTGTAAGAGCTGCTTTGAAGAGGGCAACACATGGATCTAGACGTCTATCGATCGCACGAGACAAAGGTGTCCATCTCTTTTCTTTCCAATCTCCTTGCCACGTGTCTGGATCTGCATACTCATCCAAAGGCACAATATCCATCGCCAAATGCTCTGGACTTTCAGGGAAGATTTCTAACAAGGACTCTACAATTTCTATGATTGGATTGACACAACTAATGGCACAATGCAGCGGCAGTAACCCATCCTTGGTCTTTTGGAAAGCAGCTTCTGGATATGCATCCAAGATCAACCTACAAATCAAAGGAGATGGAGCCGCACAATCCAATGCCATGTGCAATGGCAAATAGCCTTCATCATCTTGCACTTGGGCACCTCCTGGATACTGTTCCAACATGAATTCAATAATCTCTTCAGATGGATATTGATGATCTAAGGCACGATGTAATGGTAGTTGACCATCACTGTTTCTACACTGTAGTCCTTGAGGATACAACTCTACTAGCACTTTCAACACTTCCAAAGAGCCATTGCTTCGGTCACAACAATGGTGGACAGGCAACCATCCTTCATCATTGAAAGTACGAACAGCATCTGGATGTGCTTGTAGTAATGCTTGCACTACACCCATTAAAGGGGCTTCTCGATTCACACACCAATGCAATGGCAGTGAGCCTTTATTACAAGCTTTAGCAGCTGCACTAGGATTTGCAGTAAGTAATGCTGCAACGACATCGACATTGGGGATATCTTGATTGACAGCCCAATGCAATGGTAAATATCCATCTACATCACTTACCCACGGTGCCTTAGGATTCGCTGAAATCAAATAAGAAATGAGTTCGTAGTCGCAACTTGCATTGTGTGTGATCCAATGTAATGGTAATGCACCTGCACTGTCAGGAGACCATGCACCTGCAGGATAAGCTGCAGTAACCATTTTGATAGCATCCATGGCCATCATTGGACTTGCTTTCAAAGCAGTATGGTGGATCAACATCTTGCCAGTACTACGTGTCACTTGCGCTGCTATTTCAGGAAATACATTCAATATACTTCCACCTACAGCGCTATAGAAAGCAGCAGCTTCTTTCAATTCTACAGGTGGGTTGAAGGTAATGGCATCTAATAATAAATTACCCAATTCCGCAGTAAAGCCAAACATGGCACGGGCACCGACACTACGTGAGGCCAGAGAGCCTTTGGCACGATATACTTTATTTACATCCCTCAAAGCTCCGAGACAATCCACAATGTGACCTAAAAGAGCCACTGTAGGATCTACATCGACACCATTCATGGTACGATCAGTACCAAACGGGATCTTCACTGTCTTTAACAGCTTCACCACATAGCCAGGCAACAGTTGCTGACCAGGACGAACCTGATCGGGGCCCACTGCACTGGGTGGTAGGGGAGCGACGCTTGCCATTCGCTACAACTCACTATTTTTACTTTCGCAAAGAAAACGTAAAAAATTGCACGATAATAAGATACAACCGCAATTACAAGCCCTTTACTCCACTGCTTGGTTGATAAGAAGCCAGATCAAGCAACGACAAGATGATACGTCCCGTCAAGCGAGCTCTGGAGCACTCTTTGAGATCAACGAAACCATAAGGTGGGAGTGACCTTCACCGGGTGGGGGTAGGTAAAGAGCGTGTTCCAAAAAAAATATATCATATACGGCCTCAAACATCTGTCCGCTTAAAAAATATCATATACAGCCTCAAACATCTGTCCACTAAAAAAATATCATATACAGCCTCAAACATGTGTCCACTAAAAAATATCATATACAGCCTCGGAGCTTGTCCCTTCTAATACTTTATAATTTGTTTATATACTGGAACTGGTCAGGGCCTGCTGTAGTCTATCACTCTTTGGTTCCTCCGTAGTCTTAGCCACCATCTCCACTCCATCGACCCCATCGTCTACCTTCTTCTTTTCACCTTGTTCATCTTCATCAGGTATATAAATTGGGAAAGAGAACAAAACCGTAGGTAATAGCACTAATCCCGTCAAGGCGCCTGATAAGATAATCGACACGAACATCTTGAAAAATATTCTGAAGATCACGCTACTGGAGGCTCCCAGAGGACATACACCCAAGAAGGTAGTGAAACATCCCAGTATAATGGAGGGACCTATCTCAACCAATGCATCGTGAATCTTTCTATTGTTCGCATCTGTACTAATAGCGCTTCTACTACAATTATTACTATCATTACCAATAGCAGTATCTACAACCTTTTGTAACAGATAATAGTGCATGATATGCGCACAGTAATCAACAACAAGACCGACAGCCATGATAACTTGCACTACTGTTATGGTATTAATTTCTAGATCCCATAAATAAACGAATCCGATGATGATAACATCTACATAGATAACAAGGAGTGCGACAAGACTTGTTGCAACCAATGATCTCAATACGACTAAGGATAGCAATATCACGGCACTGATGGCACATGCGAGGTTTATCATCATTTCATCTATAATTGTGAGATCAGATTCTGCTATATTATACATCGAACTGAACGGCACAGGACTACTGATGGAGCTTGAATCATCCAACACTGATCTAGCATTCTGCATAGCCTTGATCTTCTTATTACTATCCCACACATTGATATGAAACGCACCAAAACGAGAGCTTTCAATATAAGATTGACCTGTGCCATTAGTACTTAATACCAGATCTCTTGAGAAAACTGCATAAGCATCCGTCGCTAAAAAGGTATTGAGAACACTATAAAATGTAGTGTAATCTGTCATGTATCCATCACTATTCACATTACTACTATGATATGTGGTGTAATAATTTTTGAATGTTCCCAACCAATTTGTACTTAGTGCAGGGGCATTGTACTTACTGTCGACAAAGTTATTATTAATAGCAATAATCTCTTGCTGTACAGCTTGTGTATGGTACTCCAACTCTTTGTATATCACATAAGTGCCAACATAATTATCAACGAAGAATAAGTCATATTTTCTGAGGGTCACAATATAGGCCCGACCGTACCAATCATCTGACATAAGATCTACCACATCGAAGCCAATGGAATTGTTGACACAACCATAGATCGATAGACACAACATACTTAGAGCAAAGACTACAACGACAATTCTAGAAATAGGATCGCGGAGCAATGGGTAATAGACCTCAGAGATGAACTTCTGCAGCAGATTTCGCTGGAAGGTCACAGACTTCTCAAGCTCACCATCACCATCATTTTGATCTTGTGTGGAAAGCACGCCCACAATTTGCGACTCCTTTAGACGCTTTCGTTCCTCTGCTGATTCCGATTCTAGGGATGTGGCAGTTTCGTTGCTTAACACAGCAGTGTTCGCTGTACTTACATTAGTATCATCATCGCGGCTCAATTTCTTGAACTCAACCTCTTCTGAGACTGAGTGTACCTTACCGTTACTACTAATAGTAGCAGTAGATACTCCGGCATCGAAGCAAGGACAGCAATCTATCTTTCCTTTACTATATCTTCTCATATCTAACACCAATAGAGCACTGAACATCGTAACTTGGAAGGCATAGTTTAGAAATAGAGAAGCAGCGGCATAGAGACAGAAATACTCAATGGCAGGCAAGATGGAGATGGAACCAATAAGGAAGGCCACTACGTCCGTCACTGTAGTATAAGTGATTGACAATCCACATCGTCGTAATGTGGCAGACATCCTAGTCGGAATATCCTCTATTTCGTTATAAGAATCGAATGTGGCGACAATGATGAACATATCATCAAGACCAATACCGACAATTATAAAAGGCAACACTTGATGGATGGAGGTAAAGATGACACCGCTGCCAGCACACAATCCATAGCCTGCGGCGATTCCCAAAATGACAATCAATACACCTCCAGTGGACAACAATATCCTTGTTTCTGTGAAGTTTCGATACGATCTTACCAACATAGCGCATGAAAACATGCCCATGATGATATATGTGAGAATCATCAATGGTATATCTCCAGTCACACTGTCCGCCAGACCATCATCTGTGCTTCTGTCAGTAAAATATAAAAGCTCTAGCCCATTCAAGGTCTTGGCTTGAGCCGCCATCACATCAACATACTCCAACAAATAGTCATCAGCAGCATCGTTATCTATGAAATAGTAGAATGCTACCACAATACTTGCACTATTGATATTACCATTACTATCAGTACCAATATTACCAAAGTATCGGTCACGAGGAATTTGGAACCCAGCAGGATTAGTACTGGCACTAATTGCGGCCAATAACTCACTCTCTGTACTCACAGTAACATCATAATAAGTTCGATTGAATGCGAAGAAAGTCAATGGAGATGCACTGACACAATCATAACTATTGCCATCACACATACTTGACCAAGTATTGCCGTTACTGTTTATGACATTGGCAGAAGTATTGTCAGTGATCATATCGTGCAAGTTCCAAAATGTGGAGAAGTGCGACAAAGTTGTGACAGAGGAACTTGTCGTAGACAATAGTGCAAACGAGGCAAAGCGAGCTGGATTACCATACTTGCTCTCCATATATGCTTGCGCTTGCTTCGTCAAGGAGTTCTGTGGAACCCACAACTTGCTCGAGGCGCTCTCTACTTTTAGCCAAACGAGACCAGATGCGCATGTTAACGCTGTGATGAGGCCAGCAACCAGATAGCGATATGGATGCAAGGCGACATGGAAACCTAATTCGCCAAAGCTTTGATCGAATTCTTCATGGAAAGTCTTCAGGTGCTTGTACCACGATTGCAAAAGGGTCATATTTGAAACAGGGAGTAGACGACGACAACAATACGGGGGCGATATAGCGAAAACGTGCTTTTGTGAAGTGTAATTTGGAAGATCGTCGATTACAACTACACCCTAACCCCAACCCGAATTTTTTTCAAAATGTGCAAAATATACAGCACTGGAAAACACTAAAATCAAAAATTCCAGTCTCCAAACGCTCACTACACTGAAATATAGCCCCCTACTTTCTAACACTTCCAGTGTGTTGTGACCGGATTTGACCCCCGGGGCGCGCCCCTGGTCGTACCCCTCCTGGGTTTGAAAGAATACCACAATTCCCTCTTGGTTCCAGTCACGCAGCCAGCTCTAAAGCAATGGAATGTAGGCAATATGACCACCATGGACGGTTTGTTCCACGACCTCTACCTCTACCTCTACAAGCACCCAGCCAGCAAGCAGCCTGCCCCCGAGCAGTGCCGAGCCCCTCACCGCTTCCTGGGCTTCGTGGGGGGCTCGCTCGACCACATCATGTCACTTCCGTTGAAAACCAATTGTTAGGTGCTTTTTTACTCGTGTGAATGACTGAATCGTAGACAAAGAGAGGCTCATCAACG
>JACLAD010008227.1_pt1 | contig 27961 bp, 27 predicted proteins | sample 8027901 | NCBI WGS metagenome assembly JACLAD01 (sample SAMN15725071, study PRJNA655200) | protist metagenome | isolation source: fluorescence activated cell sorting (FACS) single amplified genomes of... | place: Spain: Blaines Bay Microbial Observatory, Mediterranean Sea | collected 2016-07-05 | reverse complement strand
TACTAGACAAAGACTCGTTAGAATCAAAAATTTCTATCACTTCTATGATTTCTATGATTAAGAATAAAGAAAATGTTTCACCCGATTTAAATATTATTTATGCGAAAGAAGAAGAAGAGAATTTAAGCAGAATTGCCTTTTATGACAACAATAGAAAATCTGTCATATTGCCACATTCTTTTGTAAATCGTAATACAATTTTTAGTACAATGATTACAGCTCACGAATTAGGTCATGCTAGACAATATAAAATATTAGATAAAAGTATGCCTATTATGGCTTTCTTAATGAGTGTATTATTACTATCTGTAATAGTTACACCTATCTTGTTAATTTTAGACTTTGTTTTAGGAGATTTAATTAATGGATGGTGGAAGTACTCTTTGGGATATGGTGTTTTTGGAGTGTTATCACTATATTTACTTATCAGTATGATAGAAGAAGTGGATGCTTCTAAAAATGCGATTGTTTTTGCAATCAAATACAAAGTATTTAAAAGTAAAGACCTAATAATCTGCTCTTTATTTTTATTATTTACATTTTTAAGTTATGTATTTGAATTTGCTTTTGCCTTTTATTTCTATAACGGTATTTTATAAAAAAAACCCTCTATTTTTAAATAGAGGGTTTTTTTTACTAGATTATAGATTTTTTTAAAGGTAGTGACACTTCTTCATACCAACTTCTGTTCATTCAGATACTATACTATATATTTAAATTATTGTTTATCTAAATAAGAACACTCTATAACTCAGAACTAATTCAACGTTAATAATATTTTTTTATAAAATACTAAAACAAGGTATAATTAAGTGTTTTATATTCTATTAATGGGAGTGCTGTGTATGTTTAGAAAAGTTGGAGTTTTAGTTGTAGCTGGTGCTGTATCTTTAGGTTTATTGCATGGAGCGATGAATCAAGATTCTGTTTCCACTGCTCAGTCTGTGTCAGTTGGTGAAAATGTTTCATCAGCTAGTGTTAACACTGGATTATCACCTGTTTCTGCTGGAATTTCTTCTGGTAATAGCTTTGGTGTTTCTGGTGGTATTAATTTAGGTATTAACCCTGATGTTTCATCATCAGTATCTTCTGGTTCTTCAACTGGAAGTTCCAACGATGTTGTGTTTTTTGATAGCAAACATGGTTGGGGTAATAGTATGGGTTCTAGTGCTAGTGCTTCTGTTGGTATTCCATTTATTGGTGGCAACGTTTCTTGGGGCAACAGTATGGGTTCCTATCATCTTCATGGCGAAGGTACTTTGTTCATGAATGATACTTCTTCACAAATTGTTGTTGAAGAAATTGATGGATTAGGTCTAGGTACTATTTATGGTGCTGACGGCTCTCTTTCCGAATTCACTTACACTGTTTCTAACGGAATCGGGGTTGGTTCTGCTTTAAACAGTAATGGGATTACTAGTGAGTTTGAATTCACTGTATCTCATGGTTCTGGATATGGTACTTCACTTAATAGTGATGGTACTGAATCCAACTTTAGTTTTGAACTTGATGTTAAAGGTAAAGGTTTCACTAAGTCATCTAATTAAGGTGATTTTAGGGGGATGAAACTAATCTAGTTGGGGAACTAGATACCTTTCTTCATTTTATAGAAAACACTCTATTTATAGGGTGTTTTTTATTTTGTAAAAATATAATTTATTTCGTTGTAACGATAGACTAAAATTGTTATAATTATTATAGAGACATTGATTCATAAAGGAGTGCTTATTATGAAAAGTGAAGAATCTAAAATTCAAGAAGTAAGAGAAAAGATTTATTTCTTAGAAAGCATTCAAGAAAGTGCAAAGCCACAAATCACTTTAGATAGAGAAAAGATGCATATCGATATTGATAATGTTTGGATTAGCAATCATTATGACGATGACGATGATGTTCCAACTAAGGAAGAAGTTGCAAATGATATCTTTGATATTATAAAAGAGAAATTGCCAGATTATAATGTATCTGTACTTATTCATGATAGAAATGGTAAAAGGAAAATCTTTAATAAATAAATATAGTTAATTTAAATAAAAAAAGGGTGATTAAAATGGAACACAATAATAAGATATTTATTCAATCAGACAAACAAACTCAATTCGATGAAAACTTTATTCAAGAAAACAAAGAAATTATCAAATCAAATAAACAAGAAGATTTTGATGCAAACTTTATAGAAGAATAACTTTTAGGGGCTAGAGCAAATTGTTCTAGCCCCTTTTATATGACTAAAAAGATTATGTTATAATATTATAAATAACTTTAACCAAAGAGTGATTTTATTGGAAGGGAGATTTAATAATGAAAAACTACCATTGTTGTGCAACTTGCGAAAACTTTTCTGCAACAAAAACAGAAAATGGAATGCAATATAAATGTGTAAGATTAGGTTTTGATACAAAACCTTCATACCAATTTGATTGTTGGAGTCCAAAAGAACATATTAAAAAACTAATAGAGAAAGAAAAAAATAACAAATAATATGGTCTATAAAAACCATACATTTCTTATAAGCAAATTTATAAAATTTGACACTTAATGTTAAAATTATATATAGGTTATGTAAATAAAGAGTGACTAAAGCATAAATTTCTTTTATTAGGAGGATTCACGATGAAGAAAACATTGTTTGTCGCACTATTTTCTTTTTTAATTATTAGTAGTGTTTTTCTATTGATTGGACATGTATTTAATATCCAGTTCTTAATGTTTAGTTTTTATAAAGAAACTGAATATGGATTTGAATCTGGTGGCTCTGTTATTCCTTTTATTATTGGATTTATTGGTAGTTTTGCTATCGGTAAATATCACGAAAAGAAAGAACTATTAAAATAGTTTATATTTTAAAAACAGGGACTAATTATCCCTGTTTTTTTTGAACAAAATGAAATGAATATAAAATACAAAAGTCTACCAAATTGGGTATTAAAATAAATAAATATAAATTATAATAACAGTATACATAATACTAAAAGGAGTTTTTAAAAATGAAGAAGACAGCGATGATTATCGGATTTTCTTTGCTAACACTAGTTGGTTGTTCCTCAGAAAAAGAAAAAACAAATAAAAATCAAGATAAAGTAAAAATAGAACAATCAATAAGTAATAAAGCCGTAGAGGAAAATAATAAAAAGAATCAAACAAATTTTAATAATGGAGAACAAAGTAATGCGTTTGAAACTCTATTTAATAATGAAGTAGATTCTGGTGATAAAACAGAGCAATACGCAATCATTCAAACATATTTAATGGAAATCACGAATGGTCATTTTGACAAAGCATATAATTTTTTACATAGCTCTCACCAATCTAATATAAACTTAGATACTTTCAAAGTGTGGAAACAGTTAGAAACTCAAATGGCTATTACAAAAGGTAATACAATAAAATATGTTGAAGGAAATAAATTCACAGTTGTTTTAACTTATGATAATAGTAGACAATTAATTGATTTAGAATATGATTTACTAGTCGTAAAAGAAAATAATGAATGGAAACTTGCATTTGATAAACCTTACCTTGAAAATATCTTTTCTGATATTGGAACATATGCTACAACAAAAGGTGATTACTATATGTCGCAAGGTGGTCTTTCTGGAACAAACAACGCAATCGAATATTATGAAATTGCTACTAAATATGATGCTGAAAACTTAAATGCTTTCCGTTCATTAGGAGAAATATATAGACAAAAGGAAGATTATGATACAGCAATTAAGTATTATCTTCAACAAGTAGACGCAATTAAAAACAACCCTTTATTTAATGAAGAAGATAAGAAGTTAATGTATTATCCTGTATATCAAGGTCTTACAGAATTATATCTTAGTGTAAATGATAAGGATAATGCACAACTATATATTGATAAAATGTTTGAAATTGACCCAGATAGCGAAGAAGCGAAATTATTATCCACGGGAATCTCCTATGCCAGAGATTAAATAATTTATTTTTATATTGAAAGCCACTATATTAAATTATGGTGGCTTTTTATGTTTAAATAAATAAAATATTCTGTATTCATTACTTTATGGTTGATTCTAAGGTCACTTAAAGAAACAATGTTCTTCATCTTTTTTAACTTCGTATAAGTTACGGCAAAACTTGGCAACATAAATTTAACTGTTTATATTTTATACGAAAGGGGGATACTCTTTGGGTTTATATCCTTTCTTCAAAAAGAAGGCTAGAGAAACAACTACAAAAACAGAGGATAAAGATACAACTACTTTTCCTAATTCAAAAGGTGAAGTTTCTTTATCAGCTATTAAAAATAAAATGTCTAATATATCGGATTTAAAGGTTCAAGATATTGAAGTTAATGATACCCAATATCATCTTTTATATTTAAGTACAATGGTCCGAAACGATACAATACAACAAACAGTTTTGCAACCAATCCACTTAAAAAAAGAAAATGAATCTGTTTACGATATATTTAGAACAGCTACTAAATTTGAAAATAATGATTTGCCTTCTGTTATTCAAGACATTTTGAATGGAATGAGTATCCTACTATCAGAAGATAACAAAGTTATTTTAGGTATTAATACGATTAGTATGGAAAATAGAAGTATCAAGGCTCCAGAGAATGAATCCACTGTATTAGGACCACAAGATTCCTTTACAGAGTCATTAAATACTAACTTATCTCTTTTGAAAAGAAGAATTCGCTCTGAACATTTAAAGTCAGAAGAGATGATAGTTGGTACTGAAATGAGAACAAGACTGGCTATGCTTTATATGGATAATATAGCCAATGATGAAAATGTAAATACATTAAGAGAAAGAATTCAGAATGTTGAATATCAAGGCTTTACAGGTTTATCAATGTTAAAGCAATCAATAGAGGATAACCCTTTATCTCCATTTCCACAGTTTGCTTTAACAAGTAGACCAGACAATGTAACAGCCGCTCTTTTAGGTGGAAGGATTATTGTTATTTTAGATAACTCTCCTGAAAGTTTAATTTGCCCTAGTACATTTTTAGAATTTTTTAACAGCCCTGAAGACTTTTATAATCAATGGACTTCTTCTACACTAATAAGATTTCTTCGATTAATGGGCTTTTTTGTAACTTTGTTACTAAGTTCAACTTATGTTTCAGTTTTAACTTTTCATCCAGAAATGTTGCCACCACACTTATTAACATTATTGGCAGAATCAAGAGCAAAAGTTCCTTTCCCTCCTGTTATAGAGGTTCTAATTATGGAATTAGTTATTGAAATATTAAGAGAAGCAGGAGCCCGAATGCCTACAAAGGTTGGACAAACAATCGGTATCGTAGGGGGTATTGTAATTGGTACAGCTGCAGTTGAGGCGGGTTTAGCAAGTAATATTCTAATTGTTGTTGTAGCTGTAACAGCTTTACTTTCTTTCATCCCATCCAATTACCTTTTAAGTAATGCTACTCGTTTTATAAGATATTTTTTTATAATTGCGGGCGGAATTCTTGGAATGCTTGGTCAAATGATTTGTATGGCTTTATTAATGAATCACTTACTTAATTTAACTTCTTTGGGAACACCTTATCTAACACCCATTATACCTAGGAAGTGGGGAGATTTGTTAGATAGTGTAATAAGGTCTCCTTTAAAGTTTTTAATGCAACGCTCTGGTGCTGGGCGTGTAAAAAAGTCTTTAATGCGACCTTTGGATGAGGAGTAATGCTGTATGGATATTCAAAAAAGGTTTGTTTTAAATAAATATCATGTATTATTTTTAATGCAAAATACAATAACTGGTCTTGGGTTAATAACTTTTGCTTATGATATAAGTGCAGTTAAATATGGTATATGGCTAATACCTATCTTTTTAGGAATAATCCTAACCATTTTGTTGTTTTTTATGGTTAAATTATCTTCTAAATTTCCTAATGACAATTTATTTAAAATCAATGAAAAATTATTGGGTAAATTTATTGGAAAAATATTAAACACTATGATTGTTTTCTATGCAATATTTATTGTAGCAATGCTTATAGATGGATATGTTCGTGTTATCCAAACAATAACACTTCCGAATGAATCTGTATTACTTCCAGCATTAGTTTTAGTATTTGCAACAGTTTTAATTGCAAGAGGAGGTATAAAATCTATCGCAAGATTTTGTATTATCTCCTTTTTTTTCACTATATGGATGTTGTATTTTTTACAATGGTCTTTTGCTATGGCTATATGGACACATTTCTTCCCACTATTTAACTTCACTTTAAAAGAGGTTTTTATTTCTACACAAGAAGCGATGAAAAGTTTTCTTGGATTAGAAGCAATTCTCTTTTATTACCCGTTTATAAGGGAAAAGAAGAAGGCTTTTAAACATTCAGCTATTGGTTTATGGATTGTTATTTTACTTTATGTTGTTATATGTATTAGCATACTTGTTTCTTTTAGTCCTTGGCAATTACAGAATGTAAGGAATCCCATTTTAAGTTTATTTCAAGCAGTAGAGTTGTCTTTTTTAGAGAGAATTGAAAATCTTGGTTTAAATTTATGGGTTTTTCTTATATTATCAACAACTTCTTGTTACTTATGGATAGCAAGTAAAGGAATATCATCCATCACAAATAAAAACCAAATTTGGTATATGTATATAACGGCTATATGTGTTACTATCATTAACATATTGCCTATAAATTCTATACATAGAGAGACGATGGAAAATATATCAGTAAGTTTTGGCTTTTTTTTAATCGTCTTACCTTTATTTTTATTAATCATTTCTGTATTCAAAAAAACAAAGGAGGGAGGCTAGTTTGAGAAGAAGAATAATCACCACATTCACTTTAATCATTTTTTTAAGTGGATGTAGTAGTGGTTTAATTGAAACGCCTGCCTTAGAAGATTTAGCAATGGTAGGTGTAACTGGATATGACAGACCAGAGAACTCCGATAAGGACGTAAAGATAACAGTTGCTATCACACAACCATCTGAAAATGCAAAAGAAGATGTGCAGATTTTTTCTGATGAAAACAATATGTCTTATAATGCAATATTAGACATCAGTAGAAAAGTTGAAGGTGATATAAGTTTTGCTCAATTACGTGTAGTTATATTTAGCAAGGAATTTATTAATGAAAGCAATAAAGAGTACAAAGAAGCGTTAAAGCGATTATATAGAAGCCCTAATGTAGGTGCGAATGTGTTTTTAGCTGCTGTGGACGGTAGTTCAGAAGAACTCATAAAAGGTGATTATCCTTCAAAAGAGAATATAAATTTTTTCTTAAATAACTTACTAAGACCAAGATATAGGAATGCCTTCAGTCCTTTTTCTACAATTCATCAGTATATGCGTGATGCTACAAACGAAACTGGTGATGCATCCATGCCTATTATAAAAAAGGAAGGAAAAACAGTTGCTATAAAAGGAGTAATTGTATTTAATAACAATAAAATAGCCACCGAATTAAGTGTAAAAGAATCCATTATTCTTCAATCTTTAAAACTTAATACAAGAAATATATCCACGCTTAGATTAAAAATAAACGAAAATAAAGATAAAAAAGAAGAATCTATTGTTTTAGATTTTATTGAGGTAGATTCTGATATAGAATCTAATGGTGATTTAAATAATCCGAAGGTAAATATTAAAGTAAAACTAAACACAACCGCATTAGGATACTCTGGTACTAAGACTTTAACAGATGCGAAAGAAAAGGCATTAGTGGAGAAGGCGATTAATAGAGAATTAGAACAACAGGCAAAAGAAGTAATTGAGAAGTTACAGGAAGTAAATTCTGACCCAATAAATTTAGGTGAACAATTTAGAAAACAAAATAGAAATTGGTCTAGAGAACTTTGGAAGGATGTATATCCTAGAGCAGAAATATCAGTTGAATATCAAACATCTATTGTATCATCTGGAAATCTAGATTAAACCCAAAAATAATCCTTATTAGGTAAATTAAATTTTATCATAATAAGGGTTATTTCTGTTTCTACAAAGATAAATGGATATTTTTGATTAGATAAAACCAAATGATAAAATATATAATATTATAAATATTTAGGAGTGATAGATTTTGAAAAGTTTTACCATTCAAAACAATATTAATTTTAATTTATATAAAAATGTTCGCTTTCAAGAGGGACTGCCAAAGATAAAGGAATGCAAAATCAAACTTGGAGAGTTAGCGGAAGTAAAAGTTAATTTTAATGATATAAAAATATCCGATAAAGCCCATATGCAATACTATTACATATTTGAAGGGAATATTTTAAAAGAGCAATTAATTATTGAAGTTCAATCTTACTTGGACACTTACACCTTCCCTATTGAGATGATTAGTGATTATACAGATGAAGAGTCTAAAAATTTCAAAGATAAAATAATAACTATTCTACCCGCTTATCATATTGGAAGATTACCACATGCACGATTCAGTAGTATCCAGAAAGACGGTGGGGAAGGTCTTTTATTTGAATACTTACACCAATCTTTATACGGTAAATATGATGCTGGATATGAACGAGGGGTTTCTAAGGTTTATTCTGATAAAGGATTTAGTGTTGGAGTATGGTTAATGGATGACGGATATTATATGATTACTGAAGATATTTTAGTTGGACATAAATCTATATCTAAAAAACAAATAAGTAAAGAAAAACATTTAATGATAAATGATATTATTGATGTATTAAAGGATTTCGAGGGGTTTTATATTGTTGGAGAACCAAGAGATAATATCTTTGTGAACCATTTAGATATATATAAAGATACTGCAAAGGAAGTTTTTAAAGACTGGTTTAAAGAAGATATGAGTGAAGAAATAGAAAGCAATATAAACAAAATAATGTATAGTAAAACATTTATAGATATTTTAATTCTTGGTAACGAATTTAAAAAAGCAAATGATTTCGCCAAAGTATTAGAAGAAAAAATTAAGTTTGAACAAAAGTTATCAAAGTGGTTTGAGAAATGGGATTATAATAAATTCCTTAAAGAAAAATACCCTGACGATTACGATTACGACTACGAAGAAGAATAAAAATCAGATATAATTAAATATAAATTTCTTGGATGTGAGAATTATTGTTAAATTTAAAGCACAAATTATTATCGGCTTTACTATCTACTTTTTCATTTTTTGTTTTCGCTAGTTTTATTTTTCAAAGCATTCCTTTAGCTATGTATTCTTTACTTTTTGTTATTCCTTGTCAATTTATCTACGGGATTTCTGTTTCTTACTTTATAGATTGGTTATCTTCCAAATATAGTATTAATCATAAGGTTATTGTCGGATTATTATATATTATAATGGGGTGTATTCTATCTCCAATATTTTTCATTATTATGTCTTATTATTTTTTATTAGAAATACTTTATTACTCTTTAATGGGTGGAGTAAATGCTTTATTCTTCTTCATCTTCTATATTGTATTATTTAGAAAATAAAATTTTATATTTACATCATAAATCAGAAGAATGTTCGTCTACAATAGGCTCGAAAGTCTTCTAATTAAACAAGTAATATTACATAGAAATTTTTTAAATTTACATAAAATTAGTATAATATAATATATAAAATTTTTATATGGAGGCGATTATATGAAAAAGGTAACTAAGTTTAGTATAGCTAGTGTCATCGCAACTAGCTTATTAGTACCAACTAGTGTTTTTGCATTTGATAGTGAAAGTTACATTAATCAAATCAATAGTATAGACTTCAAATCTAAAATGTCTAACACAAGTGAAGAAAGCTTAAATAATTACTTTAATTCATACAGTGAAGATGCGAAAAATGTTGACTCACAATATCAGTCAAATTTTGATGATATATCTAGCAACTTAAAAGGGCAATCGATTATTTATCAAGACGAAAAGGGAAATCTACAATTTGAATTTGCTACAAATGACAAAGATTTCAATCAAAAATATGAAAAATTGAAAACTCAAATGAATTCCAATATTGATAAAAAGATAGTGACTGAAGAAAACAATTATGATAAAAAAGATGCCATTAATCAAAAACTTTATGAGGCTGAAAAGAAATCAAACAACAGTACTCATAAATCTAAATTCTTATCTTATAAATCTTCTGCTACTGCAAATATGAATAAAAACTATAAAAATTATGCTGGTCAATTTAACTCTGCAAAAGCGGGTTTATCTGGAAAGTATAATCCTTCTGCATTTGCTATGAGTGTTGGAGATTTAGAAAGCAGAGTACAAGGCAACTCTGGATATCAGGCAGCAAACAATGCTTTTAATAGTTTTGGTGCTGATATTAAAAGTGGTTTGAAATCTAAAATTGCTAAAGGATTCGCTGATTATGCTAATAATCAAAAAGAAGGTGCAGAAGGAGCAGTAAACAATCAAGAAAGGTCTTATGCTGGCGCTCAAAAAAGTGCCGTTCCATTAAAAGGGGATATTAAGTCCGACTTAGATAAAGTACATAAATATACAGAAGAAATTTTCGCTGGTGATAGAGAAGAAATACCTTATGATAAATTACAAAAAGAACTAGGCTTAAAAAACAGTCCTGATGAATTAGCTGATGTTATTGCTAGAAATAGATTTGCAGCTGATATAGCGGCTAAAGACGGAGAAATCAATGAATATTTACCAGAAGAAATGAGACAGTTTGCACCACACAATCCTATTATTTCAAAGGGTGAAGAGATAGCAGTTGAGCAATACCTTACACCATATAATCAAGGTAAATCACAATTTACTAAACAAATAGATAAGATGATTAAAGCTGGAGAAAGTGGAAAATGTGGCGTAGCTGCTGAAAGCTCTGTTGAATGTCAAATGTACCGTGGAGAGAATGGTTACGACAAAGTAATTGCAATGGGTATGGATAACTATGGATTAGACGGAGATTTCATTGAAGAAAGAAAAGAAGTTTTAGAAGATAAAGCTTGGTACAAACCTTGGACTTGGGGTAAATAATTAAGCGTAATATTTGAAATTTAATATAAAAAAAACGACAGCTATTAATAGCTATCGTTTTTTTTGTTGTTTTAAAACATTTCTGTATTACCTACGCTGATAATTTTATTATTTGCTTCATCTAGTAATCCAAACAGTGGAACTTCCATCATTCCATCACTACCAATGAACATACCGTAAATAAATGCCAAACGAGACATTAGGTAAGGTGCATTAATATTTGTTGACATATAGACACCATCAAATGATTGTTGAACAATAGAAACTAGTTCTTCTTGCTCAGTGACAGATAAGTCTTCGCCAACTTCACACATTTGCAACTCTAGTTCACCTTCAAGTTGAGTAGAATTACTTAGTCTTGATTGGATAAGATGATTTAATTTCTCTTCCTTGTTCGCATCTCCATTTGTAACTAACACCAAAATTTGTTTAGTTTTAACAGCAACAGCAGTCGTCATAATAAAATCACTCCATTTTCTATAAGATATACTTAATTATATAATACAACATAAAAAAATATAAATGATTATATAGCACTATTTATATAATTTCTAAATATATTATTTAATTCCAAATAAGTTATTAAAGATATCCACAACTGTTGTATCTGGAAAAGAATCCAACGTAGACTTTGGAACACCATTTGCACGATGAATTTCATCGATAATTAAATCATATGTCATTCGCCACATATTATGACCCATATTAGAGCCAAATAGGTTAGAATAGATATTAACAATCGTAGCAACTGGTACTGTATACAAAGTAGCAGTAGGAACATTGTTAACTCGGTTAATATCTCTAATTAATAAATTATAAGTCATTTTTCGCATATATAACACTCCATTTCTATTGATATATATAATTATATAAGAACTTAATAAATAATGTAAACAAATAATAAAAAGCACTCCTTATTAAAGGAGTGCTTTTGTTTATATATTCATTAATTTTTAGCTACTCTATCAATGGCATCATTAATTTGTTTTCCAGTTACAAATTTACCTAATAGTGGTTGTAAGTAATTCTTTAAGAATGACTTTTCGCTTGAACCACTATCATGGATAGCATATTCAACTAGTAAATCAATTTGAGCATTAGTTAGGGTAGACTTTTGATTTCCTCTATATTTTTGGTCAATAACAGAAATTAACTCTTCTGCTACATACCACTTAGTTTCTTCTACTTTTTGAACTAGTTCTTTTCTATCAGATTCTAATTTTGCATTAACAGTTGAAGTTTCTGGGATTGTTGCAATTACAGCTTCTACTTCTTCAACAGTTGTAATTGTTTCTCCTACTTCTTCAAATGTAGCAAGATTCGTACTAGAAATAGTAGCTAATGTTTCAGTAGAAGTTACAATATTTTGAGAAATCTCTACTCTTTCTTCTAACTGTGTTTTAACTTCGCCTTCTAGTAATTTTTGAATAGATACAAGGGCATCATTAATAGATTCTTGAGTTAAATTAGATTCAACAGTTTTCACATCAAATGTAGCTTGTGCAACATCTAATTTACCTTGTGATTCATTAATTGACTCTTGTAAAGCTACACGACTTTCATTACCTTCTGGTAAAACATTCACATCTTCTTGTGCTTCGTTAAGTTCTGTTTGTGCGTTATCAATAGATTCTTGTGTTTCTAATGGAACACTTACTAATTCCTCTACTTCTACAACACTTGCAGTAGCAGTGAATACATTTTGTGCTAATGTGATTTCTTCTTGAATAGCATCAATGCGTTCTTGTAAATCTGCTTTTTCACCAATAGTAGGTAGAACATCTACTAATTCTTGTGCTGATGCTAATTCTACTTTCGCTTCGTCAATACCAGCTTGTGTAGTTAAATCTAACTCTGAAACAGTCGTTTCTAATTCAGAAACAGATTCAGTTGCAACAAAAACATTTTGAGCAGTTGTTACTTGTTCTTGCATTTGTGCTAATCTTTCCACTAACGCATCTTTTTCCGCACCTTCTGGAAGTTCAGCTACTAAATCAGATACTTCATCAAGCATAGTTTGAGCATTTGCGATATTTTGGGAAGAAGTTAAGTCTAAACCAGCAATTTCAGTTGATAAGTTTTCAACAGAAGTTGTAGCTTGTTGTAAACCATCATTTTGGTTAGAAATAGGTTGGCTTTGTAGACCATTTGCTTTTGCAACTAATGTTACTTCATACTCAGTATTTGGCTCTAAACCAGTGAAAGTATGAGATGTAGCATCCACCCAACCACTTGATTTTACTTGACTGCTTTCATAAGAAACAACAAGATTATCAATAAAAGCGGCATCAGAATATCTACTTACAGAGCCATCTTTTGTATATTGAACTTGAATAGTATTTTTACCTGGTTTTAGTAATCTTTCAAGTGTTTTCCAACTACCACTACCAGATTCTCTAACTACACGTGAGCCGTTAACATAAATATTTAACCAGTCATATCCACTTTCAGAACTTACACGATAATTCATTCTGAATTTTGGATTTGTAGCACCCTCTGGAACATCAACAGTAATTGTTCCTGTTGTAGAGCCATAATGACCAATGTATCCACTTCTTAATCCATAAGAACCTGAATATTTAGCAGCTGTATTTCTGTACCAATTTCCACTTAGTCCAAAGGTATAACTTCCATCTTCAAAATTTTCACTTAATGAGTAATTTTCAAGAACTTCTACACCAACAGGAGCCGCTTGAACTAGATACTGCGTATTTGTTGGATTTCCATTTTCATCCCAAGTTGCAACCATTTCACCATTTTCATTCGTAACTACTTTAAAGTTACTTGGAGTATGAATAGGTGTTTGAATCGCTTGTGATTTAGAGCCAATTACATTGCCATCAGCATCTTTTGTTTGAACAACATAAGTGTAATTTGTAGCACCTAACGCATTAGTATCTCTAAATGTCTTATCAGTTCCAGAGTAAACTTCTTCGTTATTTCTCAATACTGTATAAGAACTTGCACCTTCTTTTTCATAATCCCAAGATAATGAAACATTACTTGTAGAAGGAGTAGCAGTTAATGAAGTATAGTTATTCGTTGTAATTTCTTTTGTAGAACTTCCGATAACAGTTCCATTAGCATCTTTTACATTTACAGTATAAGTGTACTCTGTTTCACCTAATGTATCTGTATCAACAAAAGAAGTTTCGCTACCAGTGTAGATTACTTCTCCGTCTTTAAGAACTTCATAAGTATCTTCACCATTTAATAAGTATTCAAAATCTAAAGCAACATTATTATTTTCATTTACAGCAGTAAACCTTGTAGCTTCTTCTGCCGTTAATAGATTACTTTGTAAAGCACCATTTCTTGCTCTAACAGTAATTTCATACTCTTTTGTTGGGTCTAGGTTTTCAAAAGTATGGCTATTTGCATTTTTCACCCAAGCACTTTCAGCAGAACCATCGTAGTAGTAAGATACTCGTAAGTTATCTACATAACCTTCTCCCATATAACTTGTATTACCAGTGTTATTGTAAACAATCTTAATATCATGTTGACCTGGAGTTAATGAGAAACTTGGTGATGCAGTAGAACTATACCCAGTTAAAGAATATTTTCTAACGCCATCAATAAAAATATCAATACTGTCTTGTGTTCTAGTCGTTACATTTAAACTAAAACTTCCGCTTGTTGCTGTTGCTGGAATATCAGTTGTAAACTCAATTGTATTTTGTCCACGTGCTTGACGATAACTTGATACATAAGATGTTGTTCCACCAAAGTAAGGTTGAGATATATACCAATTACGTACTCGTAAATTCATTTCAGCTGGGAATGACTGTCCATTTAAGTTATGATTAAATTGAACTTGTTGTCTTGTAGCACCAACTGGCTTTGCAATTGCAATATACTCAGTATCTTCGTTATTATGATTCGTACTCCATTGTACTGATTTAGTAGTAGAGCCGTTATTTGTAATAACTACGTCTGCAGGGTCATTAAGTGGCATTGCTACTGCTAATTGCTTAGTTTCTAATAAATTACCATTACTATCTTTTGCTTTTAAAGTATATTGATAATTACTAGCTCCTAATGCATCGCTATCGTGAAAAGATAAGTTTGAACCTGTATAAACAGTTACTCCGTCTCTTAATAGTTCAAATGAACCAACATCCGCCCCTACTTTATCATAAGACCAAGTTAGTGTAGCACCTGTATTATCTTCTTCTGATGCAATTTGAACGTAAGCTGGAATAGTAATATCTTCAAAGCTAGAGCCAATAACATTTCCATTAGCATCTTTCACAAGAACTTTATAGAAATACTTTTGTGTACCTAAAACTGCAGTATCATTAAATGAAGTTTCAGTTCCAGAATAAACAAGTTCGTTGTTTCTATATAATTCATAAGAACTTGCACCTTCTAATTTATAGTTCCAGTTAACTTGCGTACCATTTTCTACATTAGTAGGGTTTAATTCAGTTGTAGCAGTGGATTGAACAAAAGATGTTCTTTCTGTTCCATTTTTAGCCTTAACAGTAATGTTGTAATCTCTATTTTGGTCTAGATTTGCAAATGTATAAGTATTATCTGTAATCCAACCACTATCTACGTGTTCTTTTTCATAATATCGAACTTGTAAATTATCAACATATCCTTCACCCATATAACTTGTATTACCAGTGTTTTTATAAACAATTTTAATATCATGTTGACCTGGTGTTAATGCAAAACTTGGGGCTGCTGTTGAACTATATCCAGTTAAAGAATATTTTAAAATACCATCAATATAAATATAAATAGTATCTTGTGTTCTTGTAGTTACATTTAAACTAAAATAAGCACTTGTAGCTGTATCTGGAATGTCAGTTGTAAATTCAATCTTATTTTCCCCTAGTGGTTGACGATAACTTGATACATATGATGTTGTTCCACCAAAATAAGGCTGTGAGACATACCAGTTATTTACTCTAAAGTTCATTTCAGCTGGGAAAGATGAACCATTTAAGTTTTGTAAGTGAGTAGTCGTATTGGTTTGTGCATTGACTGGTGTAGCTACTGCTAGATACTCCGTACCTTCTGGACTACCATTTCTATCCCATTGTGCTGTTATAGAATCTCCAACATTTTGAGAAACCAAGACATTTGTTGGTTGTGCTACATTTTGTAATTCAGCTGCATGAACTGATTGAACATTAAAAAATGTGCCAATTGGTGCTACTCCACTAAGTAGCATACTAGCACTTAAAGTAGTAAGGAATATTTTCTTACTTACTTGATTTTTCTTATTTTGCTTTTTGTTTTGTCGTTTTGAATTTTTGCGACTCAAAGTATTCACCTCTAATAAAATTTTAAAAATATCTCATGGGAGACATTTGGAATTATAATAATAATATGCAAAATAATTAAATATTGGTATTGATTCTATTATATATTTTATAACTTAGAAATATAATGCAATATATAATACAAAAATTATTTTTTATAACTACCTTGGTAAGTATGCCAGAAAAAACCAACAAGTAAATTCTAATTATATGAAATATAGATAAAGGCTTATATTTAATAAAAAAACTCCCTATGAATATAGAGAGTTTCTTTAAATATTATTAATTTACGTCTTCTAGTTCTTTATAAAAGACATCACGAATTTCCTTATAAAAAATTAAATCAAATAAAGATAGATATTTTCCTTTAATGATTAAAGTACCATCTGCTGATAAAACAAATTCTCCATCTTGATGTTCTATATGGATAGATAAAGATTCATTTAAATCCTTTAAAGAAACATTCTTAAACAACTTTGTATCTGTAATAACTTTTACCTTATCTTTCATTTGTTCTTCATTATACGAATGTTTCTGTATTATATGACTTCTTTCATCATCTTCTAAGTCTTCTTTAGAATATTCTTTATCATTTAAAATACAAATATTCTTTTCACTATAAGAAGTTTCACCAGAGAAGTGATAATTATTTTGTGTATTATAAAAAATATTATACGTTTTTTCTTCTTCTAATTCACGACATTCAACTTCAAATCCAACCTTAGATAAACTATCAAATAGTTGTTCTAATTCTTCATAAAAAGACTCTTGATAAATTTCCAGTTCTTGCACTTGCTCTAAATTTCTTTGCAAAGACTCCTTATTTTCTTTTAGTTGCCTTTTCAAACCTTTTACATATTTTTCAGCCTGTGGAATATTTTCTTCTTTAACACGTTTCATTTTCAATTTTATTTTAGAAGAGTTTTTCCACTCTTCAATTTCAGCGTCATAACCTGGAATTAAATTATTTAGTCTTTCAATTTCTTTTTCTAAGTAGGACATATTCTTATATGTATCGAAAATACGTTTCTTATAGCTGCTAATATGATAAACAGATTTAGAGTTCAAACTAATGTATGCAAAACTATTATAAAAAGAAGGATGTTTCAGCACTAATGAACTAGAATTTGAAACAGAACGCTCTCTATCTAAGTAAAAATCACCGACAAGCACTTCATCTTGTAATTTATCAACAATTACCTTTAAAATTTCTTGAGTATTTTCTAAGTAGTAATATAAATTCCCACGATTAGAACTTTTTTCAAAGAAAATTTTAAGTAATGAAGGTAAAGTACCTTCTTGCAAATATCCCTTAACCTTATGTATATCTTGTTCTTTTTTATCCAAAACCTCTAAGTAAGTTTCCAACATAATAATCTACTCCTTTTCCATTAAAAGATACTTCTATTATATCATTAACCAGAAAAAAAGACTAAGGGTATTAACCTTAATATATATATAAAAATATATTATATTTAATGATTTAAAAATATAGTACGAACGTCATCTTCTTTATGAAGAGCAATATCTGTTTTTAATTTAAAGCGACATTTCTTTTGAGGTATGTATTGATTATTTTCTAACAAAATATGTTTTTCATCTGATATAGTACCTTCCAAAACTGAATGGTCTTCTAATAACACGACAACTTCCATTCCTAAATAAGGGTTTTCTTTTACCATATAACATACACATCCTTATTATATTTTATATAGTAATTATATCATAAAAACTAGGGAAAACCTAAATCGTAACAAGGGTTAGAAGAGTTTAAAGCAATAGAAAAAAACAGTTAAATATAACCAAGAAATATATAAAATTTTATCTAATGATATACTTAATTATCTTGCTGAAATTGGAGTTGATTAAATGATTAATTTTTTTAATAAGAGTGTAGATAAAAATACACAATATATTTTGTCGTTATTTCAAAACAATTTAATTGAACAAAATTGTAAATTCATTGGCGAAGGTGCTAATGGAAAAGTTTATCGTTATAAGAAATTTGCGATTAAACTTTTTAAGGAAGGAGCTGCTTATTCAGAAGACCACAAATACCTTGAGAAATTACAAGGTAGTAAGTACTTTCCAAAACTCTATTACTATATACCTAATCAAATTATTATTATGGAATATATTAATATGAAAAAAGTGCATATGAAGAAGTACCCAGTCCTTACAAAAATGAGCCGTTATTTTGTCACACATCAAGAATTTCAAAATCAATCAGAAGAATTAATTAGATTTGCGTTAGATAGGGGGATTATTATTTCTGATATTTTGGGAAATACTTTTTGTACAAATAAAAAGCATATTATTTTACCAGACGTAGGTTGTTTTAAAACAATTGAAGAAATGAAAAATGATAATGAAAAGAACTATATGATTGAACGAGCATATAAGAGATTCGAGTCTCTTAATGCTGTAAGATTTCATTAAGTCTTTTCTATAAAAAAACTTAGATGTAAACTCAACATCTAAGTTTTTTATTTAATATTAAATTATCTTAATTTGCAGAGATTTCAATGATACAAGTTTTATTATGTTCATTATATTTATATGTTAATTTATCTCTTTCATAACCAAACATTTCAGCAATTAATAAATCACTACCGTATAATTCCATATCCCAAACTTCAAATAACTTATCTAACTTATCATCGTCTATTCCTTTTTCACAGAAAGACTCATAATCTTATAATAGAACCACGCTAAAGCTATCACTATCTAAATCTTCTCCAGCTTCTAGTTTTAAATCAACATTCAAACCAATCTCTTGAAGAATATAATCTTTAACCAAATCCACAATCTCTTCTCTTGAAAATACAAATAATTGATTAGTCTTTTTTGGCTTTATTCCCTTTTTCTCTATAAATGACATTTTTAACACCCTCTAATTTTTTATATTAAACTCTATGTTCAGATATATACTTTTCCCAAAACTGTTTCTTTTGCTCTGATGTTGCCACTTGACCTTTATAAAAAACCTTATGATAAATTTTAGACACATTATAAGTGTATTCATAAACTAAAAAGTTATTATCTTCGTATTTTTTTTCAATGTAAACAGCACTATATCCTAAACTTAAATAATCATTTTCTGGAATGATATTATGTCTATGAAGTTTTTTAGTTGATTCTTGAATTTCTCTAATCACTTTCAAAGTATCTTCTGGATATCTTAAATTGATACGTGAAGGATGTGTATGTTTATCTAATGTTAAAAATTCATGGAAATAATCCTTTAATCTTGGATTCATAGCACTTAAGTTATTCATTGTATCTAACCAATTATAATAATATCCTTGAAACTCTTCTTGCTCTTCTTTTGTTAAATCTAAGAATTGAAAGCTAACTGTCACATTACGATTATTAAATACATAAGGACCTTCTAGCACTTTGCATTGTGTATAACTTAGAATATTTAGCTCTTTTAACCTATCTACTACTTTGTTGTTATATTCACGGGATAAATCTAAAGTAAATGCCTTCAGTTTACCTACTGCCTTATTTAATAAAGAGTCTACATAACTTTTATGACTTAGCTTATAGACTTCTTTTTCCTTGATTCTCACAAGTTCTTGAATAATCTCCGTACCAGAAGGAGATGTTCCTTTAATTGAAACAGTAAAGCCAACTTCCTTTGTTCCATTATCATTAATGGAATAAGCCAATGGAAGTGGTTGTACTTTTCGTAGCAAAGCATTACTGTTCTCTTGAACAAATGGGGCTAAATCTTTCTCAATAAAGAGTAGAATTTTGTCACTGCTTTCTTGTACACGTTGATAAAACTCTTCTACCTTTTTTTCTATCATATCTTTATCTTGTAAAAACTGTTGATAAGATTGAATAATATCATCTGAATTAGATTTATAATAATCATATTTTAATTCGTAGATAGATTGGCGATTCATATAAATCAAACGACCATTTAATGATAGAACACGAAAATTAAGATAAGGATTTCGTTCCTTCATTTTCTTATTAACTTTATTTATAAACGATGTGACTTCTTTAGTTAGCAACTCTTTATGAAGATGCTTTTGGTAGTTTACAAAAGAAGTTTCTAAATAAGATTCTATTTCTTTATTTCCTTCAATCATAGAGTGGAATGCTTTATCTATTAATTGCTTATACATTTTACATCTCTCCCTCATTTAATTATCTTATCTCTATTATACCTTATAGACTATCAAGATAGAATAAAATTATAAAGTTTTCCTTTCATTTTTTATTTTTCACTTTTATAGTTATATAATTAAATTATAATTAGGTGGTGGATAAATGAATAATAGCAATCAAAATCATAATCAGAATAATGATAACCATAATAATCAGTATGGAGAAACCAATCAATTTGGAACAAATCATAATTCTTCAGATAATAACCAACAACAATCAAATTACTATCAAAACAATACATATAATCCTTATATACATAATAATGTTCAAAGGGAAGATATAAATTCTCAAAGTGAATTTCAACATCCAAATCATTCAGAAAATTATCAAAACCAGTATAAACAAAATCAAGGACAAAATTTTTCTAATCAATTTTCTCATAATCAAAATAATTTCAATCAACCAACAAATGAAACATATGGTCAACATCAGAATTTTTATAATCAAGAATATAACCAACAGGGTCAAAATTATTATGGAAACTCTACTCTGAATAGAGAGCCACACCCTATGGATATTCCAGAACCGAAAAAATCTGGAAAGATTGATACTATTGGCATGTTATTTATTTGTGGAACTTTATTTTTAACAGGAATCTCTTGTATTGTACTTTTACTTTTATTTTTAATAATGGGTTCTAGTTGGACTGATTTTGGATTAGAAAAACCTTCTTACTCTTGTGAAGAAATCAGTAAACCATCAGAGTGTGAGGCTTTTGAAGACATCGACTACAATAGTTCTTTAACGCAAGAAGAACAGAAAATATTAAATCAAGTTGAATTTCCTAGCCCCGATACCTATTATTCAATGTTCAGAGATAAATATGGTCGTACAACATTAATAGGAACTTCTGATTTCACAGATACTTTTGCTTACAAAGTGGACAATAATTATTACCTTGAATACAAATATTACTCCTTTAAATATAAAAAAGAATCTAGTAGTAAACAAGATGACAAGGAATCGGCATTACGAGTAGCAAAAGTCTTAGAAGATATTGATATTCCTAATAAGAGTTTTATGGATAATACAATGTACTTATATGCCAATGGCACAAAGAAGGATAATACTATGGGTGGAAGTTATTCTTATGCGGCAGCTTACGCTTTCCCTTCATCCTATACAGAAAATAATGTTTTATTATTCGAGTCTGATTTAGCGACAATTGCGCACGAAACAGGACATATTTGGTCTTTTAGAACTGGCTTTGAAACTGATGACTACGAAAGAAAGGAATATCAAGAGTTTCGTGGTTGGGATGATAGTGAAGTAACAGGAGAAGACTGGAATAGTTCTATTTCAGAAAGATTTGCTGAAAACTTTGTAGATGGAGTTTACGATGAAACTTTAACTAGTAGATTTGATGAAAATTTAAACAAAGAAGAAATGAAGCAGTTTATATATAACTACACTCCTTCTTATGATAAATCAGTCAATGTGGATTATAAATTTGTAACTGCTAATAATTATAAATATCTTGTTAAGGATTTTATTATTTCAAATTACAGGCAAAATTCATATTTTTATAATAAAACAACTTTAGATAGAGATTTAAATGCAAAACTATTAAAACCCAATGAAACAACAGAAAAAATTGACCGAAAAAATGTCACTATACCTAGTGGCTCAAACATTAAAGTATACTTCGTTGACAAGTATTATAATCCTGGTGTTTATTTTGAATACGAAGGTCAAAAGTATCAAGCAAATATATTTAATTTCTAAAAGCCTATTTTAGGCTTTTTTTATGTTTCTAAATATATTTTCTGATATAATAAAAATATAATAATTTAATGATTACAATATTTGCTATTTGGGGTGATAAATAATGATTAGTAATTTTGATGAAATAAACCATGAATACTTTATGCAAGAGGCTTTAATAGAAGCTAAAAAAGCTGGTGAACGTGGGGATAGACCAATTGGTGCTGTCATTGTTCATAATGGAGAAATTATAGCTAGAGGTTCTAATAAGTTGGAAACGGTAGACAGTAATGTAGCTCATGCTGAAACAGATGCTATTAATAATAGCGCTTCTTTTTTAAGAAAACACGCTAGAGAATGTATCATTTACACTTCAGTTGAGCCTTGTATTATGTGTTTAACAACTATTGTAATGGCTAACATTCGCAATGTTGTTTTCGCAGTAGACGATAAATATATGAATATGAAACCATTTATTAACTCTAATCCATATATAAAAGAAAGATTGCATAATTATTTAGGTGGAGTTTTAAGAGAAGAATCAGTTGAAATTATAAAGAAACATTCTCCTTTTATGGCTGAAGTTATATTAAATGGAAATCGACCTAGATAAATTAATATATATATTTTAATACTATAAAAAGTAAAAGGATGATAATAATGAACAATTTAATTTTAGTTTCTTCTAACGAATTTAAATTAAAAGAGTTTCAGCGTATGGGCTTAAATGATATTCAAATCGAAAAAGGAAAAGATTTAAAAGAAGTAGATTCTAGTCCTATTGATGTTATAGTTTACAAGGCATTAGAGGCTGGTGAAAATCGAATTGTTGAAGATACTTCATTAGAAGTAGAAGGATTAAATGTAGGCGTAAACATTAAGTGGCTTATTCAAGAACTAGGTATATTAGAAGGTAGAAAGGCTGAATGGAGAGTTTTATTAGGCGTTCATAACGGTAATACCATCGATGTATATGAAGGTGTTATTAAAGGAACAATTCAAAAGAAGTATAATGAGATAGTCGGTTTTGGATTTGATTGTTTCTTTGTTCCAGAAGGTCAAAACAACACTTTATATGACCTAGAAAACATAGGAGAAAAAGATGTATACTCCGCAAGAAAAAAAGCAATTGATAACTTATTATTAGACAATAAACTTTATTCTGTTAATACTTCGGATATCCCTCTATGGAATGGAAAATATCAGAATGAATAAGTGCTTATAGAGTATAGAAACTTTTAAATCTATACTCTTTTTACATAAAGTTTAAAAGAATTTAGTTTTAGTAATAATCTATATTACAATAATTATATAAAAAAATTACGAGGTGAAAGATAATTATGAAGATATTTAAAAAACCTTTAATCATTTCATTGATATCTATTTTGTTAATTTCAATGATATTACCTAGTTTAAATTATCAAGTACAAGCAGAGGATAACATTTTACCTCCTCCTAGCAAATTAAAAGACGTAGATAACATTTTCCCCTATGCCTTTGTAAAAGATAGTTTAAATGAAGACAAATTAATACCTTACTATGTCGTTCCCGTAGTAATAGGAGAAGTATATAATAAACATCTTGAACGTTATGAGGTAGACCCTATATATCCAGATAAACATTACGATACAATCCAGGAGTTTTCCAAATCACCTATAACTATACAAAACATAGCATCTAAAAATTATAGAAATAATGAATATCAATATAGTATAGCAGTATTTAGAGGCGATACTCTTTTAGAGTATATTCCACACCCATATGATGAATTTTCTAGCTGGGATGATTGGTATATAGCTAATATGCTTATAGATGGTCCAGACCAACTATTAAAACCACAATATAAATTCTCATATTTATCAAAAACCAAAGCATCCATTGCTTTGCCAATTATAACTGATTTTCAAAACAAAAGGGACTTTCAAACTAAAAGAATAGTCTATTTAATGTACGCTTATGAAAATGGTCTCTACAAAACTGGTTTAGGAGATACAAAAGAACTATTAAAACAATATGCTTACGCTCTATATGAAACAGACATTTCCAAAGAAGGAGCAGGAAGGAGTGGAAATCAATTTGTTGCTTTTGATAAAGTATATGGAAGTTCAGACATAGATAATCCTAAAAAATTTGTAAGTGATTTAAAAATACAATTAAGTGGAATGACTAATACAGAAGTTAATACCGCTCAGACAAATGATAAAGCTCTCTTAATGCAAAATTTACTCAATTATGAAGGGTTATTATTTAATACTGTTTTAAGTGTTGCATATGCGCATATACCATATGTGAGTATTTTTCCTTTATCTTCTAAACTATTATTAGATACTAATCTAGGATATCAGTATATAGATGAGTCTACTTTAAATAAACCTGTTTTCCCTTCAAGTAATAGACCGTTATACATACCAAATGCTACCGAAGTTAGTTTTAAATATATTCCTTCTGAGGATGTTAAGCCTTTAATGTACGAAATGGCGACAAATGGTTTTATCCGTGAAAACAAAGACGGGTCTTTAAGTATGGGGCATTTATTTCAAATTGCTTATTGTATAGAATTTTCTCCTGATTTATGCCGTGATATATATGGAGTATATTATGATATTTTCGTAGCTACTGGAACTAAATATACAGTTGATGACCCTATTTTCCATATTGATGTTCATGATAGTATATGGAGAGCTGGAGGATTAGGTGATAACCGAACTGATGCTGAAATTAAGGAGCTAGCTGATAATGCACGAATCAAGTTGAGTGATTTAGAATATAAAGTCGCAGATTATAAATTAACACCAGAATTTCTTGTTGAAGTACAGAGATTATATAGAGAAACAAAATTTGAAATAGATAAATTACCAAATGGAACAGATATTAATATGTTATATGTTAGACTAAATGCTGTACTTGAAAAAATTAGTTATATTGAATCTTTAACTACAGTACAATTAAATTTAGATAATGTTAAATTCTCTACTCTTGTAGCAAATTTAGAAGATAATGAAGTGTTAAGTGAAGTAAAAACTAATATAGAGTATGTAGAAGATATGGTTAATAACTTAGATGACAGTAATGAAAAAACTATATTTTTAAGTGAAATTGAATATCTCAAAAATTATGTAAATGAAAAAGAAATTAATAATGACTTTAGTAGTAGATTAAATAAGATTAATGAATATAAAAATAATAATTCATTAAAAGAAACAAGTAATCTTAATACAATCACCTCAATGGTATCTGAATTAGAGCAATTTATCTTATCTACTAATTTATCAGAAGAGGATAAAGAACAATTAAATAATTCTTTATCTCCTATTAAGGCTGAAATTGAAGAGTATAAATCTTTTATAGAGATTCAATACGAACTAAAAACTTTAAAATCCCAAGTATTTGCTCATAGCATTACAGACAATGATACTTCTTTATTAGAAGATAAAGTCATTAATTTGCAAAATAAAATTAACTCTTTAACTATTATTGAAAAAACAGAATTACTAGAAAAGTTACTTGTCATAAAAGAACACCTAAATTACAAGTCTTTCTTAATTGATATTAATAGTGAATTATCAGATATTGAAGTAATTAGTCAAAAATCTAAACTAACAAAGGATGAAATTGTTGAATTAAGAAAACGATTATTCTTTGTTGAACACTCTATTAACTCAATTGCTAACAGTGAAGAAAAAACTGAATTTACTACGAAATTAAATAATATTAATAATCGTTTAGACCAAAAATTCCTATCCTTAAATATTGAAGAATACTTTTCCATTTTAGAAAAATCATTTGATTCAGATGTACTAAAAGAGGAAGAAATTAATAGTATTAAAGACGATATTAATTCTCTTAATGATTTAATTAGTGAAGTTCAAAATGAAACATTAAAAGGTCAATATAGCGAAAGATTAAATCAAATAAAGAGCAACTTAAATGTTTCCGAAAACACACTTAAAGTTATGAATACTGTAATTGAACTAGAAAATACCTTTAATCAAGGATTAAATAATGAAAAGGATACTAGCTCCTTTAAAAATGAATACAATAATGTTTTAGTACAAGTAAATGCTTTGCCAAATAGTGAATTAAAAACAAATTTATTAAATAAACTTACTGTAATGAATGAATTTGTTATAGATTTAGAAAAGAGCATTAAAGCTGCTAACTCTATGAAGGAATTAGAAGAATATTTTAATAATATATATGTGTCAAAAGAGTTTAGTGAAAAAGGACAAGTATTATTAAATAATGCAAAAACATTAGTGAGTTCTTTAAATAACTCTGAACAATCAGATACATTTATGAAATCTATTCAACATTATGAATTGGTTGTCAAAGATATTAACCACTTACTAAGTATCAATGAAGAGTTAAAAGTACTTGAAGTTCAAGTAGCGAACAAAAATGCTAATACTAATGATGCAAAGACCAAACTAAATCATTTAAACGAGCAAGTAAATTCAATTGAAAACATCAATACAACTAATACTCTACAGACAATTGATACTTTACTAATAAAAATCAACTCAATTGAAAATTATAACTTATTAAATGATAAAATCATTAGTCTTCAAGAATCTTTAAGTTCTATAAGAAATCTCAAAGATGTTCAAACTGCAGAAACAACTTTATCTAATATTAAAAATGAAATTAACTTAACAACTAATGTCGCATATAAAGAAGAATTAATTTCTTTTGTAGCAAAAGTAGAAAAAGAATTATTATTAATAAAAGAAGAAATGATAAAGGTTAAAAAAGAAAAAGCAGAAGAAAAAGAGCAAGTTGCTCAAAAACCAGTTGTAGAAGAAAAGAAAGAAGAAACTAAACAAGAAGTAATTAACAAACCTAAAAAAGAAACAAAACCAACCACTGTGGAGAAGGAAACAACTAAAAAGGTTAATACTTACATTCCTACTCCTAAAGTAACTGATAGTGGTACTAACAGTACTATAAATAATGTTGTAACTACTGTTAAAGAAAAGGTAAACGAAGTAGCTCTTGAAATAAAAGAGACTGCAAAGAAATTAAATGTTAGTGAAAAGGTATTATCTATGTTCCGTGAAAAAACTGTTCAAACAGAAGATACCACGGTTATTAAAATGAATAGAGAAAATATTATTTTTGACATTAAAGTTAATCAGTAAAAATGTAAGCTTCGGCTTACATTTTTTTTACCAAAATAAAAAGGCACCAGACGCATCCAGTACCTTTGATATGTCTCCGCAGATGACATACCTTCGCCTATGGAGAAACAGGACGCATCCCATTTCCCAAGTATACTCCGCAGATGTATACCCCAATTACTTTTATTATATTACAAAAGGTAAAAATGTCTAATTGTAATAAAAAAAGACTATCCCTTAAAAAAGGACAGTCTTCTTTTTTAATCCAAAGGCTCATTTACTGTAATCCAATCATCATTAAAGTAAAATCCTTCGTTAATCTTTACTCCATATAATAGCTCCCCACCGACTTCTTTTATCTTTTGAAGAGCCTTATCTGGAGTCATCTCCTTCATTTCATCCAATTCCATACCCATATCATAAACACTTTGATAAGTGTTAAAATAGTTTAATCCATAAGTTGTATTGACTTCTTCTAATTGTTTGTTCAGCTCGTGAAGTTTGTGATATGAAACAGATACTTCGTACAAATGTTTCAACGTTCTTCACCACCTTTATTTTTATTATAACTTTAGAAATGGGAAAAATCTACTAAAAAGTAGACTATGCTCCCGTTTCTTGATTATAATTTTTTAACAATGTGCTTTCACACTCCAAAATGGCTTGTTCTAAACTATCCAATCCTGTTCTATCAACATAAACAATATGAGGCAAATCACGAATTTTATTAGATACAATATGCTTACTGTAATCGGTTAAGTGAAAGACAATATCACTTTTTAAAGCCA
>JACLAD010001286.1_pt1 | contig 27988 bp, 16 predicted proteins | sample 8027901 | NCBI WGS metagenome assembly JACLAD01 (sample SAMN15725071, study PRJNA655200) | protist metagenome | isolation source: fluorescence activated cell sorting (FACS) single amplified genomes of... | place: Spain: Blaines Bay Microbial Observatory, Mediterranean Sea | collected 2016-07-05 | reverse complement strand
CAGACTCAAAAGAGGTGAACAACAATATGGTATGTATGGAGGATTTGATTACACACAATATGATGACCTAACATTCAAACAATTCGTCTTTGGTATCGAGCTAAGCCCTTACGAAACATTCACAACCATCAACTTTTTCGTACCTTTTGGCGATTCCCAATCCTACAAAAATCTTGATCCGGTAAATGGTGCGACTCTGGTCGACATGCACGGTGCTCAACTCAATGCAGTCAAACGTCTCCAAGGATTTGATATCATATTTCAGTCAGAGGCCTATCGACATAGTGACACCAGACGATCATTCCTTGGCTTGGGGCTTGGTGCACAATATGATTTTGGATACATGACACTTGGCAGCCTTGGTCAATACCGAAACGGCATTGACTCAGAAACCTATGCATTTCGTGCCTACGGCAAAATCCCTCTCCTAAAGAACAAAGCATCGCAAACTCAGATCACACACAAAGATCAAAACATCATGCGTCTGCGCGGCGCTGTACTCAATGCTGAAGAAAAAGATTGTGGCAGCTCTGGTAAATCATACAGCATACACGGCGTAACCACTTGCCAAGACAGCAATCCGTTTGACTCAGCCATGCTCAACACGAAAAACGCAGCTCGACAGCTCAGTGAGGTAGAATACATCAACAGCCAAGTGGAGTATTTGGAAAGCGGCGACAACGCTGAGTTCGTATATGGTCCAGGCCTTCATCAAATCAAAAAACCCAAGTACCTAGATGGCAACCTCACCATCAAACCTGGTGCTATGCTGTGTTTTGACCGACAAGGCGCCATCATCACCAAACCCGATGCCGATGTAACGATTGGACAGACCGGCGACGATAAAGAATTTGTCATCATGGCATCGAGCAATTACTGCAAATCACTGCTCACTAAAAGCGCACATCCCCGGTTACAGGCAGGCTATCACCGCTCCTTTGGCGCAGACAGCAGTACATCTATCAGCCCCAAGCTAAGCGATGGCATCACACCATTAGTCGGTGTCATCGTCACCGGAAAAGGTCAACTTGATTTGGACAATGGGGTGTTAAACAGCACCAACTTTGCCAATCTAGCTGAAATGGTTGAGATCAGCAAACAATCAGCCAGCACCACAAATGCCAATGCACAAATCCGCACAAACAGAAACATAGACGGCGGCATCATTCCCAGTTACGAAACCATAGGCGGGCATAGTACAACCAACAACAGAATCAGTCAGTTCAACAAAACATTGATTTTCGGGGTGCCAGTACGCGGTATTGCAACTAATATGGAAATGGACGAAGTACAGATTCTCTCATTTAACCAGCCAGCAGTGAAAATGACTGGCGGTAAGCTCAATGCCATGAACAGCGTCTTCATGGCAACTGAAAACACGCCGACATTGATTGATATCAAAGCTGGCACACAAGCGACCATGTATGACAGCATTTTCGATCTATCTCAGGGGAGTTCCAGCACAACTGCAGCAAAGGTAAGACACTTTGGACGTGCAACCGATGTTGACAGCATGACCACCTTTCAAGCCGTGTACAGTTATTTTAAAGGAGCCAAAGGCACAGATACCAGCTCAGGCACCAGCTCATTCATCGACATCACCAATCTTAATCGTTCAAGTGGTAATGGTATCGCCCTTGGACTGGTGAATAGCACCATCCACAATCGAGTCTCGCCCGCAACACAATCGGACGTCAGCAGCAGCAACATCAGCAGCATCTTTTCTCTGAAGACAGATACCAATTACTTTAACAGCAATGCTGAATCAGCAGCCACTCTTGAAAAGTCAGTGCTGTTCGCCGGAAACACCATCCTAGTGGAAGTAGACCAGTACAACATAAACACCAATGATAAAAAAGGCGACTTCATGTTTCAAGCCGCGGGCTTAGGAAAAGTCTTCAAGCACAATGCTGGTAGTGCTTTTGCAAATGGCTCAGATCCCTTTCATCGAGGCGGCGGCACAGGTCCACTCAGTAAAATATTAGCATCTGCGCTGGGAGCTGGTGATTGGGCAAATAACAAAGCAACCAGTAGTCAAGATTGGTACGAAAGTAGCGACACATTCGCTTTTTTACGCCAAGTCAAGGCGAGCACCTTGTCAAGCAGAGTAGGCCCAGCAACAAACGATGCACTGACTTTACCCACGGGAACTAATTCCGGAACAGTCCGCGCACAGTTAGCAAACACAGCCAAGTTTGATTTCATGTCAGGAAGTAAAAGCATTGCTGCGCGCACGGGTGGCACATCAAATGCGGTGCCTTTTGGGGCTACCAGTAACGCACAAATCGCCAAGATGCGAGACACCTCACATCTATTTGACTTAAACGTCATTGATTATCTCAGCAGCTATTTGCAAGGCAAAGCAACCGATCAGGACAAAAGTTATACCAAGGCAGCACGAACAAGCACGAGCGGTACTGCTCATGACACGAGCAAGTTCTGATCAAGCAGGACTTCAACGCCTACCCGTAATCATGACTGTACAACATGGTGAGATCACAATGACAACTGTGTATACAACGAGAGCCTCAAGGCGATAAGGCATAACAATTCCAATCTATCAGAAGATTGGAAAGTTAGAAATAAGGCACAACAATCCTAACCCATCAGAAAATTGCAAAGTGAGAAATAATATCGCAGTGTACTCAGAGATCAAAAAAAGAACCCTAGCAATTGAAAGTGGTTGCGCTTGATAGTAAAGCAGAGTTCAGATGACCATAACGAAATTCCACACTGAGCACGCAGTATCTCCAGAACACAACGCTAGAGCGATAACCTCACGCTAAGCACACCATGACCATAAGGATAATCAGCGAACCACAGCCTAACGCCAGGTAGACAATAACCCTAAGCACAAGTCATCAGGACTGTACGTGCCAGTCACACAGCATCAAGAACAGTAACCCCACCTTAGCAGCAACCAGCATCTTAACCGCAACCACGCTCAGCACGTCGATTTAGCCCACGGACCGAGTACACTACCTCAATGGATCATCAAGATAACATAGTACTACAGAAACTGAACAACAGCAGAACTAAACACAGCTTCACATTGATATAACAATGATTCAATGCACGACAGAAAATGTGAGACAAGACACCAGCACTTCAAAGTAATAATAACCAGAGCAGATAATCAGTCTATTTCTTAGTCTCTTTACGATCTGTGAGCAAGTCAAACACGTTGAATTTTTTAAGATCAAGCAGCATGGTCTCATTCTCACGAATGGTTTCATCATACAACTCCATACGTCGCAAGAATTCAAAGAACGTCACATTTTGACTGTAAGCTTGGTTGTAAACCTCTGCAGCTTTAGCATCACCTTGGGCACGGATGCCAGCGGCCTCCTGTCTGGATTTGGCCAGTATACGGACAACCTCTGCATCACCTTTGGCACGAATGATCTCACTTTCAGAATCCCCTTCAGCACGATACATCGTCGCCATACGCTCCCTAGCCTCACGCATTCGAGTGTAGACACTCTGCGATACCTCTTGTGGATAGTCAAGCTTGACGATTCTGACATCAATGACCTTGATACCAATATTACGTGCACTCTCGTGTGATTTGGTTCTCAAGGTCTGCATGATATCGCCTCGTTGTCCGGTAATGACCTCATTGAGCTGACGCTTACCAATCTCCTCACGCAGAGAATCATTGATCTTACCTCGCAAAATGAGATTTGCTTTGAGAATATTAGCCCCTGTACTGAGGTAGAATCGCTCAACATCCTCAACCACATAACGCACATAATAATCCACCCTAACATTTTTCTGCTCTTGGGTGTAGATACGTTCGCTGTCAACTTTAAAACCCTGCAAACGCATGTCAATTTTTTTGACAGAATCAACGATGGGGATATGAAAATGCAAACCAGGTTGGTACACGTGAATACGGCCATTGGTTGTTTGCAATTTCCCAAATCGGCTGACCAATGCTTGCCGTCCCTCAAAAACAACAAAAATGATCGATAACAAAAGAATCACGGCAGCGAGGAAGGCCACAATAACCATGTTGGTGTTCAAGGCGGATTGATTTTGTGAACGCATTGTATAACTCCTTAAGGATTTGATTGTTCTTTAGCAAATGCAACTTGATTCAACAAGCCAACCTGCTCTTTGGCAATGGGAGATTTTTCAGGCGACAAATACAACAATGATCTAGAATCGTTGACATAGACCTTATTCAATCGTGACAAAGCATTCTGAACCGTTTCAAGATAAATCCTATCGGTCAAAAGCTTAGGATTTTTTTGATAACGTGGCAGCAAAGCAAGATACCTAGCTACGTTAGCCTGGGCTGCTAGAATCACCTGGTCTTGATAAGCCTTAGCCTCCTCAACCGCTCGGCTGGCCTTAGCCACAGCCCTTGGTAGGATATCTTTGACGTATCGCTCACCTTGGCTGATTTTCGCCGCTTTTTCTTCTCGCGCGGTGATGACATTGTCAAAGGCTTTTATAACACTGGCAGGCACCGTTGCTTCTTGCATTTTCACATCAGTCACGATGATACCGGACTGATAGTCATCCAAAATGTCATTGACTAAACGTTCAACATTTTGACGAGCCTCTTCTTTACCTGTGGTCAAGATCGCTTCAAGGTCAGTGAAGCCTATGACCTGTCTGAGGGCACTTGCAACAGCATTTTCCATGCTGTTAACAGGGTCTGCAACCCTGAAAAGATAATCTTCCGGATTACCAATTCTATAAAAAACACTCAACGCTACCTTGGCATAATTCTCATCCTTGGTCAGCATCTCCGCTGAATAATTCCAAGTCTCAATTCGATTGGTATTGAGCACATAAACCGTATCAATACCCCTTGCCATCCAGTGCAATCCTGGCTCAACACGCCGAGTAAAACGCCCAAAGCGCAACAACACGCCCTCCTCAGCAGGTTTAACCATGTAAAACCCTGACACAAACCAGAACACGCCAAGAACGGTCAGTAAAATGATAAACATCAACAAATTACTGTACCCCTCATCACCGCCACCGGCAAGATATTTGCGACCATATTTCATGATCAGCTCGTCAATATTTGGCGGCTGTTTGGGCCGCTTTCTCTCCCACGGATTGTTTTGATCATCATTCATCTTGGATGTTGATGGTGCTGCCATGTCTGTGCCCTTTTAAGTAATAAATTATTATCACACAGCGCACCAACACGCACAAGCACAAAATGCCATGCCCATGTTTTTTGGCCGTTAAAGATTTATACATAAGACAACCTGCTTGAATCCTCGATGCATATCATGTATGTTACTGATTTTGATCGTGTTAACATGACCATCCAACGACTACCCAGCACTCTACCACGAACTTTTTCTTTGTTTGATTACCGTCTCGCAACCAAGACCTATCAATCAAAAGATCTGCTGCAGCCAGGACTTTACGCCAAACGTATACCACAAAAACCCTTTGTCAAGTATCGCTACTTCTGTCCCTCATCGAGAAATGACGCCAAGGGATATGAGCACTCAATCCATTATCGCATTGTAGCGCATGGATGGCATCATCACCAACAGGGTAGCTTTGAAATGTCAGGGATAACACCGTGGACAAGTGATGCTGGCGAACGGCAAGGATTCAAATGCGCCAAGCACATCATCATGCAAAACTTTGACAATCTTAAGACATACACCAAAAGCGAACCGTTTACACCATCAGCTTGTGAAATCATCTTAACAATACCAGAGCCTTGGCAAAATAATCACTCACAGCGCATACAGCAGACCATTGAAAATTCTATCTGTTCATGGGGAATTGAAGCGTTTTTTAGAGACAACACGCTTAAAAACACACACTACAGATGCTCATCGTCATGGAAAAACTACACCTGGGTTTGTGTGTTTCAAAAAAACCAAGTAGCATTCCCCTATCATTCCAAAAATCATGCCCATTGTGTCAAATATATGTCTTTGGAAGCACACAGCATCGATGATCCATTGCATCACCCCATCCCTATCACCACTAATAAAGAGCAGCTACATGGATATACCAATTTATTTAACACGCTCAAAGTCATAAAAGATACTGTCTATGGAGTCATGACAGAAACGGTATACGGAGGGCTTGATGTATTATGCAGTGACTATGTCTACTGGATTCTTGGCATAAATCATCCGCCGCACCAAGATCAATACTTAAGCATTGATACTGAGATTGATGAAGAAATAATGATCAAACTGGCTGCAAGAGCACCATCAACAGCGTCTCAAGCATTCTCTAGTCACCCAATACTCAGCCAGACTGCAAACTTATCAACATGCATATCAACCGAAGAAAATCACCTAAGTATAAGTCATCAACAATAATCAGATATGATCCATGGAGATAAACAGCCAATAACCCAAATATCCAATCATTTGGAAAAACCAACAGTCAAGCCATATCTTTGACAATACATGAATCAAAAAATGTTGATAGTATAGATCAGGACAATAACATGCAGCATCATATTGCAGCAGGGTATAAAATCAGTTAACTTAACATGTTTTACAAATTTGGCTGAGATAAAGGCTTGTTGGCGTAGAAGCCATGGCCAGAAAAGTACGCCACAGTCAACAAACATAGGGTAAGGTTAGGCCAAATCATTGCAACGGGTCAAACAGTATCAGCAGGGAGATAATGTCATGCAACCAAAAAATATTCAATTGGCTATTTTTGATTGGGACGGTACACTGTTTGACAGCAACAGCATTGTCATGCGTGCTCACCACAAGTCAATCCAACATTTTCAACTGAGCAAAGAGACAGATGAGCAGATTGCAGAGAACCAGTTGGGTAAAGATAGCCTCAGTGTTTCGCAGTATATGGTTAGAAACAGCGATGTTGCGGCGGTTGATTATCAACAGTTTTTTAGGCAAGCGTATCAAAAAGAGCTCAAAACGCTGATAGCCAATCAAGCAAACCTGATCTTTCCTAACAGTATAGGCACTGTTCAAGCCTTGTATCAAAAAGGCATACAGTGTGCTGTTGCGACCAACAAGCCCAGAGAAACCGCAGAGCCAGAAATTCAGTCAAGCGGTTTGTTACCCTATTTGTCTGATTGCCAGTACGCTGATGAATCACATGCAAAACCTCATCCAATAATGTTGCAAAGCATCATGAAAAAATGTGGCTGCGCCCCGGAGAATACCATCATGATCGGCGATCAAACCAATGATGTGGGAGCAGCGCAAAACGCTGGTACAGCTTGTATCATTCTCTATGAGAAGCAGCCACCCAAGTGGCAAATCGACTATCCTACGACAGTGATCTTTTGCCATCATCGAGACAGTGCCCGTATCATAAAAAATACAGTGATAGAAAAAATCACAATAGTTGATGAGTAAAAGTATCAATCAATAACACCATGAGATAAACAGAAAAAACACGTACTGAAGCGTGAAAATACCCTCATTCACGATATGGCAAGCGAGATATGAGACATAGCTGTGACCAAGCAAGTGAGTAAAGCCAAGCTTTTAGACGATCGTCGGAGGATTAACTTAGCTCTCATGACATCGTTGCCCACAGAGAAAAAGAGAATGTGTCAAGAACACCAGGTAATAAGTAAAGCCAAGCTTTTAAATGATCGTCGGAGGATTGACTTAGCTCTCATGACATCATCGGCCACAGAGAAAAAGACAATGTGTCAAGATCACTAGATAATCAGTAAAGAAAAACATCAGGGCACAGGAGGAAACAGCCAGATGACAATAAACAAGACTTAATGAAAAAGCTCATCCCTACTGCACAAAAGAGCGTATCTGATCGCAAAGGTCATCGACGCCATCATCATTGACTGCAGACAGGGTACAATCAGTTGAATGTTGCGAAGAAAAGCTGGTGTTCAAATCACTTTTGTTGAATATATTGATACGTGGAATCTCATCAGCTTGTATGGCTTTGAGAGTATCCTCAACACTGACCATTTTATCGTGCATGGCAATATCACTACAGTCTACCACGTGCAGCACAAGGTCACTGTAATTGATTTCCTCAAGAGTGGAGTGAAAAGCAGTGAGCAGTGGCTTAGGGAGATCACGCATAAACCCAACTGTGTCTATCAAGAGTATTTTGCGCTTCATCTGTGGTATTTTCAGGGTCCTCACTAACGGATCTAACGTGGCAAAGAGTTGATCATTGGCCCAGGTTGTTGATTCAGTCAGCCTATTAAAGAGCGTTGATTTACCAGCATTGGTGTAACCCACCAGGGCAATCACAAAGACCTGTTCGTTAAGACGCTTTTGACGATTCAGAGAACGCGTTTTGACAACTTTATCCAATTTGACCTTGGTTTTGTGGATATTCTCACGCAAAATACGTCTATCTACCTCAATCTGGGTTTCCCCTGGACCTCCACGCAAGCCAATACCACCTCTCTGACGCTCAAGATGCGTCCATCCACGGACCAATTTGGTTTGCATGTAAGAAAGCCTTGCAAGCTCAACTTGCAATTTCCCTGCATTGGAGGTAGCGCGTTTTTCAAATAAACTCAAAAGAAGCTCAGTTCTATCAAGAAAGGATACACAGAGAGCCTTCTCAAGATTGCGTTGGTAGCGCGCCTGAAGCTCTATGCTGCAAATGACAAATTTTGGTTTAAGCTGCTGACACACATCACGCAGATGACTCAACGTACCAGAGTGTATGTAGGTACTTGGAGAGGGCTTTTTCACGACAGCGAGCGATACATACTGCACAGTATACTCGTTTGACTCGACCAAATGCAAAAACTCAGAAACCACTTCTGAGTCTTTGAACCGCGATTGAGCAATGTTGAGAACAACAATGTTCAAAAGCTTAGTAGCTCTCTATGTCATCTTGTTCGTCTTGTACAAGATGCTGCTGTGAATTGGTAGATCCATCTTCCATATCATGCCAAATGATATTTCTTGAAGGCACAACAGTGGCAATAGCATGCTTATAAACCATCTGTTTAGTGTTATTTTTCAGCAAGATAACAGCATCATCAAAACCAGCTACAACACCTTGAAGCTTTATCCCGTTGGTTAGATAGATGGCTACTGGCACCCTTTGACGTCTCAACGCGTTTAAGAATGGTTCTTGTATGGGGTGCCCTTTCGTGGACAGTTCTGCCTGAGTAATTTCTCCCTGAGCTTGCATTGTAATCTCCTCTACGAATTGTAATGGTTAATTTAAATAGTCACATGATTTAGAATTGTAATCATTGTAACATAGCAAAAGTCAAACTGTCATTACTTTTTGTCCACCGGTTTGAGAAAACTATGACTTTAAGCGTTAACGCACGAGAAGGAAAACAGATAGCTTTATCATTACAAAGACAAATACTCACAAATGTCATCAAGATGAGAAGAACAATCTTGGGACAACTCGAATCCTACATGAGTAATATTAACATAATATTAATTATCTGATAATTATGACAAATCGGAAAATAAGTGCTATACAAAAACTATGACAGAATAAGAAAGGTTTTATCATGAAAAATGAGCAAAGTGACAATCTAAAATGGCATGATTCCAGAGGCTTAAACAACGAGAAAATAAAAGAAGGTCTCTTAGAAGAACTCAGAAATAGAGGGTTGATTAACAATGGATCGGTATTTGAAAACAATGCTGTAGAGATAGCATTGAAACCCAAAAAAAGCAATGAACAAACTCTCAAGAAGGACGAAAAACTGGCGTTCCAGCCGAGCAGTCCAAGCCCTGAACCCAAACAAGAGAAGCAAAAAACTCTGGATGAGGAAATGGCAGATAATTTAGAGAAAGCATTAGACTTCGCCGCTGAATTATTCTCTGCACCAAAACCCAAGCCCGGCTCGACAAAAGAATTACAAGAAAAGATTCAACAAGCAAAAAAACTCATACTGACAGTACAGTTTCAAGAGCAACCACAGCCCCAGTATCGTCTGAACATAACACCCACACCCATACCAAAACCAGGAGGTGTTTTGTAACATCACGCCTACAGAGTAAGGAAACAATAGAGAGTAAGCTATGCAACCCACAAATCCTAACGATAGCATCAATAAAACAACGCAGACACCAGGAAGTTCTAAGGCCCCTATTGACGATAATATCACAGTGACCGCGCCTGATCTCAAAGTGATAGAGTATTTAAAAAATCCAGGCTTAGATGAAGATCCTGATATACAGACGCAGAAAAACCGTGAGAAAATTGACAAACATCTTGACGGGGTTGAAAAAAGTCGTCCAGAAGAGCACGACCTCAAAAAAGTAAAATCAGCTCAACCCGGTGAAAAAGAACCAGATACGGTCAGTTATGTATTTAACCTTCAGACGGGATTAGACGAGATGGAAAAAGAAAGAATCAATCTCGAAAAAGCCAATGATGTTGATAGGAATATCAAAAAAGCAAAAATATATAAGCAACGCCAAGTACAAGGCAATGTGCTTGATATCATATACAAAGAAGAAGCAAAGAGAATCAGTAAGATATTAGCTGAGAGAATACAGATAGCCTATCCCGATATCCATATGGATTACGTGAAACAAATCATATTTGGGATTTACGTCGGTCTTATCATCAATGAAGAGCCCTATAAAAATGATCCGGTGCTAGGAGATATGACAACTGAGGAGGTCAAAGAGAAGTTGGTCTATGAGGTTTATATCATCGCAAGGAAAAATCTGCTTGAGAAGTATCAACATGTTAACTTTGAGGGCATCAAAAGTCGTTACAAAGAGGCAGTTTTAGACTCAGGAGCTCTCATTCGTAAAAGTGTCAAAAACATTATCAAAAACTGCCGAAAAGGCAACCCCGGGATGACATGGGAAGACGAACTATACATAACTGGCCCCGCACGGTCGCAAGCGCTAAAGGAAAATGTAAGCCATTTCCAGGTATTACTCAAAAGAGAGAATCCTGATATATCTCGTGATGAATTATTAAAGACAAGCGTTCAATACATTAAACTACAAGAACATGACTCTACGGAAAAAGTCATTAAGACTGGCATGGATTTTGATGTAGATTTTGACCCAGATGAATACCCTGCAGATGAAAAAAAGCAAAAAAATGAGTGTCGTAAGATCGACAGAAAAGCCGAGAAAGTCTACGAAGCAATGGAACATGAGCACAAAGTTGCAAAAACAGCTGTTGCTGACCAGAAAAACAAAAACATCAATAACCCAAATGCCATAAAAGCGATTGATCAAGCGTATGATGCTGAGTTTGAGGAAGTGATGCTAAAAAGAATGCATCCCAGATACACAAAAAATCTTCCACTCAACCCCATCGAACGAAAGAAAAAAATTGAAAAACAGCTACATAAAATGAATCACGTGAGATCTCTAGCACGCGATGAGATCAGCAAAAAAAACATCACCGAACTAGATGAAAAAAAGAGAATATTCAACAAACACCTCAAAGAGTTCAATGAAAAGGATGAGTATGAACAAGACGAGATTCTTCAAAGTTCCATGATAGATAGACAATCATTATACGACAGATGGGATGCCAACGAAGATGCGAAACCAAAAAGTTTGAAAACCAGCATAAAAAGTGAACCGGGCCTCGCGATAGAAAAGGATTCTAACAGAAGCACTGCGATGACAAATCACAAAGAAAATACCAATACAAATGTATTGCGCACGGAAAAAAGGCAAGCCAATCTACAAAAACATAAGGATAACGAGAAACTCAGCCAAGAACAAAACTTAGATCCAGAAAGAAAAGGACCATCGTACACTCGTCCAGAAGCCCCAGCAGCTGGCGGCGGATAGCATAAGTTAACATCCCTTCGACATAAGCTGAGAGATAATCATAGACAAAGTCATTTATTCATGACAAAAGAGGATATTTAATCTATAACCAGTGTAATGATATTGAGAACTGATTATGAAGCAAACACCAGAGATAAACGCTCCTGAAATAACAATCATTGAGAATGTCAAAAAAGCAATCAAAGATCCAAGCTTCAAAGAAAAGCAGCTAAAAAAGCTGGGGAAAATGAAAACACATTTAACAGGCAAAGACAGCTCTGAAGCAGTTCAGGATACTGGTCCCGTGACCAAAGACACTGTATCAACTCCCGAAATTGATATGATGATCATAAAAGCAGGCAACATTGAAGAAACAATGATGACTAAAGCACGTATCATTGATGATATGAGTAAAAAAACAGCGCTAGACAGAAAGACCGCCAATCTTACGAAAGACCGCGCTACACATGCAGCTTATCGCTATGCTCAATATATCTACAACACTGAACAGGTAGCACAGCTTCTTGCACAATTAGCACTGAACAATGGTGAAATCGACGAAAAAGAGAAAGAACCCTATCAAGTCGCCATTGAATCCATCTATGTAGGGTTGGTATTTGATGGTGAAGACAAATACATCAAGGGACTTGAGTTTATCAATGATGAGACAGATACGATGATAGAACAGGTATTTGTAGATCATGCGTTGATACAAGAATGGGAAAAATTGCTAAAAAACAACCAAGACATTTTTGATAATATCTCTGATAAAGATAGAGAGTTGTATCTAATAATGACAAATGACTGCTTAAAAGACATTGAGAATCTAGACATAGAGCATCCAGAAAAAAAAGATGGCAAAACGAAAGAACAAAGTGATCATACAATCGGTCAGTGCATCCAGCAACGAGCAGACGCTTTCATGGCACAAATTGACACCACCGGAAAAACAGAGGATGAAAAGAGAGCTACGCGCCTGGCATTCACCATGAACACCGTGATGATCATGTTGGGCAAAAAGGAAAAAGAGCTCAAGAACAAATCGCAAGATGACAAACAATCACTCTACTCTAAACTGTTCATCGAAACACAAAAATTGATCAAAATTGCCGAGGAAGGCGCCAAGTCACCAGAAGAAAGAGCATCCCCAACCAAACGACAAGACAGATGGCTGATTACAGACAAAATATTTGAAAAACTAAACCCAGAAAAAAAACCTGAGGATGAATACGAGCGAAATAACGAGAAATTACAGATCATGACACATTTAGCAACCGATGGTAAAACCATTACAGATCAAGAAATCAATAAGCTGAAAGAAAGTAACCCCACAAAATTTATAGACATGCTGTTTGAAAAAATCAGCGCAATGGCGGAAGCGATTTTGAATGACCCAAGCCCAGAGGGAAAAGCGAAAAAAGATAAAATCCTCAATCAAAAATACGAAAGAAGCAAGATAAGTAAACTATTTAACAAAATGAAAGACACATTCGCACCCAAGCGCGAAAGTTTAGCAAAAGAACATTTGCAAGAACACAGTAAAAAGAACACTGAGAAAAAAGGATCATCATGGGATCGTGTCACTCAACTTTTATGCGAAAAAGTTACCCCATCTAAAATTGAGCAACATAGTATTAAAAAACAGTAAACTCAGAGTAGACAAAGTCATATCATCTAGCAATTAGACCAGTGTTCAGACCATGCATGATGACCATGGAAAGTTTGCGCAATCCCAGACATACCACGCAACCAAGTCAGCTGCCTTTTCAAATAACGACGGGTCGCTACGATAGCGTCTGTACGCATATCGGCTAAATCGCATTCTCCACACAAATATGCCAATACCTGACGATAGCCAATAGCTCGCATACTGGGCAAATCACTGGATAGATCTGGGTATTGACACTGTATTGCACGAACTTCATTAACCAAGCCATGCTTCAGCATCTGATCAAAACGATCTGCTAAAGTGACTTTAAGACCCGCCCTATCCTCAGGAAGGATCGCCACCACATGTCCCAGGTAATCATGCTGTTTTCGTCTTGGCTGAGAACGCCAATAAGACATGGGTTTATTGGTTGAAAAATAAACATTCAATGCACGCTCAAGACGACTGCGATCATTCTGATTGATCCGCAGCGCACTCTCGGCATCCACAGCAGCAAGGCATTTCCATGCATGATCACCACCTAATGCAAGCAGTTCATGGGTTTTTTGCTCAGCATCTGTAGAAACCGTTGCAAACGGAGATAAACCATGCATAAATGCCTCAAGATATAAAAAAGTACCCCCTACAAGCAAAGCGATTTTACCTTGTGAGCGTATACCCTTGACAACGCTGACCGCATCATAACAAAAACGAGCTACCGTATAGCGCTCATTCACATCACAAACGTCAATCAAATGATGTGCAACACCACAACGATCCGACACTGATAGCTTAGCACTACCAATATCACAACCACGATAGATCTGCACAGAATCAACCGAGACAATCTCAAATAAATCAGGATACATCTTGGCCAACATCAAAGCACATTGGCTCTTTCCAACCCCTGTAGGACCGACGATAGCAATATAATCAAGTGCATGTGCTTCATCTATTGACAAATTCAAACGGTGGGCGATATCTTCAAGCATGGTTTAAAGTTTTTTTATTATTATATCATGAAGATAAAACGATGCCAACTGTCCTCAACACACAGATCAATAGACAAAAAGAGAAAACATTAGGATGAGGACAACTGACGACAAAAAAGGGGCAAAGCCCCCCTTTTGTCACTAACACTGGAAATCCTACTCATCGTCCCAATCAAGTGCACCACCTGTTTGATACTCTGTGACGCGGGTCTCAAAAAAGTTCTTTTCTTTCTTAAGATCAATCATTTCACTCATCCATGGGAAAGGTGTTGTTGCACCAGGGTATTCTTCATTCATACCAATCTGACTGAAACGTCGATTCGCTATGTATTCTAAGTACTCTCTGAACATATCAGAATTCAGCCCGAGTATACCATCTTTCATTGTATCAACGGCATACTGATGCTCTAGATCCACACCCTGCTTAACGATATGACGAATCTCCTTTTCAAAATCGGCCGTCCAGAGGGCTGGATTCTCAATCTTTATCTGATTGATCATATCAATACCAAAGTTACAATGCATGGATTCATCTCTCAAGATATACTGGAATTGCTCTGCTGTACCAACCATCATATTACGACGACCCATGGACAACACCTGCACAAAACCAACATAAAAGAAGATGCCCTCAAAAACGATGTAGTATGCAATCAAGTCACGTAACAAACGACGGTCATTTTCAATGGTACCGGTCTTGAAGTATGGATCAGCAAGACTCTGTGTAAAGGGAAGAGCATAGTTTGCTTTCTCAGCAACAGACGGCACCTCGCGATACATATTAAAGATCTTGGCTTGATCCAGTGCAAGACTTTCGACCACATGCTGATAAGCATGTGTGTGGACGGCCTCCTCGAATGCTTGTCTCAACAGATACTGACGACACTCTGGGTTGGTAATATGACGGTATACACCCAGCACAATGTTGTTGGCAACCAAAGAATCAGCTGTTGAGAAGAAACCCAAGTTTCTTTCAATGATGATACGCTCTTGCTCAGACAAACCGTTGGGATCACGCCACAAGTTGATGTCAGCAGCCATATTGATTTCATTGGGCATCCAGTGGTTGGCACAACCAGCTTGGTATTTATCCCATGCCCACATATACTTGATTGGATGCAACTGATTGACATCAGCACGACAGTTGATCATCTTCTTTTGGCTCACGGTAACACGATCTTCACCCAGTTTAACATTTTTCAACTCATCAGGGATAAAATTCTCCCCTGCTGTTGATCCCATATTTTCATTAACTAATTCTCTTACAGTCATTGTTTACTCCATAGTTTCAATTATTGACACGCTTCACAGTCAGGATCGTCGATTGAACAAGCTTTTGGCGAGCTATCAGCACTCACAGCATTCAAAGCACGGTCATTAATCGACGATTTCTCTGAATCGGTTGCACCCAGAGATCTCAAGTAGTAAGTGGTCTTGAGTCCTTTGTGCCACGCAAATTTATATAACTGGTCAAGCTTCTTCCCCGATGCCTGAGCCATATATAAATTCAGAGACTGACTTTGATCTATCCATTTTGCACGACGAGAGGCAGCTTCAACCAAATAAGAAGTATCTATCTCAAAAGCCGTTTTGAATAAATCTCTGATTTCTTTTGGTATACGTTCAATATTCTGAACGCTACCATTACTGATTTTTAGCGCCTGGACCATGGGCTCATCCCACAAGTTCAAAGACGCTAGCTTGTTAACGAGATCTGGATTTACAAGTGTAAACTCGCCAGAAAGATTCGATTTAACATACAGATTTTTGTATGTTGGTTCGATGGATTGTGTCACACCACATATGTTGGCTATCGTTGCAGTCGGCGCTATAGCAAGGACATTGGAATTACGCATGCCATACTTAGAGACCTTTTCCTTCAACGATTGCCAATCTAAAGTCGACGATTCGTCTTGATCAATATAAGACGCACCTCGCTGCTTTTTCAAAAGTGCAACAGAGTCTAGCGGGAATATACCCTGATCCCACAATGAACCAGAGTAAGTTTCGTAGGCTCCTCGCTCCTTTGCCAAATCTGAAGACGCAGAAATGGCATAGTAGCTGATAGCTTCCATTGATGCATCCGCAAATTGGACTGCAGCCTGACTCTCGTAGGAAATGTTTTGTTGGATTAGAGCATCCTGAAAACCCATAACGCCAAGGCCAACCGGACGATGTCTCATATTTGAACGTCTAGCCTGTTCAACAGGATAAAAGTTCAAATCAATAACGTTGTCTAGCATACGCATAACGATTTTGGTCGTTTTCTGAAGTTTATCAAAATCCAACTTACCATCTTTCATATGTCGTGGCAGGTTGATACTGGCCAAGTTACATACAGCAATCTCATCACGATTGGTTGCTAATGTAATCTCGGTACACAAATTAGAACTCTTTATTGTCAGCTTGCCAGCTTCGTTTTCCTGTGTGGCAAGGTGCGATTGAGGTGAACGGATATTACAAGGGTCTTTAAATGTTATCCATGGATGCCCAGTTTCAAACAACATAGAGAGCATCTTTCTCCACAACACCACAGCGTCCATCTTTTTAGAATGAATCTTACCCTCTTCAGCCAACTGCTCATAAGCAAGGTACTTCTTTCTGAACTCATCGCCAAAACTATCATGCAGGTCAGGCGCTTGATCAGGAGAAAACAAAGTCCAAGGTTCTTTATTATGCACCCGCTCCATAAAAAGATCAGGCACCCAGTTGGCAGTGTTCATATCATGAGTCCGACGCCTGTCGTCACCCGTGTTTTTTCTTAGCTCAAGAAAGTCGACGATATCAAGATGCCAAGTTTCCAAATAGGCACAAACAGCACCTTTTCGTTTGCCACCTTGGTTCACAGCAATTGCAGTGGCATCGGCAACGTTCAGAAAGGGTATCACACCCGATGACAAACCATTTGTCCCCTTGATTTTAGCACCAGTCGCACGAACCTGAGTCCAGTCGTTACCCAAACCTCCTGCGAATTTTGACAGAAGTGCATTGTCTCTGATTCCTGAGTAAATGCTGTTGAGATCATCTGGAATGGTTGATAGATAACAGCTGGATAACTGAGAGTGTATGGTGCCTGCATTGAACAGTGTCGGCGTTGATGACATCGCTTCAAAAGTAGATAAAACATCATAATAACTCATAGCGGAATCATCATGATTTTTGTCGTTCAAAGCAAGTCCCATGGCCACACGCATGAAGAAGACTTGAGGCAGCTCATAGCGCACCAAGTTGTCATGAATGAAATAACGATCGTATAATGTTTGCAATCCCAGATACGTGAACTGAAAATCGCGTTGACAGTCGATGTGTTTGGCAAGCTTCTTGTGGTCAAACTTGGCAAGATCGGGATTCAAGATACCATTTTGAATGCCTTTTTCTACATATGTAGACAAAGTCGCAGCGTAATCATCGACCACTCGACTGAATTTTAAAGGCTGACCTTCTAAATACTCAAGCCCCTCATCCAAAGCTTTCTTACGGAGTATTCGCGCTGCTATAAAGCTGTAATCAGGGTGACTTTCAATCAAACAACGACAGCTCATAACAAGCGCTTCAAGTAAAGCGGTGTACTCGATACCATTGAAAATAGTACGGTAAGTCTCATCAAGTACTTTCTGTTGATTTAAGTGTGAGTAACCTTCAAACATGTGAGTCAAAAATTTAGCTAACGTTGATTTATAGAGTTTAAACTCATTGCCTGTTGGCATTTTGACGGTAACAGCTTTCTCATCAGTTTTCGTTGTTTGGACTTGCTGATGCAACTGTTTGAGGCGATTGCGTCGCACACGACCTTTTTCATCGCGGTAAAGCACATATGCACGAGCAACATCATGGAAACTGAGCTCCATCAGTGAGTACTCGATCTGGCTCTGAATTTGCTCAATCTCTATTTTGTCCTTAGGAACGTTTTGTTTGAGCTTGTTGATCACTTCAACAGTTACCGTCTCTGCATTACGCACGCAGGCTTGCTGATCCACATCATCTTTATAAACATCTAAAAACGCTCTATAGACAGCCTGATAAATACGGGCAGGATCAAAATCACGAGCTCGTTCGCTCTGTGCTCTTGGAACGATCTTGACTGCATAAAAAGAGATACCTAAATTTTCCATTTGCTCACGCGAAGATGGACTTGAAGGCTCACTAACAACAGCAAGCTTATACTCATCAGCAGCGAGCTTGATCAACTGGCGATCACGTTTACTGAACAACTGGCCAAGAAGAGGGTTCTGGAACAGTCCGTTCTGTTGGTTGATCTGATCAACAAGATCTTTAAGATCAAATTGATGCTGACAAGAGGTAAAGATAGTCACTGATTCTGTTTTGTCTAAGGCATTCTTGGGTCGGCGTCTCGCAAGCAAAAGGCTCAGATCGTAGAACAGCTCAGCTAATTGCTGCTGGGTTCTATATGATTTTGCATACTCCTGAATAAAGCTTTGGCTTGTAGATAATTTATTAACCAAGTGATCATGGATTGTTGCATCATCTCCATTGAAAGCTTCAGTAATGAGCGAAGCCATCTCCGTAAGATATTCGTTGCTGCCACCATCGTATGAGGAGAGATCATCATCCTCAAGCAAAAGACTCTCGATTTGAAAACGGATATGCTCAGAGTGAGAACGCATCTGCTGAGCAGTGTCGGCAGGTTGATGACTTACCGTCTGCGACTTGGCCGTATTTCCGTGCGATTCTTTAGGAATTTTTCGTGTTTTGATGTTCATTGACAATTGTCTCCGTGACTATATGTAGTATTTCAGTTCAGTTACAACTACAAGATAATCCATTTTTCAGACATTGGCAATAGCAAAAAAATCATTTAAAAAAAAAGTTAGAAGGTATCAAAAAGCGCACTTGAAAACAGTCACTTACCCTAAAGAAAAATCGCTAAGTTGATAAAACGTACAAGCAAGGTGCGAAGATTATATCCGTGTAGAATAAAACACAGTGACAACAGCGCGTCATAACTTTCTCATATTTTTAGTTACTTGAGCATAGATCTTATTGAATTTTTTGATAATATTTCGATGCTGCTCAGAAAACTTAGCCATAACAAGTTTATGAAAGTCCTTATTGTAAGCAGAACGCTTTTTATGGTAATAAAGCATTGATCTACCCAAGAACCGTCTTTGTCTACTTGAAAGCGCACCAACATCCAAAAAATTTTCTAATTGATCTCGATACTTCTTCACTCGACTGGTTTTTTTGGTTATAGATTTGCTTGAATAGGGTTTTTCATCTTTATAAATCGGGTTACCCAAGCTTTTTAGAGCAGCACATTGACAATCTTGAGCCACCGTTGTCGGCCATGCACCGCTACCGAGAATCACTTTCATTGTATCAAGAGCAGGTTGCTTGTCACAGTCATAGGAATCTGACAACTCAGGAACACGGCCATTGCTGGGGAAGTGTTTTTTACCTGTCCAGTAATCAAAGCAGCACATGATTTGCTGTATCATCACACCAGTCCTATCCTTGCCACTCTTGCACTTAACATTGAGCATTGTCGCATCGCTGATCAACGAGACACTGGTCATCAGTGAAGCAGAGAAATTATTGACCTCATTTGCATAGTTTTTTCCAATCATTTTCTTGCCTGATCGATAATAAGTCTTCCAATGGCGCAGTGCGTCATGCAAACAAGTCAAACTCAATAAAACTTTTTGAACTTGTTTTTGATTGGCAAAATCTGATTGATGAAATTTGATAACATGTTGACGTAGGGAATCAAAATGAACCTGGAGTTGATCAAACCCAGCTGAATCTGGATTATTGATATAAGCCTGGATCTGATTATTAAAGTCGTCAAGATCAATACCAACTTCTTGCAGCATGGATTGCTTATCCAATGCGAGCATAGCGGTATAATTTTTCAACAGTCTTTGAGTAATCAATCCGACTTTGGGCTTCATCAACTCATGGTGCGTCATGAACTTTCTAGACTGCACCGCCAGTGGTGTGTTGAGTGGAATCAAAAAGTCAGAATACCCCGTCAAAACTTGGATTTCATCATTGAGCTTCCTAATTTGTTGATCTCTTTGGGTTAAATTCTTATGCTCTTGGTCAATGTCAGGAATAAATCGTAAAGCATGCGATCCATCCTTTGCATAACTTTGTAAATCATTCAAAACACAGATAGGCTCAATATGAATAGGTCGTCCAAACACATCCCGAGATTGAGTAAAATCATGCAGCTGTTCTCCACTGGATGCTGAGCAATCAATACCTGTTGAGTTTAATACAAGCTGCTTTAGATTCTGATATAAAATGGTTGTCTTTTGAGATTCAGAGTAACTGGATGTCAACGGGCGCATATCACCATTTGTCCAACAAACCATGCGCTCTCCAGTATCTTTCTGATAAGTGGTTTTTTGAGCATTAGGCGTGTACCAATCACGCTCTTGTGAACCTGCATAAAGACGGATTGGGTCCTCACTCTCCAACATGGAACGCTGAACACGCTTGATTATGCGTTCTGCTGTAGATGATTTAGATGCAGATTTTGAGCGAAAGAAATCCAACTCACTGTCCTGATCTGGGTGAGATTTATCCCACGGCTGTGACACAATTTGAACAGATTCTTCATCACCAAAATGAATGGTGGTATCCACTGACATCTTGTCAAATAAACGCCACATACAACTTGCATTTCTAAGATTTGTGAACGCCTTGTAGGAATCGATAACACCATGATCATGTAAAAGTTCATAAGCAAATTGACGAGCGTGATCAGCAACAACAATTTTTTCTGAAAAACCACCCGTTAGTTCTTTGGTAATGACTTGTTGATAGTTATCAGAAAAGTTGCTGAGCTCCTGCAACGCATCAATTTGCTCCCCATGGGATAAGTCTCCGTGTAAAATTGCCTTACGAGCTACCTCAAGAGCAGACAAACCCATCCATTGAGGGGTACTATTCATTTGGTAGTCCATAAAGCCATCTTCGAGAATATGCTGTGAAACAGCAGTTTTCTTCAATGTATTTGACTGAGCATCATACTGTAAGCTTTGATCATTTTTGAGGATATCAAGTCGCATCTTTTTGAACTGCTCCAACAGCCCTTGAGCCAACTTCATAGCTTGTTCGGAGGATGTTAAGCGTTTATTCATAAATTTCCAAAAATAGTACCCTACTCCTTATATAGTTAAATTTCAGGAAACATGCAGATTTTTGTCAAAAATGTTGAAAAAAATACTCAGAAAAAACAGAATAATCTCTAAATCTATACTATAAAAGCAAATAACGATAAAAATGGAGAAAATCATGGCAACATCAGAAAAAATAGAAACAAAGCAAAATAAGTATAATGAGCTCCTCAGCCAGGTTGTGTCATTTATAAAGGGACCTAATTTCAAAGCCTATGCACATAAAGTTCACAAGGCAGTTGGGTGGAAAGAACTAGCAGATCGATTGAATGGTGCCAATGAAAAACTCAATTCAATACAACAAAAACCGGCACAACAAAATATCATCGAGTGGTATTTTGAAGTGACCCAAATCAATACAGAAATCCTGACAAACCTTGCGAGTGCAATTGCAACACACACAGCAGAGACCGTGACGCACATACCTGTGATTAAACAATTGTCATATCTTGTGGATCAACTGGTTATTACCAGTCTTGATATTGGCAATTTTATCGCCACTCACCTGGGAGGAAATAAAGAGCAAGATCTTAATGATCCTGACAACGACTATCAACTAAGCGTAGTAGATGACAAAGTCGACCGACCAGACTGGCATGACAAGTACGGACTGCACAGATGGTACACAGAGCATTTGGAAAGGGGTGTCAATGAGATTCGAGATACCATCAAGGCAATTCGAAAAAAACACGATTCAGGAACAGAAGACCCTGAAGCACTTCGACTTTCAACCATTGCAGCAAGCATTCAAATTTGTATCGTCTTGATCAAAATGCAATCTCGTATCGTCACCGGACTACTCACCACAAGTGCCGAAAAAGTAGGACATTTTTCAAATGATGTGATCAAACATCTAGATCTACCCAAATTGGTCACAGGGCTTGGCAATATCATCAAAGGCATGTTACAAGAAATTTCCAAAGCACCAGTTAACTGCGAGATCGTGCTACTGAGCGAGTTTGACAAAATCGTCCACGAATTGACAAAGGTTGAGGCAATAGGTGATTCAGACACCAAAACCCACACGCCAAACTAAATTAAGCACGATTAAAAGTCAGGGTTGTAGTATGGAAAATCGCCTACGGCATCAGCATGTGATAAATAATACGCTCAGCAAACTCAGAGCATTTTAGCGGCTGAACATCCTTGAGAAAGCGAGCAAAGTCATAGGTAACCTCACGGTTAGCAATGGTGGTATGCAAGCTTTTCTGTATCAAATCTGCTGCCTCACCCCACCCCATATGCTTGAGCATCATGACCGCTGACAATATCAGCGAAGATGGGTTCACTTTATCCTGGCCAGCATAAGACGGAGCTGTTCCGTGAGTCGCTTCAAAAACAGCACAAGTATCACCTATGTTAGCACCCGGAGCAATCCCAACCCCACCAACTTGGGCAGCTAAAGCATCTGAGACATAATCCCCGTTCAAATTCATGGTTGCAACAACACGATGATCTTGTGGTCTCAACAAGACAGACTGCAAGAAAGCATCGCAAATCATATCCTTCACGACAACTTCACGCCCATCAAGAGCAATGACATGCCACGGCCCCCCATTAAGCTGCTCTGCTGAGAATTCATCGCGAGCCAATTCATAACCCCAACGCAAAAAACCACCCTCTGTGTATTTCATGATATTTCCCTTGTGAACCAGGGTCACCGTATCGTGGTGATGATCAAGTGCATATTGTATAGCACGGCGTATCAAGCGTTTGCTACCCTGCTCTGAAATGACCTTGATCCCCAAGCTACAGCGCTCAGGAAAACGAATTGCATCAACATGGTATTGGTTCTGCAACAGGGCAATCAAAGCATCAGCCTCAGCGCTTCCTGCTTCAAACTCAATACCAGCATAGATATCTTCTGAGTTCTCGCGGAAAATATCCATTGAGACAGTCTGAGGGTGCTGCATTGGACTGGGCGTCCCTTCAAAATAGCGAATCGGACGATGGCACATGTAAAGATCTAAGCGCTGTCGCAAAGCGACATTCAGTGAGCGAATACCGCCAGAAATCGGCGTGGTCAGAGGACCTTTGATGGCCACAGCAAATTGACGTATGAAATCGAGGGTCTCATCGGGAAGCCATGCATCTTTACCGTAAACACCGAGTGCTTTTTCACCAGCATAGACTTCCAACCAAATGATTTTACGTTGACCTCGGTAAACAATCTCCACCGCCTTATCAACGACTTTTAGCATAGCTGGGGTGATATCTACGCCGATACCATCACCTTCAATATAAGGAATGACTGGATGGTCTGGGACAACCAGAGAACCGCCAGATAAGCTTATTGCCTCACCTGAGTTTGGAATGGAGACTCGCTTATTTGCAGCGCTCATTTATCTAGTCCAATATGATTCAACCTAATCTAGACCATCCAAAAAAAATTGTCAACCGAGTCATCGTTAAATGAAAAAGCCCTCAGGCAAAAGACAAAGTTCATCTCTCTAGCCACTAGAGAAAACCACCTCTCTTGACTACAAATCACAATCGATCACTGGTACTGTGCTGTTAAAATACCATGACCAGTCAGATTAATGAGCAAATAAATCATCTAAAATCCGAACAGTATCGTATGATTCGGTATAGAAAAACAAACTTAAACATGATAAAATTAAAGCATAATGAATGAGCAATGAGTATGCAGAAAAAAAACATCATTGTAGGGCTATCCGGAGGAGTTGACTCTGCAGTCTGTGCGTGTTTACTCAAACAGCAAGGGCATCATGTGACCGGTGTCTTCATGCAAAACTGGGACGATGAAACCAGCGAGTGCACGTCCACAACAGATAAGCATGATGTGAAAACACTTTGCAGCCAACTGGATATACCATTTCACGCGGTCAACTTCAGTCAAGACTACATGAACAAAGTCTTTGTAAAACTCCTCGATGGTTTAAAAAAAGGACATACCCCCAATCCAGATATTCTCTGTAATCAAGAAATAAAATTCAAAGTGCTTATGGATTATGCTCGCCAAAAAAATGCGGACTATCTGGCAACGGGGCACTACGCCAAAATCACCCAGTATCATCATCAAGCTGCATTGGTTAGATCCATAGACGACAATAAAGATCAAACTTACTTTCTGTCTCGCATGCCCAGAGAAGCACTGCAACATGTTTTATTCCCCATAGGCGAATTCAAGAAAAGCGACATACGAGATCTGGCACAGCAATTCAAGCTCGAAGTTGCAAACAAAAAAGACAGTACTGGCATCTGTTTCATAGGAGAAAGAAAATTCAATGATTTCATCAGTGAGTACCTACTTGATCGACCTGGAGATATAATCGATATCAACGGCAACATCATTGGGCGTCACAAAGGATTGTTCTACTATACGATCGGTCAAAGAAAAGGACTGAATATTGGTGGAAACAAAAATTACAAAGAGCAACCATGGTTTGTGATGCAAAAAAACATCAAAACCAATCAAATTGTTGTTGTTCAGGGAGAGCAGAACCCATATCTTTATCAAAAATCACTACGAGCCAACCAACTGCATTGGCTCATTGATCCCAACACGTTAGACACAAGCAAAAAGTTTCTCGCGCAAGCCCAAATCCGTCATAGACAAACCCTACAGAAAGCCGTCATTGAAATTGACAAGACCACACTGCTCGCACAATTTGAAAACGCCCAACGCGCCGTAACCCCCGGGCAAAGTATTGCAATCTATTTGGACAACGTCTGTATTGCAAGCGCAATCATTACAGAGGATTGACCATGAGTTCACTGATAACAACGACACAAACCGTCATGCATTTGAGTCACCTCAGCTATGCATTGAGCAAAAAAATCTCTGAGTCCAATCAACAAGCTTTCTGCATAGTATTAGCCAACAATGCTCAGGTGACACAAGTATACAATGAGATGTCACTGTTTTTGAATGCTCAAGATCGACAAAGATTATTGGTGCTACCAGACTGGGAAACATTACCCTATGATGCCATCAACGCACACCGCCATATCACGGCACGCCGCATGCAAACACTGTATCAATTAACACAGAGCAATGCACCGATACTACTTATTAGCACCTCTGCGTACTTACAGACCATCGTGCCTCGGTCTTTCATCACACAAGAGTGTTTTTTATGCCAAGTCGGCCAAACCATGCACATCGAACAGTTTAGAGAGCAAATGATCGCGAAAGGCTATGACGAAGTTCCTGAGGTCAGCGAAACGGGTCAGTTTGCGATAAGAGGATCCATTCTTGATGTCATTCTTGATGAAAACAATATCCTAGGTTACAGAATAGAATTATTCGATAACGAGGTCGATAGCATACGAATTTTGGACGTACAAACCAATAGAAGTCACAAGAAAATCAATACGATCAATATACTACCTAGCCGAGAGTACAACAACAAGAACTGCAATTTTTTTGAAAACAATAAAAACTTGTGCCCCGAGCACCTACAACACGAATTGAAAACACTACTCAAGCAACCACATCAAATCTCCGGTATCGAATACTATCTACCTTTTTTGCATGAACACATGGAAACCATTGATCATTATCTTGACAAAGATCATGCATTGATCACCGCAAACCACTTTGCATCTGACTGCGAAATGATCTTAACTCAGGCCAAAGCAGCAGAAACAAAACAGACAAACCAACATCGACCCATTGCTCACCTAAACGCTCTCTACAGAGAACCTGGTCAATCAAAAATGGCGCTGTTAAGCTACCGTATTAACTCAGAAACACAAGCAGAGTCATGCCTTGCTCTACCCAGCTTAATCCTAAACAAGGCTGAAGCATCGATACATGAGCCATTGCAACAACTCAGGCAAAAACTCAATCATGTCACACTATATGCACAAAACAAGTCACGATGCGAAAATCTTTATCATGCACTGGATTGTCAATCAACACCATGCGTGCTTGAAAATTCTCAAGAAAAACCAAGATCAAATAAACATATTAACATTCGTATAGGCAATCTCAAAACCGGTTTTATTTGCTCCATAGACCAACATGCCCACATCAGTGAAAATGATCTTATTGGCAGAGTGATCAATCAACATTCACCAACAAACAAAAGGCGAATCCAGGTTGAGGATCATGTTGAAAACTGGGAAATTGACACGTTAATTGTGCACAGGGACTACGGTATTGGCAAATTCTTGGCTTTCCAAACCATCTCCAGAGACAATAGTTCGTCCGATTTCTTAGTGCTTGGGTTTGCAGATGATGATAAATTATACGTGGCCACACATCAATTCCATCTATTAAGCCGATACGTTGGCCCTAAAACAAAACAGATCATCCTCAGTAAAATTGGTGGCAAAAAATGGCAAAATAAGAAAAAGAAGGCCATGGAGAATGCTGATCTTCTTGCTGAAAAACTGCTTGAACAGCATGCCCTGAGACGATCACTGCAAGCCAAATCTATTCAAGTGACCGAGCATGACATGGCTTTGTTCACAGAGCACTTTCCTTACACCGAAACACCCGATCAGAAAAAAGCCATTCAAACAATTCTTGATGATATTAAAAAACCTATCGCCATGAATCGACTGTTATGCGGTGATGTAGGTTTTGGCAAAACAGAGGTAGCCATGCGCGCAGCATTTGCATGCGCATACAGTGGCTACCAAGTTGCCCTACTGGCACCAACGACCATCTTGGCACAACAGCACTATGAGACATTTCAAGATCGTTTCAGCCATTTCCCACTAAAAGTATCCGTTTTATCACGACTTGCAACGACTCAACAGCAAGATAACATCAAGTCTGATCTTGCCAACGGAAAGACAGACATTGTCATTGCAACGCACAGTCTATTGCGATCCGACATCCAGTTTGCACAATTAGGATTACTGATCATCGATGAGGAACATAAATTTGGGGTCAAACAAAAGGAATTGATTCAGGCCATTGGGGCCAAAGCACATGTACTATCCATGAGTGCAACGCCCATCCCACGATCACTGCACATGTCTTTGGCTAAATTGAGAGATATGTCCATCATCGCGACACCACCCAAAAATCGCCAGGCGATTACGACATTTGTTGACGTATACTCTGATCAAATCGTCAAGGACGCCATCACCCGTGAACACCAGCGAGGTGGTCAATGTTATGTGATCCACAATGACATTAAATCACTTGAAATCATCAAAGAAAATATCTTATCAGCGCTACCTCAAATCAGCTGTCGAATCATGCACGCGAAACAACCTAAAGCAATCCTTGAGCAAACCATGCTCAGTTTTCAAAAAGGAGAATTCGACGTCTTGCTGGCTACCACCATCATTGAGTCAGGCATTGATATTGCCAATGCCAATACCATCATTGTGCAAAGAGCAGACCTTTTAGGACTAAGCCAAATACATCAGCTACGAGGACGTGTTGGAAGATCTCATCATCAAGCCTATGCCTACCTGCTGACTCCACCACTGAGCAACATGACCAATGAAGGGATTGCACGAATCAAGACCATCAAAAAACAAAAACAACTTGGATCAGGGCTCAATGTCGCACTAGAAGATCTTGAG
>JACLAD010006001.1_pt1 | contig 28009 bp, 25 predicted proteins | sample 8027901 | NCBI WGS metagenome assembly JACLAD01 (sample SAMN15725071, study PRJNA655200) | protist metagenome | isolation source: fluorescence activated cell sorting (FACS) single amplified genomes of... | place: Spain: Blaines Bay Microbial Observatory, Mediterranean Sea | collected 2016-07-05 | reverse complement strand
GTGGCTCTTGCGGATCTCGCGCACGGTGGAGTGATAGATCAGCTCGGCCATGCCGGCGGCACGGCGTCCTGTGCCGCGGGGGCGCTCGCCTTGGAACATCTGACCTCGCTCTGCGCTCGCCCGGAGGCGACGAATTTCTTGCCGATCCCCGGAGGGAATACCATAAGGATAGCGCCCCGATCCATCAACATCGCATGAAGCGGGTGGCGATTTCGGGGCGGCACACGGTCAAGGGAACGATTGCATATGGATTTCGACAGGCTGACGCAGGTGATGCGCACCCTTGCCATCGAGGCGGGCGAGAAGATCATGGAGATCTATGACGGCCCCGATTTCGAGGTGCGCGCCAAGGGCGATGACAGCCCCGTCACCGCCGCCGACGAGGCCGCAGACGCGCTGATCTCGGACGGGCTGCGCGCGGCCTTCCCCGAGATGCCGCTCGTCACCGAGGAACAGGCCGACAGCCACGGCCAGTCCGTCTCGACCTTCCTGATCGTCGACCCGCTCGACGGCACCAAGGAGTTCGTGCAGCGGCGCGGCGATTTCACCGTCAACATCGCGCTGGTCGAGGACGGCCAGCCGACCCGCGGCGTCGTTTACGCCCCCGCCAAGGGCCGCCTGTTCTACACCGATGCCGATGGGCAATCGGTCGAGGAGCAGGGCCCCTTCGACGCGAAAACCCCCGGCGCCACCGCGCCGATCAAGGTCTCGACCCCCGGTGCCGCGCTGCGCGTCGTCGCCTCCAAGAGCCACCGCGACGCCGCCACCGACGACTATATCGGCAAATACGAGGTCGAGGACATGAAGAGCGCGGGCTCCTCGCTCAAGTTCTGCCTCGTGGCGACGGGCGAGGCCGACATCTACCCGCGCCTCGGGCGCACCATGGAGTGGGACACCGCCGCCGGCCACGCGGTGCTGGCGGGCGCGGGCGGCAAGGTCGTGCGCTTCGACGATCACAGCGTTCTGGGCTATGGCAAGCCGGGCTTCGAGAACCCCTTCTTCATCGCCTATGCGCCGGGCGTGGAGCTGGCGAAGCCCTGATGTCGGTCCTCATCGTCATTCCCGCCCGCTACGCCTCGTCGCGCTATCCGGGCAAGCCGCTGGTCGAGCTGAAGGGTGCGACGGGCGAGGCGCGCAGCCTCGTGCGCCGCTCATGGGAGGCGGCGCGCGAGGTCTCGGGCAACCCCCGCGTCGTCGTGGCCACCGATGACGAGCGCATCCGCGACCATGCGGCGGGCTTCGGTGCGGAGGTGGTGATGACCTCCGAGGCCTGCCGCAACGGCACCGAGCGCTGCGCCGAGGCCTTCGATGCCCTGGGCGGCGGTTTCGAGATCGTGGTGAACCTGCAAGGCGACGCGCCGCTGACGCCGCCCTGGTTCGTCGAGCGGCTGATCGAGGATCTGCGCGATCACCCGGTGGCCGAGGTGGCGACCCCGGTGCTGCGCGCCGACGCCGCGGCGCTCGCGGGCTTCCGCGAGGATCGGCGCGCGGGTCGGGTGGGCGGCACCACCGCCGTCTTCGGCGCCGACAACACCGCGCTCTACTTCTCCAAGGAGGTGATCCCCTATACCGGGCGCGACGATTACGGCGCGGAGGAGGGCACGCCGGTGTTCCACCATGTCGGCGTCTATGCCTACCGCCCCTCGGCGCTGGCGGCTTACGGCCGCTGGCCGCAGGGGCCGTTGGAGACGCTGGAGGGGCTGGAGCAGCTCAGGTTTCTCGAACGCCGGGTGCCTGTGCTCTGCGTCGAGGTCGAGGCGCGCGGGCGGCAGTTCTGGGAGCTGAACAATCCTTCGGACGTGCCGCGCATCGAGGCGATGCTGGCCGAGATGCAGGTGGCGTGACGCCGATCCGCGCCAGCGTCGTCATCGTCAGCCGCGACCGCCCCGGCGCGCTCGGGCTGTGCCTGACGGCGCTGGCGCAAAGCCGCCATGCCAATTTCGAGGTGGTGGTCGTCACCGATGCCGAAGGCGAGGCGGCGCTGGCCCCATGGGGCGACCGGATCCGCATCCGGCGCTGCGAGGAGGCCAATATCGGCCTTGCGCGCAATATCGGCATCGAAGCGGCGGCGGGCGAGGTGATCGTATTCCTCGACGACGACGCCCTGCCCGAGCCGGGCTGGCTCGCCGCGCTCACCGCGCCCTTTGAGGACGAGACGGTGGCGGCGGCGGGCGGCTTCGTGCGCGGGCCGGGGCATCTGGGCTGGCAATGGCGCGCGCGCGCGGCCTTCGCCGATGGCAGCTGCCGCGAGCTGGCGCTCGAGGATGACGCGCCGGTGGTGCTGCGCGGCAGGCTGGGGCGTGGCATCAAGACCGAGGGCACCAACATGGCGGTGCGCCGCGGCGTGCTCACCGCGATGGGCGGTTTCGATCCGGCCTACCGCTTCTATCTCGACGAGACCGATCTCAACCTGCGGCTGGCCGCGCAGGGCGCGCGCACCGCCATCGTGCCGCAAGCCCAGGTGCATCACGGCTATCTCGCCAGCCCGCGCCGCCGCCATGACCGGGTGCCGCGCGAGCTGGCCGAGATCGGCGCCAGCCTCGCCGTGTTCCTGCGCCGCCACGGCGCGCGGCTCGACGGCAATGCCCGGATCGAGGCCGAGCGCGCGGCGCAGCGGCAGCGCCTTCTGGCCCATATGTTCTGGGGCCGGATCGCGCCGGGCGATGTGGGGCGGCTGATGGCCGGCTTCGAGGCGGGGGTGTCGGAGGGACGGCTGAGGCCCCTGCCGCGGCTGGCGCCGCTGGACGAGCCGCCCCCTGGCTTTGCGCCATTGCATGATGAGCCGCCCACGGCCCCCGCGGTCTGGCTTTCGGCGCGGCCGCTCACGGCGCGCGCGCAGATGGCCGAGGCGGCACAGCTTGCCGCGCGCGGCCATGTGGTCACGCTGCTGGTGCTGTGGCCCGATGCGCGCCGGCATCGGCTGCGATTCGATCGGCGCGGCGTCTGGGTGCAGTCGGGCGGGCTGTTCGGCCCCGCCCTGCCGGGCGATCCGGCCTTTCGCTACTGGCGATTCGCCGAACGCGCGGCGTTCGAGGAGGCGCGCCAGCGGCCGCAGCGCGATCCGGCGGGCGCGGGAATTGCCGAAACATCACCGTCGTGAAGCTGCGGCAAACTGCGATGAAACCGCCATGGTGTTTCCGGGTTGTTTAAGGAACACTGTGTTCCGAACATAGTATGCGAATGCATTTTACGCGCCCGGCTTGCCGGCGCATGAACCGAAGGATCCTGACATATGACGAAACGTGTGACCAAGGCCGTATTTCCCGTGGCTGGGCTTGGAACGCGTTTCCTTCCGGCAACCAAGTCGGTGCCCAAGGAAATCATGACACTGGTCGACAAGCCCCTGATCCAATACGCGATCGACGAGGCGCGCGCCGCCGGGATCGAGGAATTCATCTTCGTCACCGCGCGCGGCAAATCGGCGCTCGAGGATTATTTCGACCACGCCCCCGAGCTGGAAAGCCGGCTTGAGGAGGACGGCAAGCACAAGCTGCTCGAAACGCTGAAATCGACCTACATGCCCTCGGGCGCGATCGCCTATATCCGCCAGCACCAGGCGCTGGGCCTCGGCCACGCGGTCTGGTGCGCGCGCCACCTGATCGGCGACGAGCCCTTCGCCGTGATCCTGCCCGACGACGTGATCGCCGCCGAAAAGCCCTGCCTGCAGCAGATGGTCGAGGCGCATCGCGAAACGGGGGGCTGCATGGTCGCGGCGATGGAGGTGCCCAACGAGCGCACCAAATCCTACGGCGTGCTCGATGTCGAGCCGGGCCATGGCGACGCGATGAAGGTGCGCGGCATGGTCGAGAAGCCGGAGCCCGCCGACGCGCCTTCGAACCTCGCGGTGATCGGTCGCTACATCCTGTCGCCCGAGGTGATGCGGCATCTCGATTCGGGCGAGAAGGGCGCTGGCGGCGAGATCCAGCTCACCGATGCGATCGCCAAGGAGATCGCCGGCCCGCGCGGCGTGCATGGCTACCGTTTCTCGGGCGAGCGCTACGATTGCGGCTCCAAGGCGGGCTTCCTGCAGGCGACCGTGGCCTTCGGCCTTGCCCGCGAGGAGCTGCGCGACGAGTTCGGCCAGTATCTTCAGGAGATGGTCGCGGTCCGCAACGCCGCCCAGTAAGGGCTTGGCCCCGCCCGGCGCGCTGCTGCTCGATCTGACGCGGCTTGCCAGCCGCGCCGGGCGCACCCGCACGGGGGTCGACCGGGTCGAACGGGCCTGGCTCGACGCCTGCCTTGCCGATCCGCGGCCGGTCTTCGGCCTGGCGCGCAGCCCGGTGGGCTTCGTGCTGCTCGACCGGGCCGGGCTGGCGCGTTTCGCCGCCGCCTCGGATGCCGATGACTGGGGCCGCCCCGGCCCGGTCGCCTCCCTGTTTCGCAGGCTCGACCCGCCGCGCCGCGCGGCGCAGGGGCTGATGCGGAACATCGCGGTGGCGCGCGCGGCGCGGCCCGGGCTCGCCGCGCTGCTGCGCCGCCACCTGCCCGCGGGCGCGCTCTATCTCAATACCGGCCATGCCAATCTCGATGACCGGGTGATGCGCGCGGTCCGGGCGGCGGGCGCGCGCATCGCGGTGCTCGTGCACGACACCATTCCGCTCGATCTGCCGGCAATGGCACGGCCCGGCACGGTCGAGACCTTCTCGGCGAAGCTCGACGTGGTGGCGCGCCATGCCGACCGCGTCATCGCCACGGCGCAGACCACCGCGCGCGCCATCGCCGCCCGGCTGGCAGAGCGCGGGCGGGTGCCGCGGATCGTGGTGGCGCCGCTCGGCGTGACGCCGGCCCGGCCCGAGACGGCGGCGCTGCCGCCCGGCTTCGATCCGTCGATCCCCTACATGGTGGCGCTCGGCACGATCGAGCCGCGCAAGAACCACGCGCTGCTGCTCGATGTCTGGGAGCGGCTCGAACCGGAAGCGCCGCGGCTGCTGATCTGCGGCGCGCGCGGCTGGAACAACCGGGAGGTCTTTGATCGGCTCGACCGGGGCGTGGCGGGGGTGACCGAGATGCCGGGGCTTTCGGATGCGGCGATCGCGATGCTTCTGGCGCGGGCGCGGGCGCTGCTGTTTCCCTCGCTGGCCGAGGGCTACGGCCTGCCGCCTCTGGAGGCGCTGGCGCTGGGCTGCCCGGTGATCTGTGGCGATCTTGCCATCTGCCGCGAACTCCTTGGAGATCATGCCGTTTACTGCGATCCGGCCGATCGCTACCAGTGGGAAAGGGCGATCCGGGCGCATGCCGCGCCGCCCCGCCTGCCGCCGCCGCGCATCGCACCGCCCGGCTGGGCGGCGCATGTCGAGCGCGCGCTCGACGGGCTCTGATGGCCGGGGGGAAAGCACGCTTGAAGGCTTGGCAGACATACCGGCTCAGGCTGCAACGCAAGCGGTGGCGGCTGCGGGCGCTGCGCAAGCGGCGCGAGCTGGGCTGCGTCGTCGATCGCACGGCGCGGCTGCGCCCGGCCGATATCCTCGTCTTCACCACGCTGCGCAACGAGGCCGCCCGGCTGCCGCATTTCCTCGCCCATTACCGCGAGATGGGCGTCGCGCATTTCCTCGTGGTCGACAATGGCAGCGATGATGGCGGGGCGGAGCTTCTGGCCGAGCAGCCCGACGTGTCGCTGTGGCGCAGCGAGGCGAGCTACAAGCGCGCGCGCTTCGGCATGGACTGGATGAACTGGCTGCTGCGGCGGCATGGCCATGGCCATTGGTGCCTGACCGTCGATCCCGACGAGCTGCTGGTCTATCCGTTTTGCGACACCCGGCCCCTGAAGGCGCTGACCGACTGGCTCGACGCCTCCTCGATCCGCAGCTTCGGCGCGATGCTGCTCGATCTCTACCCCAAGGGGCCGATCGGCGCGCAGCCCTTCGCGCCGGGCGGCGATCCGCTCGAGATCGCCTGCTGGTTCGATCCGGGCAATTACAGCATCTCGCGCAATCACCGCTACGGCAATCTGTGGATCCAGGGCGGGCCGCGGGCGCGGATGTTCTTTGCCGACGCGCCCTGGCGCGCGCCCGCGCTCAACAAGATCCCGCTGGTCAAATGGGACCGCCGCTACACCTATGTCAGCTCGACCCACATGCTGCTGCCGCGCGGGCTCAACTTCGTCTATGACGAATGGGGGGGCGAGAAGACCTCCGGCCTGCTGCTGCACACCAAGTTTCTCGACAGCTTCTCGGACAAGGCCCGCGAAGAGCTGCAGCGGCGTCAACATTACGCCGCAAGCGCCGAATACAAGGCCTATGCCGCCGGTCTGGAGGCGGAGCCCGAATTGTGGTGCCGATGGAGCGAAAGATACATCAACTGGCGGCAATTGGAGGTGCTGGGGCTGATGTCCCGGGGCAACTGGGCATGAGCCTCGGCGTCGTGATCCTCGTGCACAACGCGCTGGGCCGCGCGACGGAGGTGATCCGGCACTGGGCGGGCTCGGGCTGCCCGGTGGTGGTGCATGTCGACAGCGCCATGCGCCGCGCGCGGTTCGAACGGTTTCGCGCGGGCTTCGACGACATCTCCGACCGGGTACTGTTTTGCGAGCGGCACCGCTGCGAATGGGGCGGCTGGGGCATCGTCGCGGCGACGCAGGCGGGCGCGCGGATGATGCTCGACCGCTTCGATGAGGTCGAGCATGTCTATCTCGCCTCGGGCTCCTGCGTGCCGCTGCGCCCCGTCTCCGAGCTGAAAGCCTATCTCGCTGCCCGGCGCGACACCGATTTCATCGAAAGCGCCTGCGTCGCCGACGTGCCATGGACCGTGGGCGGGCTGTCGGAGGAGCGTTTCACCCTGCGCTTTCCCTTTTCCTGGAAGCGCCAGCGCTGGGCCTTCGACCGCTATGTCGCGCTGCAGCGGCGGCTCGGCATGCGGCGGCGCCTGCCCGAGGGGCTCGTGCCGCATATGGGCTCGCAATGGTGGTGCCTGAGGCGCGCGACGCTGGAGGCGATCCTGTCGGACCCGCAGCGCCCCGCGCTCGACCGCTATTTCAGGCGCGTCTGGATTCCCGATGAAAGCTATTTCCAGAGCCTCGCGCGGCGCTGGTCGAACCGGATCGAGAGCCGGTCGCTGACCATGGCCAAGTTCGATTTCCAGGGCAAGCCGCACCTGTTCTACGACGATCACCTCGCCTTGCTGCGCCGCTCGGACTGCTTCGTGGCGCGCAAGATCTGGCCGCGGGCGCAGGCGATCTATGCGCAGATGGCGGCGGGCGGGCATCCGGCGCAGGACGCGGAGCCCGCGCCGGCGCGGATCGACCGGGTCTTTGCCGCCGCGACCGAGCGGCGGGTGCGCGGGCGCGCCGGGCTCTACATGCAAAGCCGCCTGCCCAACGAGGGCTGGGAAAACGGCTTCACCGCCGCGCCCTACGGCGTGCTCGAAGGCTTTGCCGAGCTTCACGAGGGGTTCGAAGCCTGGTTCGCCGCCGCCAGCGGCGCCACCGTGCATGGCCATCTCTTCGCGCCCGAGGGGGCCGAATTCGAGGGCGGGGCCGCGCTGTGGCGCGGGGCGATGTCGAACCATGCGGCCTTGCGCGACCACGACGCCCGGCGCTTCCTGACCAACCTGATCTGGAACGGCCGCGGCGCGCGGCAGGTGTTCCAGTTCGGCCCGCGTGACAGCCAGCATGTCAGCTGGGACATCGCCAAGGACCCCAATGCGCGGATCGGCGTCATCTCGGGGGCCTGGGCGGTGCCGCTGTTTCGCTCGGGCCGCACCGTGGCCGATCTGCGCGACGTGGCCGCACGGCTGCAAGAGGCCGAGGCCGACCATCTGGGCGCGCTGCGCTCGCCCCATGCCAAGGCGCGGATAAGGATCTGGACGCTGGCCGAGTTTCTCGAAGCGCCCGAGGAGGCGCTGGCGCAGATGCTGGCCGATATCGCGCCGGGGCAGGCGGGGCCGCTGCCCACGCCGCCCGCGCGCCTGCCGCTCGACGGGTTCGGGCGTTTCCTGCAGGAAATGCGCAACCAGGGCATGCACCCTTATCTCACCGGCGACATCCCCGCCGACCCGAACCCCCGCCCGCGCCGCGCCGCGCCCAAACCCTATCTGGTGAGCCGCCCCCATGCCTGATTTCGACAGCTTCGTGGTGCTTGCAGAAATGCGCACCGGCTCGAACTTCCTCGAAAGCAACCTCAACGCGCTGGAGGGGGTGCGCTGCCATGGCGAGGCGTTCAACCCGCATTTCATCGGCACGCCCAAGGACGCGCCGATTCTCGGCGTGACGCGCGCCGAACGCGACGCAGCACCGCTGGATCTGCTGGAGCGGCTGCGCGCCGCGCCGGGGCTCAACGGGTTTCGCTATTTCGGCGATCACGACCCGCGCCTGTTCGAGCCGCTCATGGCCGAGCCGCGCATCGCCAAGATCGTGCTGACCCGCAACCCCGCCGATTCCTATGTCAGCCACCGCATCGCCGCGGCGACGGGGCAGTGGAAGCTCACCGATGCGCGCCACCAGCGCGCCGAGCGCATCGCCTTCGACGCCACCGGCTTCGAGCGGCACCTGGCCCGGCTGCAACAGGCGCAGCTGCGCATCATGGGGGCGCTGCAGCGCGGTGGGCAGACGGCATTCTACCTCGATTACGAGGATCTGCAGGATCTCGACGTGCTCAACGGGCTGGCCGCGTGGCTCGGCGTCGAGGCGCGGCTCGCGGCGCTCGACCGCAAGCTCAAGAAGCAGAACCCCGAGAGCCTGTCCGAGAAGGTCGAGAATTTCGACGAGATGCGCGCCGCGCTGGCGCGGATCGACCGCTTCGATCTTGGCCGCACCCCCAATTTCGAGCCGCGGCGCGGGCCGATGGTGCCGAGCTATCTCGCGCCCGCGCGCGCCGGGCTGCTCTGCCTGCCGCTGAAATCGGGGCCGGAGGCGGCGCTGCGCGACTGGCTCGGGGCGCTCGACGGCGCGCCGGTGCTGGAGGGGTTCACCCAGAAGACGCTGCGCGAATGGCAGGCGGCGCATCCCGGCCATCGCAGCTTCGCGGTGCTGCGCCACCCGGTGGCGCGGCTGCACGCCGCCTTCTGCGAGCGCATCCTCGCGCGCGGGCCGGGCAGCTTCGTGCAGATCCGCGAGACGCTGCGCCAGCGCCACGAGTTGCCGATCTCGGCCGAGGCCAATGGCCCCGACCCGGACCCGGCGCGCCACCGCGCCGCCTTCATGGCCTTCATCGCCTTCGTGAAGGCCAATCTCGGCGGCCAGACGGCGATTCGCGTCGATGCCGCCTGGGCCAGCCAGCGGGCGCTGTTGCAGGGCATCGCCGAGTTCGAATGCCCCGACGCGATCCTGCGCGAGACGGATCTGGCGCATGAGCTGCCTGCCCTGGCCGAGCGCGCGGGGCTGACGCCGCTGCCATGGGCACCCGCGCCGGAGCCGCATGAGGCGGCGCTCGACGCCATCTATGACGCGCGGATCGAGGCGGCGGTGCGCGCCATCTATGCCCGCGACTATGCGCGATTCGGCTTCGGGGATTGGCGCGCAACCGCGAATGGCGCGGGCTGAGGCGGCGCTCAGGCCGCCTGGATCGCCGGGCCTTCGGTCAGGATCGCGTGGAGCGTGCCCGCATCGGCATTGGCGCGCAGCTTCTGGCAGGTCGCGGCGTCGCGCAGCGTGCGCGACACCAGCGCCAGCGCCTTGAGATGCTCGACGCCGCTGCCGCCGGGGGCGAGCAGGCAGAAGACGAGATCCACCGGCTGACGGTCGATCGAATCGAATTCGAGCGGCTTCTCGAGACGGATGAACAGGCCGCGCACCCGCTCGACCCCTTCGAGCCGCGCATGCGGCAGGGCGACGCCGTGGCCGACGCCGGTGGGGCCGAGCCCTTCGCGTTCGAGCAGGGCCTCGACCACCCGCGCCGGGGTGAGCCCGTAGCAGCTTTCGGCCAGATCCCCCAGGTCCTGGAACAGGCGTTTCTTGGAGCTGGTCGAGGACAGCATCTTCACGCCGTCCACCGGAAGGATCTCGGAAATCTGCATTTGGGGGGTTCCCTGTCTGCGAGGCGGGCTCGGAGAGCCGGGATCTGGCGCTCTCCTAGCCGATGTTGCGCGGGTCGATCCACCCGAAATTGCCGTCGTCGCGTTTGTAGACGACGTTGATCCCACTATGCTTCTCGTTGCGGAACACCAGCACCGGCGCATCCGCCAGCTCAAGTTGCATCACCGCCTCACCCACCGAAAGCTCGGGAATCTTCGATTCCATCTCGGCGACGATCATCGGGGCGAGGCTGTCCTGCTCGGTCTCTTCGTTGTCTCCTGACGCGGCGAGGATATAGGAGCCCGCGAGGGATTGTTCAACCGGGTTCGTGCGCGCCTTGTGGTGGTCCTTCAGCCGGCGCTTGTAGCGCCTGAGCTGCTTGTCCATCTTTTCGCAGCAGGTCTCGAAGGCGGCATAGATCTCGTTGGCGCGCCCCGTGGCCTGGGCGGTGAGCCCGGTCGACAAATGCACCACGGCCTCGCAGACATGCTCGTGGCCCGAGCGAGAGAACACCACGTTGGCATCGGTCGGGCGGCCGGCATACTTGCCCACCGTGCTGCCCAGTTCGGTCTGCACATGGGTCTGCAGCGCCTCGCCGATCTCGATCTGCTTGCCGGTGATCTGGTAGCGCATGGACGTCTCCTTCAAGGACGCGGCGCGGCGCGGCGGCGCAGGCGCGTGGCCTGCGGCGCGTCCGGGCCGACGGGGGGTGGGGATGGGCAGCCTCGCACCGCTCCGGCGGCGGCCCGGCCCGTCTTGCCGGAGCTGTCCGGTACCGTGGAAGAGAATGGGCGGTCTGCGTCATCGAGTCCCATCTCGCCCGATCGTCCCCCCGCTTGTCAACGCCGCCGTTGTCGCGCCGTTGCGGCGGCGGCGCGGCGCGATCAGCCGATGCGGAAGCCCTGGCCGAGATAGACGCGGCGCACGTTCTCGTCGCGCACCACCTCCTCGGTGGTGCCCGACATCAGCACGTGGCCGTCATGCAGGATGTAGGCGCGGTCGACGATGCCGAGCGTCTCGCGCACGTTGTGATCGGTGATCAGCACGCCCAGCCCCCGCGTCTTGAGCGCCGCGACGAGATCGCGGATGTCGCCCACGGCGATCGGATCGACGCCTGCGAAGGGCTCGTCGAGCAGCACGTAGCGCGGGTTGGCGGCGAGGCAGCGGGCGATCTCGACCCGGCGCCGCTCGCCGCCCGAAAGCGCCAGCGCCGGCGCGCGGCGCAGATGGGCGATCGAGAAATCCGACAGCAGCTCTTCCAGCCGCTCGCGCCGCGAGGTGCGGTCGGGCTCGGCGATCTCCAGCACGGCGAGGATGTTGTCCTCGACATTGAGGCCGCGAAACACCGACATCTCCTGCGGCAGGTAACCGATGCCGAGCCGGGCGCGGCGATACATCGGCAGAAGCGTCGCGTCGCGCCCGTCGATCGTCACCTGACCGCCCTCGGGGCTCACGAGGCCGGCGATGGAATAGAAACAGGTGGTCTTGCCCGAGCCGTTGGGGCCCAGGAGCGCCACCACCTCGCCGCGGTCGAGATGCAGCGACACGTCGCGGATCACCGGGCGCTTGCGGTAGCTCTTGCGCAGCCCGGTGACGCGCAGCCCGCCCGAGCCGGGCGTGAGATCGAGAGAGGCCCTGTCGCTCATTGCCCTGTCGCTCACTGCGCGGGCTCGATGACGCTGCGCACGCCGCCGGTGAGCTGTGCGGTGCCGGCGGCGAGGTCGACCTCCATGCGCTGCGAGGACAGCGCGGTGCGCCCTTGGGTCAGCAGCACGTCGCCGGTGAGCAGCAGCGTGCCGCCCGAGATGTCGTAGACCGCGGCCTGCGCCTCGGCGGCCTCGGTGGCGGTGACGAAGGTGACGCCGCCCTGCGCCTCGAGCCGGGCGATCTCGCCCGTGGCGTCGTTATAGATCACCTCGACCTTGTCGGCGGAGATCTTCATCTCGCCCTGGCCGATCAGCACCTCGCCCTCGAAGGTGGCGCGGCCCGTGGCCTGATCGACGCCGAGGCTCTCGGCGGTGATCTCCACCGGCGCGTCGGGGTCGGCGGTGAGCCCGCCCAGCGCCATCTGGGTCTGCGCGGCGGCAAGGCCGGGCAGCAGCAGGCCGGCCATGACGGCGGCACGAATGATGGCAAGGGCGGTGGTGCGGATCATCGGCTCTCTCCTTGGCTTGCGGGATCATATAGCAGCCGCACGCCATTCGAGAACACCATGCGCGGCGCTTCGCCGTCGGGCATCTCGCTGCGCATCCCGCCGGCGCTGAACCGGCCGAAGGGGCCATCGACCTCGATCTCGCCCGAGGAGACCACGCCGCCGCTGCCCAGATCGGCGGTGAGCGTCGGCGTCTCGGCGCGGTAGCCCAGCGAGGAGACGACCGTGACCGGCCCTTCGAGCCGCAGCTGCCGCGCCTGCGCATCGATCTTGCCGGTGGCGGCGCGCATCTCGATCCGCGCGCCCTCGGGGCTTTCGATCACCCCTGTCGGGGTCTCGATCTCGTAAAGCCCCTGCGCGGCGGGCCGCACCGTCGCCGCCTCGAGCGCGATCGAGGCGCCGTTCTCGGCGGTGCCGGCGAATCGCGGCGCGCTGACCCTCTGCTCGCGGGCGATCGCCTCGATCTCGGCAAAGGGGATCTCGCCGGTGCCCTGCGGGCTGCGCGCGATCAAAAACAGCGTCGAGAGCAGCACCAGCCCGACCAGCGGCAAAAGCACCTTGGCGCGGCCGATGAAGCGCGAATAGGCGTTGTCGCGCGCGTGCATTCAGGCGACGCCGGCGCGCAGGCAGTCATGGATGTGCAGGATGCCCAAGGGGCGGCGGTCGGCGTCCTCGTCATCGACGACGAAGAGGCAGGTGATCTTGCGCGCGTTCATCTGCGCCAATGCCTCGGCGGCGAGCGCGTCGGGGCGGATCGTGCGCGGCGCGGGCGTCATCACCTCGCCCGCCACGTGATCGAGAAGCCCCTCCATGTGGCGGCGCAGGTCGCCATCGGTGACGATCCCCGCAAGGCCGCCATCCGCATCGGTGACCCCGACCACGCCGAAGCCTGCGCCGGTGATCGCAAGGAGCGTGTCGGCCATCGGCGCGTCGCGCGCGACCAGCGGCAGCTCGGCCGGCCCGTGCATCAGGTCGCGCACCCGCGCCAGCCGCGCGCCGAGCTTGCCGCCCGGGTGGAAGGCGCGGAAATCCTCCGCCGTGAAGCCGCGCCCGCGCATCAGCGCGATGGCGATCGCGTCGCCCAGCGCCAGCGTCATGGTGGTCGAGGTGGTGGGCACCACGCCGATGCCGCAGGCCTCGGGCTGGGCGGGCAGCATGACGGCGATGTCGGCCTGCTTCATCAGCGTGCTCTCGCGCCGCGCCGCGACGCCGATCAGCGGGATGCCGAATCGCCGCGTATGGGCGACGAGATCGGCCAGCTCCGGCGTTTCGCCCGAATTCGACAGCACCAGAACCACGTCGCCGCGCGAGATCATCCCGAGATCGCCATGGCTCGCTTCGGCCGGATGCACGAAGGAGGCGGGGGTGCCGGTCGAGGCGAGTGTGGCGGCGATCTTGCGCGCGACATGCCCCGATTTGCCCATGCCCGAGACGATCACCCGGCCAGGGGCGGCGCGGATCGCGTCGAGCGCGGCGGTGAAGCCGCCATCGAGCCCGCGCGACAGGGCGGCGAGGCCCGCGGCCTCCTCCGCGATCACCTGCCGGGCGATCTCGATGTCGTCGGGGCGCTGCGATGTCCCGGCCATGTCAGTGCGAGAAGATGTCGGCATCGGGCCATCCTGCCAGATCGAGCGCCGCGCGGGTGGGCAGGAAATCGAAGCAGGCCTGGGCCAGCTCGCTGCGCCCCTCGCGCGCCAGCCGCGCATCGAGCGCCGCGCGCAGCTTGTGCAGGTGCAGCACGTCCGAGGCGGCGTAATCGAGCTGGGCGGGGCTCAGATCCTCGGCGCCCCAGTCGGATTGCTGCTGCTGCTTGGAGATGTCGACCCCGACCAGCTCCTGCAAGAGCTGCCGCAGCCCGTGCCGGTCGGTATAGGTGCGCACCATCTTCGAGGCGATCTTGGTGCAATAGACCGGCGCGGTGCGCGCGCCGAAGGCGTTCTGCAGCGCCGCGATGTCGAATCGGCCGAAATGGAACAGCTTGAGCACCTGCGGATCTTCGAGCAGGCGCACGAGGTTGGGCGCTTCGGTCTGGCCGCGATGGACCTGCACCATGTGGCATTCGCCGTCGCCCGACGACATCTGCACCAGGCACAGCCGGTCGCGCGCCGGGTTGAGCCCCATGGTCTCGCAATCGATCGCCACGGAGGGGCCGAGATCGAGGCCGTCGGGCAGGTCGTGCTGGTAAAGATGGTTTGCCACGATGTCCTCGCTGTTGAACTACGAGGAGGGATGGTGCCCAGGAGAGGACTCGAACCTCCACGTCCTTTCGGACACTGGCACCTGAAGCCAGCGCGTCTACCAATTCCACCACCTGGGCAGGTCGTGTGAGGGGCGATCTACGGAAAGCGCCGGGGGGTGTCAACGAGAAATCTCTCGAAATCCGCGCTGCCGCAGCGGCAAGCCGGGCGGGGGCGGCGCGCGGCCAAGAGCGGCCCGAAACCCGCGGCGGGGGTGGGGCGCGCGACACGCTCGCGAAATCCCCGCAAAACCCCCGCGAAACCAGGGGCCCGGATCGGCGCTTGTCCGCATCCGCCCCGGCGGGTAAACCGCGAGGCGTCAATTCACCTTATCAGGGCGGGGCCGATGACCGGACTTGTGACCATCTTTGGCGGATCGGGCTTCCTCGGGCGCTATATCTCGCGCCGGCTGGCGCATCAGGGCTGGCGCGTGCGCGTCGCCTGCCGCCGTCCCGAAGAGGCGCTCTTCGTGCGGACCTACGGCGTGGTGGGGCAGGTCGAGCCGATCTTCTGCAACATCCGCGACGATGACAGCGTGCGCGCGGCGCTGATCGGTGCCGATGCGGTGGTCAACTGCGTGGGCGTGCTGGCCGAGAAGGGGCGCAACACCTTTCACGCGGTGCAGGAAGAGGGGCCCGAGCGGATCGCCCGTCTTGCCGCCGAAGAGGGCGTGGCGCGCATGGTGCATGTCTCCGCGATCGGCGCGGATGAGGAGAGCCCGAGCGAATATGCCCGCTCCAAGGCGGCGGGCGAGGCGGGCGTGCTGCGGCACATGCCCGACGCGGTGATCCTGCGCCCCTCGATCCTGTTCGGCGCCGAGGACGCGTTCTTCAACCGCTTCGCCTCCATGGCGCAGGTCTCGCCGGTGATCCCGGTGGTCGGCGCGAACGCGAAGTTCCAGCCGGTGCATGTCGACGACGTCGCCCATGCCGCCGAGCTGGCCGCCACCGGCAAGGCCGCCCCCGGCACTTACGAGCTGGGCGGGCCGGACACGCATACGTTCCGCGAGCTGATCGTGCAGATGCTGCGGATGATCCGCCGCCGCCGTCTCGTGATCGGGCTGCCCTTCGGGGTCGGCCGGCTGATGGCCGGCATCGGCGGGCTGGTGCAGGCGCTCAGCCTCGGGCTGGTGCGCGCGCCGATCACCGCCGACCAGGTCGCCAATCTGCAAAGCGACAACGTCGTGGGCACGGGCGCGAAAGGTTTCGCCGATCTGGACATCAGCCCCATCGCGATGGAGGCGGTTCTGCCCGACTACCTGTGGCGTTTCCGCCCCTCGGGGCAGTATCTGGCGATCAAGGAATCCGCGCGCAACCTGCGCCGCCACTGATACGGGATACCCATTGCCATGACCGGAGAGACGATTCTCCTGCCGCTCCTGCTCGGCCTGCTGGAGGGGCTGACGGAGTTCATTCCGGTTTCCTCGACCGGCCATCTGCTGCTCGCGGGGCATTTCCTGGGCTTCGAAAGCGCCGGCAAGACCTTCGAGGTGGTGATCCAGCTCGGCGCGGTGCTGGCGTTGCTGACGCTCTATTTCGGGCAGCTGTGGCGCGTGCTGCGCGACGCGCCGCACGACCCGGCCGCGCGGCGCTTCATCGCCGCGGTGCTGATCGCCTTTCTTCCGGCGGCGGTGATCGGCGTGCTGGCGCATGACATCATCAAGACGGTGCTGTTCGAGACGCCCGCCCTGATCGCCGTCATGCTGGTGCTGGGCGGCATCGTGCTGCTTTTCGTCGACCGCATGGCGCTGCGCACCCGCCACGAGGACGCGATGCGGCTGCCGGTGCGCACGGCGCTGGCGATCGGCTTCTTTCAGGTGCTGGCGATGGTGCCGGGGGTGTCGCGCTCGGGCGCGACCATCGTCGGCGGGCTGCTGATGGGGGTGAGCAAGCGCGCGGCGGCGGAGTTCTCCTTCTTCCTGTCGATGCCGACCATGGCCGGGGCCGTGGCCTATGACCTGTTCCAGAACCGCGACGTGCTCGACTGGAGCGCGCTCAACGAGATCGCCATCGGTTTCGCCATGGCCTTCGTCACCGCCGTGATCGTGGTCAAATGGCTGCTCGGCTACGTCTCGAAGCATGGCTACGCGCTGTTCGGCTGGTGGCGAATCGCGGTCGGTCTTGCCGCGCTGGCCGGGCTTTATCTCGTAGGATAGGCCAATGGGTAACAAGTACTGACCTTGTTTTGCGGTGCAAAGCGGATGTTTTTCGCCCCTTGCTCCAGAAAGCGTCAAATAGGTCAACCATGCTGACTTTTCATCCGGCCGGGCTTTGGCTATCCCCACGGCAAGCCCAGCCAGAGGGAGAGACCAGCCATGGCCGAAAACAAGATGCTGAAATTCGTGTCGGTGCCGCGCGACATGCCGGAAAAGCGTCTGGCCACAGCGCGGCGCGAGGATTTCCAGGAGATCTACGCCGAGTTCGCCCGCGACAAGGCGGCCGAGCAGTCGAGCCGCTGCAGCCAGTGCGGCGTGCCCTATTGCCAGACCCATTGCCCGCTGCACAACAATATCCCCGACTGGCTGCGCCTGACCGCCGAAGGCCGCCTGCAGGAGGCCTATGAGGTCTCCCAGGCGACCAATACCTTCCCCGAGATCTGCGGCCGCATCTGCCCGCAGGACCGGCTTTGCGAAGGCAACTGCGTGATCGAGCAGTCGGGCCACGGCACCGTCACCATCGGCTCGGTCGAGAAATACATCACCGACACCGCCTGGGAGGAGGGCTGGGTCAAGCCGATCCTCCCCGCCCGCGAGCGCCCCGAGAGCGTCGGCATCATCGGCGCGGGCCCCGGCGGGCTCGCCGCCGCCGACTACCTGCGCCGCGCCGGCGTGCAGGTCACGGTCTATGACCGCTACGACCGCGTCGGCGGGCTGATGACCTACGGGATTCCGGGCTTCAAGCTCGAGAAGGAGGTCGTCGACCGCCGCACGAGGCAGTTCGAGGACTCGGGCGTCGAGTTCGTGCTGAACTGCAAGGTCGGCGAGGACATCTCCTTCGACGCGATCCGCGGCAAGCACGACGCGGTGCTGATCGCCACCGGCGTCTACAAGTCGCGCGACCTGCCCGACAGCGATCATGGCGGCGTGATCCGCGCGATCGACTACCTCACCGCCTCGAACCGCAAGAATTTCGGCGACGACGTGCCCGAATATGACAGCGGCGAGCTGAACGCGGCCGGCAAGAAGGTCGTCGTGATCGGCGGCGGCGACACGGCGATGGACTGCGTGCGCACCGCGATCCGGCAGGGCGCGACAAGCGTGAAGTGCCTCTACCGCCGCGACCGGGCCAACATGCCCGGCTCGCAGCGCGAGGTGGCGAACGCGGAAGAGGAGGGCGTGGAGCTGGTCTGGCTTTCGGCCCCCAAGGGCTTCGAATGCGACGCGAACGGCGTCACCGGCGTCCATGTCCACAGGATGCGGCTCGGCACGCCCGACGCCACGGGCCGCCGCATGCCCGAGAAGATCGAGGGCGCGGATTACCTCGAAGAGGCCGATCTCGTCGTCAAGGCGCTCGGCTTCGAGCCCGAGGACCTGCCGACGCTGTGGGGCGTCGAGGGGCTGGAAGTGACCCGCTGGGGCACGGTGCGGGCCGAGTTCGGCACCGGCGCCACCTCGCTCGACGGCGTCTTTGCGGTGGGCGACATCGTGCGCGGCGCCTCGCTCGTCGTCTGGGCGATCCGCGACGGGCGCGACAGCGCCAGCGCGATCGTCAACTATCTCGACCAGTCCGCCAGCGCGGGCGTCGCCGCCGAGTAAGCCCGCGCCGCGCCGATGCGCCCCGGCCCCGATCCGGCGCGCATCGGCTCCGCCCTTTGGTTCCGATCACGGAGACAGCCATGAAGACGCCTCTTGCCCTGCTGCTATGCGCCCTGCCCGCGACCGCGATGGCCCAGGCCCCGCGGCAGGTGACGCTGCCCGAGGGCTGCACCGCCACGATGACGGTGCAGACCGCCAATTGCAGCGTCTCGCACCACTTCACCTGCGAGGCCGATCCCGAGGGCTGGCGCCGCCGGGTCGATCTCGACCGCGACGGGGTGAGCTATTTCGGCGCGATCGACCACGAGACCCAGTGGATCGAGAGCGTCTATCCGCGCGCCGACCGGCGCGAGGCGCTGGCCCCCGATCCCGCCGATCCGGCCTCCTTCACCGAGCTGGCGCAGACCGGCGCCGACAGCTTCGATTTCACCACCCTGTCGGACCAGGCCGGCGAGACCCGCTATGTCGGCTTCGACGTGCTGACCGGCGAGACCGAGACCATCGACGGCGTCGAGCTGGAGCGCACCGATTACGAGGTGCGCGCCACCGATGCGGAGGGCGAGGTGCTCTGGGTCAGCCGCGGCACCGAGTTCATCGACCGCGCCCGGCGGATCTTTCTGTCGGGCACCAGCGAGGTGACCGGCCCCGAGGGCAGCTTCACCTCCGATGACAGCCCGGTCGAATTCATCTTCCCGGACGAGCCGGGCTTCCTCTCGTCCCACCCCAAACACGGCTGCGGCGCGACCATGTCCAAGGCCCCCGCAACCCCCGCCAAGGAGATCTTCCATGACCACCTATGATGACGCCTGGGTCGCCTCGGAAGAGGCCAAGCGCGCTTACATGGCCGAGCACGGCCTCTACCGCGAGGAGGACGAGCACGCTTCCTGCGGCGTCGGCCTCGTCGTCTCGATCGACGGCACGCCGCAGCGCTCGGTGGTCGAGAAGGGCATCGCCGCGCTGAAGGCGGTCTGGCACCGCGGCGCCGTCGATGCCGACGGCAAGACCGGCGACGGCGCGGGCATCCACGTGCAGATCCCGCGCGCCTTCTTCGAGGACCAGATCCGCCGCACCGGCCACGAGCCGATGGCCGAGCGCCGCATCGCCGTGGGCCAGGTTTTCCTGCCGCGCAACGATTTCGGCGCGCAGGAGACCTGCCGGACCATCGTCGAGACCGAAGTGCTCCGCATGGGCCACTACATCTATGGCTGGCGCCACGTGCCGGTCGACATCACCTGCCTCGGCGAAAAGGCCAACGCCACCCGCCCCGAGATCGAGCAGATCCTGATCCGCTGCGAGAAGGACATCGACGAGGAGCAGTTCGAGCGCGAGCTCTACATCATCCGCCGCCGGATCGAACGCGCCGCGATTCAGGCCGGGGTGCGCGAGCTTTACCTCGCCTCGCTGTCGTGCCGGAGCGTGATCTACAAGGGCATGATGCTGGCCGAGCAGGTCGCCGTGTTCTACCCCGACCTGATGGACGAGCGCTTCGAGAGCGCCTTCGCGCTCTACCACCAGCGCTATTCGACCAACACCTTCCCGCAATGGTGGCTGGCCCAGCCCTTCCGCATGCTTGCCCATAACGGCGAGATCAACACGCTCAAGGGCAACGTCAACTGGATGAAGAGCCACGAGATCCGCATGGCCTCCTCGACCTTCGGGGAGATGGCCGAGGACATCAAGCCGATCGTGCCGCAGGGCTCGTCGGATTCGGCAGCGCTCGATTCGGTGTTCGAGGTGCTGGTGCGCGCCGGGCGCGACGCGCCGATGGCCAAGACCATGCTGGTGCCCGAGGCCTGGTCCAAGAGCCGGGTCGAGATGCCCAAGGCCTGGCAGGACATGTATTCCTACTGCAACGCGGTGATGGAGCCCTGGGACGGGCCCGCGGCCCTCGCCATGACCGATGGCCGCTGGGTCTGCGCCGGTCTCGACCGCAACGGGCTTCGGCCCATGCGCTACGTCGTCACCGGCGACGGGCTTCTCGTCGCGGGCTCGGAGGCGGGCATGGTGCCGGTCGACGAGGCCGGCGTCGTCGAGAAGGGCGCGCTCGGCCCGGGCCAGCTCATCGCCGTCGACATGGCCGAGGGGCGGCTGTTCCACGACGCCGAGATGAAGGACAAGCTGGCCGCCTCCCAGCCCTTCGGCGAGTGGATCGAGAAGGTCGTGAACCTCAACGACATCCTGCGCGAGATCCCCGAGGAGCCGCTCTTCGAAGGCCCCGAGCTGCGCCGCCGCCAGATCGCCGCGGGCTATTCGATCGAGGAGCTCGAACAGGTGCTCGCGCCGATGGCCGAGGACGGCAAGGAGATGATCGCGAGCATGGGCGACGACACGCCCTCGGCCGTGCTTTCGACCAAGTATCGCCCGCTGTCGCATTTCTTCCGGCAGAACTTCTCACAGGTGACCAACCCGCCGATCGATTCCTTGCGCGAAAGCCGGGTGATGTCGCTCAAGACCCGCTTCGGCAACCTCAAGAACGTGCTCGACGAAAGCTCCAGCCAAGCCGAGATCCTGGTGCTGGAGAGCCCCTTCATCGCCAATGCCGAGTTCGACACCATGGTCGAGCAGTTCGGCGCGCAGGTGGCCTTCATCGACTGCACCTTCCCCACCGGCGGCGCGCCCGACGGGCTGCGCAGCGGCCTGGAGCGGATTCGCGCCGAGGCCGAGGACGCGGTGCGCTCGGGCGCGGGGCACATCGTGCTCACCGACCAGCACCAGGACGAGGACCGCATCGGCATGCCGATGATCCTCGCCACCTCCGCCGTGCACAGCTGGCTGACCCGCAAGGGGCTGCGCACCTTCTGCTCGGTCAATGTCCGCTCGGCCGAATGCATCGACCCGCATTACTTCGCGGTGCTGATCTCCTCGGGCGCGACCACGGTGAACGCCTATCTCGCGCAGGACAGCCTTGCCGACCGGCTCAACCGCGGGCTGCTCGAAGGCACGCTCACCGACATCATGCGCCGCTACCGCGAGGCGGTGGATGCGGGGCTTCTCAAGATCATGGCCAAGATGGGCATCTCGGTGATCTCCTCCTATCGCGGCGGGCTGAACTTCGAGGCGGTGGGCCTCTCCCGCGCGATGTGCGCGGAGTATTTCCCCGGCATGCACAGCCGCATCTCGGGCATCGGCCTCACCGGCATCCAGAAGAAGCTCGAGGAGGTCCATGCGCGCGGCTGGGCGCAGCAGGGCACCGATCTGGGCGCGCTGCCGATCGGCGGCTTCTACAAGTCGCGCCGCTCGGGTGAGAAGCACGCCTGGGAAGCCACCACCATGCACATGATGCAGGCCGCCTGCGACCGCGCCTCCTATGAGCTGTGGAAGCAATACGCCTCGACCATGCAGGCCAACCCGCCGATCCATCTGCGCGACCTGCTCGCGATCAAGCCGATGGGCGGCGCGATCCCGATCGAGGAGGTCGAGAGCATCACCTCGATCCGCAAGCGCTTCGTCACGCCGGGCATGTCCTTGGGCGCGCTCAGCCCCGAGGCGCACAAGACGCTCAATGTCGCGATGAACCGCATCGGCGCCAAGTCCGACTCGGGCGAGGGCGGCGAGGATCCGGCGCATTTCCTGCCCGAGGCCAATGGCGACAACCCGAGCGCCAAGATCAAGCAGGTGGCATCGGGCCGATTCGGCGTCACCGCCGAGTATCTCGGCGCCTGCGAGGAGCTGGAGATCAAGGTCGCGCAGGGCGCCAAGCCCGGCGAGGGCGGCCAGCTTCCCGGCATGAAGGTCACCAAGCTGATCGCGCGTCTGCGGCATTCGACCGAAGGCGTGACCCTCATCTCGCCGCCGCCGCATCACGACATCTACTCGATCGAGGACCTCGCGCAGCTGATCTACGACCTCAAGCAGATCAACCCGCGTGCCAAGGTCACGGTGAAGCTCGTCTCCTCCTCGGGCGTCGGCACCATCGCGGCGGGCGTGGCCAAGGCCAAGGCCGACGTGATCCTGATCTCGGGCCATAATGGCGGCACCGGGGCAAGCCCCGCGACCTCGATCAAATATGCGGGCCTGCCCTGGGAGATGGGCCTCACCGAGGCGCATCAGGTCCTGTCGATGAACAACCTGCGGGACCGGGTGACGCTCAGGACCGATGGCGGTCTGCGCACCGGCCGCGACATCGTCATGGCGGCGATGATGGGGGCCGAGGAATACGGCATCGGCACCGCCGCGCTCATCGCCATGGGCTGCATCATGGTGCGCCAGTGCCAGTCCAACACCTGCCCGGTGGGGGTCTGCACCCAGGACGAGGGCTTGCGCGAGAAGTTCTCGGGCAATGCCGACAAGGTGGTGAATCTCATCACCTTCTACGCCGAGGAAGTCCGCGAGATCCTGGCCAGCATCGGCGCGCGCTCGCTCGACGAGGTGATCGGCCGGGCCGACCTGCTGACGCAGGTGTCGCGCGGCTCCGCCCATCTCGACGATCTCGACCTCAACCCGCTCTTGATCACCGTGGATGGCACCAAGGTCGATGGCACCACCAGCATCCGCTATGACCGGGCCAAGCCGCGCAACGAGGTGCTCGACACGCTCGACGCCGAGATCGTCAAGGACGCCCGGCGCTTCCTCGAGGATGGCGAGAAGATGCAGCTGCAATACGCGGTGCAGAACACGCATCGCACCATCGGCACCCGCGTCTCGGCGCACATCGTCGAGAATTTCGGCATGCGCAACCAGCTGCAACCCGACCACCTGACCGTCAAGCTGACCGGCTCGGCCGGACAGTCGCTCGGCGCCTTCGGCGCGCCGGGGCTGAAGATCGAGGTGTCGGGCGACGCCAACGACTATGTCGGCAAGGGCCTCTCGGGCGCGACCATCGTGGTGCGCCCGGCAATGTCGAGCCCGCTCAAGGCCTCCGAGAACACGATCATCGGCAACACCGTGCTCTACGGCGCGACGGCGGGCTACCTCTTCGCCTCGGGCCGCGCGGGCGAGCGCTTCGCGGTGCGCAACTCGGGCGCGCATGTGGTGATCGAGGGCTGCGGCACCAATGGCTGCGAATACATGACCGGCGGCGTCGCGGTGATCCTCGGGAGCATCGGCGCCAACTTCGGCGCGGGCATGACCGGCGGCATGGCCTATCTCTACGATCCTGATGGCCTTGCCGAGCCCCTGATGAACACCGAGACGCTCGTCACCTGCGGCGTCACGGTCGAGCATTGGGAAAACCAGCTCAAGGGGCTGATCGAACGGCATCAGCTCGAGACCGGCAGCCGCAAGGCGGTCGAGATCCTGCAGCACTGGGACAGCGAGAAGCACAACTTCCTGCAGGTCTGCCCCAAGGAGATGCTGCGCCACATCCCGCACCCGCTCACCGTCGAGAAGGTGGCGCTGCCCGCCGAGTGATCGGATCGGACACGAGGAACGAAGGGGCCGGTGCGGTGACGCACCGGCCCTTTTTCGCGCCGCCATGTTCGGCTTGACCCACCCCCGGCGGGCGCGGTCTATGGCGGCATGGCCAAGCCCGTGAACACCTCCAAGACCGGCCCCGCGGCCAGGCGCAACCGCAAGGGAAAGGCCGCCGCCAAGCCTGCCAAGCCCGCCGAAACCCGCCCGCGCGCGCCGGGGCGGCTGGTCGTGCGGGGCCTGCTATGGGCGGCCTTCGCGCTTGTCGGTCTCATCGGCGCGCTGATCCTTTTGTTCTCGACCGTGAACCCGCCGATCACCCCCTACATGCTCTCCGAGCGCGCGCGGCTGGACGAGATCGCCCATGACTGGGTGCCGATGGAGGAGATCGCCCCGGTGATGGCCCGCGCCGCCGTCGCCGCCGAGGACGCCAATTTCTGCCTGCATTGGGGGCTCGACCTCAAGGCGATCCGTGCCGCCATGGCCCAGGGCGGCAATCGCGGCGCTTCGACCATCAGCCAGCAGACCGTCAAGAACGTCTATCTCTGGCAGGGGCGCAGCTGGCCGAGAAAGGCGCTGGAAGCGGCGATGACGCCCGCGGTCGAGGCGGTCTGGACCAAGCGGCGCATCCTGGAGGTCTATCTCAACGTCGCCGAGTTCGACGAGGGCGTGTTCGGCGTGGGCCGCGCCGCGCCGCATTACTTCGGCGTTGCCGCCGCCGATCTGACGGATGTGCAGGCCGCCCGTCTCGCCGCGATCCTGCCCGACCCCAAGGGGCGCTCGGCCGCCGATCCTTCGGATTTCGTGCAAAGGCGCGCCGGGCAGATCCGCGACGGCGCCGCCACCATCCGCCGCGACGGGCGCGACGACTGCTTCGAGTGATGCGCGCACGGGATTGAAGCGGCGCGTCAGTTGCGGCAGACAGGGGCCATGCAGAACACCCGTCCCGCCACGCAACGCCTCTATCACTTCCCGCTTTCGCCGTTCTCGCGCAAGGTGCGGCTCTCCCTCGCCGAAAAACGGATCGAGGTCGAGCTGGTGGAAGAGAGATACTGGGAGCAGGACACCGAGTTCCTGCGCCGCAACCCGGCGGGCAAGGTGCCGATCCTGAAGCTCGGCAACCGGCTCATGTCGGAAAGCAGCGCGATCTGCGAATATCTCGAAGAGGTGCAGCCCGATCCGCCGCTTCTGCCGCAATCGCCCGAGGCGCGATTCGAGGTGCGCCGCCTCGTCGGCTGGTTCGACGACAAGTTCCACCGCGAGGTGACCTCGAAGCTTTTGGGCGAGCGGGTGTTCAAGAAGGTCATGGGCGGCGGCTATCCCGACAGCTCCAACGTCAAGGCCGGGGCGCGGGCGATCAAGTATCACCTCGACTACATGGCTTGGCTGCTGGATCAGCGCCGCTGGCTCGCGGGCAACGAGCTCAGCCTCGCCGACTTCGCCGCCGCGGCGCATCTGTCCTGCCTCGATTACATCTCGGACGTGGACTGGAACCGCTCCGAGACGGTCAAGGACTGGTACGCCAAGATCAAGTCGCGCCCCGCCTTCCGCTCGCTTCTGGCCGACCAGCTGCCGGGCTTTCCGCAGCCCGCCCATTACGCCGATCTCGATTTCTGAGACGGAGCGCTTGGGGCAGGCGGCCCGAATGCGTATTTGGTGAAAGATGAACCAGGGGGCGGCGCTCAAGACCCGGCTGCGCGAGGCCGCGCTCGGCGAGGGATTCGCCGAGATGGGAATCTGCCGTCCCGATGCCATCCCCGAGGCCGCCGCCCGGCTCGCCACCTATGTCGAGGAAGGCCGCCACGGCCAGATGGGCTGGATGGAGGAGCGCATGCACTGGCGCGGCGACCCGGCCGCGCTCTGGCCAAAGGCGCGCTCCGTCATCATGCTGGCCGAGGCCTACACCCCGCGCCATGATCCGCTCGACGTGCTGGAGCATCCCGATCGCGCCGCGATCAGCGTCTATGCCCATGGCCGAGACTACCACGATCTTGTCAAGAAACGGCTGAAACGGGTCGGGCGCTGGCTGCTGGAGCAGTGCCCCGAGGAAGAGATCAAGGTCTTCGTCGACACCGCCCCGGTGATGGAAAAGCCGTTGGCGCAGGCCGCGGGGCTGGGCTGGCAGGGCAAGCACACCAATCTTCTGGGCCGGACGGTGGGCAACTGGGTGTTCTTGGGCGCGATCTTTACCACCGTGGAGCTGCCGGTGGACGCGCCCGCGCGCGAGAAATGCGGCTCCTGCACGCGCTGCCTCGACATCTGCCCGACGGGCGCCTTTCCCGCACCCTTCCAGCTCGATGCGCGGCGCTGCATCTCCTACCTCACCATTGAGCACAAGGGGCCGGTGCCGGAGGAATTCCGCGAAGCCTTGGGCAACCGCATCTATGGCTGCGACGATTGCCTCGCGATCTGTCCTTGGAACAAGTTCGCCCAGGAAGCGACCGAGATGCGCTATTTCGGCAAGGTCGATGCGCCGCCCCTGGCCGAGCTGGCGAAGCTCGACGATGCAAGTTTCCGCGAGATGTTCTCGGGCAGCCCGATCAAGCGGATCGGGCGTGACCGGTTCTTGCGCAACGTCGCCTATGCCATCGGCAATTCCGGCGACCCCGGCCTGCTGCCCACGGCGCGAAACCTTGCCGCCGAGCCCGATCCGACATTGGCCGAAGCCGGTCAATGGGCCGTGAGGCGGCTGGAAGCGGCAGCCAACGGGGCTAGCTCGGTGCCCTGACAAGCTCAGGGAGACCGACATGCAAGCCAAATCGCCTTTTGTCATCGCCGCCATCGCCGCGCTGGCCCCCGGCCTCGCCCTCGCCGATGCCGATCACGGCGGCGTCAAGCAGCCGGTCGATCGCGGCCCGGCCAATGCCGATTACGAACCCGCCTTCCCCGAACAGGCCAACGCCCCCAAGATGGAGGCGACCGAGGTCGCCGTCGAAACCTTTGCCGACGGGCTGGAGCGGCCCTGGGGCCTCGCGCCGCTGCCCGAGGGCGGCTATCTCGTGACCGAGCGGCCCGGCCGCCTGCGCCATGTCTCCGCCGAAGGAGAGGTGGGCGAGCCGATCACCGGCCTGCCCGAGATCGACGCGCGCGAGCAGGGCGGGCTTCTGGACGTGACGCTTTCGCCCGATTTCGGCTCCGACCGCATGGTCTATTTCACCTATGCCAAGCCGGTCGACGGCGGTGTCGCCACCGCCGCCGCGCGCGGCACGCTCACCGAGGACATGAGCGCGCTCGAAGGGGTCGAGGACATCTTCGTGCAGGGCCCGCCCGCAAACGCGCCGATGCATTACGGCTCGCGCATCACCTTCGACGGCGAAGGCCACGTCTTCATCACCACGGGCGAGCATTTCACCGACGAATACCGCGAGATGGCGCAGGACATCACCAACACCTACGGCGTGGTGGTACGGCTCAACCCCGACGGCTCGGTGCCCGAGGACAACCCCTTTGTCGGGCAGGAAGGCGAGGATGCGATCTGGTCCTATGGCCACCGCAACATCCAGGGCGCGGCGATCCAGCCCTCCACCGGCGATTACTGGACCATCGAGCATGGCCCCGCGGGCGGCGACGAGCTGAACCGCCCCGAGCCGGGCGCGAATTATGGCTGGCCCAAGGTGAGCTACGGCCTCCGCTATGACGGCGAGCCGGTGGGTATCGGCGAGCCGCGCGCCGAAGGCATGAAGGAGCCGGTCTATTACTGGGATCCGGTGATCGCGCCGGGCGGCATGGCCTTCTACGAGGGCGACGCCTTCGAGGGCTGGGAGGGCGATCTGGTCATCGCCTCGCTCGTCCCCGGAGAGGTGGTGCGGCTCGATATCAACGAGGAGGGCCTCGTGGTCGGTGAGGAGGCGCTCGTCGGCGGCAATGGCCGGGTGCGCGACGTGGAGATCGCCGATGACGGCTCGGTGCTGTTCCTGATCGATAGCGAAGCGGGCGCGATCATGCGCATGTCGCCCAAGGAGTAGGCGCCAAGGCCTGCCTCTCGGGCGGCGATTGGCGCAGATCCGGGGGGCAGGGGGAAAACAGCAGACCGAATCGCATCGGTTCGCTAGGGTGCAGACCCGCGATATCCCCAACGGAGGACATATCGATGACCAAGCACGTGATCGACAAGCCCAAGGACCGCAGCGAGATCAGGGCCCGCGAATACATGCGGCTCGAGCGCGAGGAGACCCCGCACGCGGCGGTGAGGGGGCTGCATGCCCGCAGCCTCGGCGCCCGCGGCGCGGCGCGGATGCGCGAGTTCCTTCGGATCGAGCGCGGTCGCGAAGCCTGAGACCACCGGGCCCCGGGGGCGGGGCCCGACACCATTGCATGACGGATTGCAGGCAGGGCAGCGCGCGCGGGCCGGGCGCCGCTTGCCCCCGCCGCGAAGCCGGCTAGGGTCGGCGCGAAAGGATCCGTCATGCCCCGCCCTGCCACCGCCACCTCTCCCGCCGCGCCGCCGCAACAGCCGATGCGCGGCATCGGCTTCAAGGTCGCCTCGGTCTGCGTCTTCGTCGCCATGGCGGCGATCATCAAGGCCACCTCGGACGTGGTCCCGCCCGGCGAGGCGGTCTTCTTTCGCTCCT
>JACLAD010005741.1_pt1 | contig 28014 bp, 25 predicted proteins | sample 8027901 | NCBI WGS metagenome assembly JACLAD01 (sample SAMN15725071, study PRJNA655200) | protist metagenome | isolation source: fluorescence activated cell sorting (FACS) single amplified genomes of... | place: Spain: Blaines Bay Microbial Observatory, Mediterranean Sea | collected 2016-07-05 | reverse complement strand
GTCATATTTAAGAATTAAAGCAATAGAATCATATTCTGCTTCGCTGTCAATGGTATATTCTGCAGGGGAGAACTGTAGGTAAGCTTCACTATTTAAAAATCCAAACACCGGATCATGATATGCTCCTACTAAAAATCTTCCTGCTCCTGACACCGAAATTGAATCAAATTTAAAACTGGAAGTTTTAACAGTCAGGGTGTCTATAGCGAATACTTTTGTGCTCGTATTGGTCCATTCTTCCCCAAAAGTAAGCACCGCCTCGTCCTTGTTACAGGCACTCAAAAAGAAAAGTAGTAGAATTCCTGCACTTTTGAAAAGGTTGCAAAACGTAATTTTCATAATAGAAGTAGAATTTGGTGGCAAACCTACTTCAATGTCATTAGCCTTTAAAACATCATAGATGCCTCCTATTTTCTTATAGATGTACCCGGAATTCCTATAGACCAACCTTTAAAAAAGCCCTTAATCTTCTGAAAATATAAGTTGGCATACAAGCAGGGCTGGTTGGTCGAGATTGTTTTTGGAAACAGAATTACAGAAATAGTTTTGTCGAAACTTTTAATCTAAATGCTGAAAAAAATACTCTTGATGCTTTTTTTAGGTATGGGAAAAATAACTACAACATATAGCCAGGTTGAAAAGATCAGTTTTACAGGTAACTACAAGTTACTTCCAAATAAGAATGACAAATTAGGTTTAGAGGCCATAGACCTGGAAGGCAGTTTCATGATCAAATTTGGACAGGTAAGACTCCAAAATAAATTTGTTTTGGAAAATTATCAGGTTACTTATCCATTTGGTATGAAATTTAACACAGAAGCCGTCCAAAATTTTAAAGTGGCAGAAGAAAGAATAGATATAGGATTTGCAGTTTCCAAAAAATGGCAGGTACACGGCTATTTCATCACAGCTTTGGTTTCAAATTTTGAAGGCAGCATAACTTCAGAAGATTTTCTTTTTACTGGAGGCGCCTATTTTCTAAGCAAAAATGAAACAAATGCTTCTTCGGTTTTCAAAATTGGTGCGGGGTATGAAACCTACTTCGGAAAACCGGATATATATCCCCTTTTTAGTTATTACAAAAAGGTTGGAAAAAAAATGGCAGCTGAAGTGGGCTTTCCAAAAACGGAACTAACTTTTACACCCTCTGAACAACATGCCCTGAGCACAAGACTGGATTTTCAGGGGAAATTTTTTAATATCAGCAAACCCATTATTACAGACCAGGACGAAGTGGCTCAAAAAGCACGAATATCCACCACATCGCTGTCGCTAATGTATAAACATATACTTGACGACAACTGGTCTTTTAATATTGGGGCTGGCTACTTTCTTGACAGTCAATTTTCATTGTTGAAGTCAACTCAAACAGAAGGTTTTCAACTTGAACTTAAGAACAGGATATATTTCAATTCAGGCATAAAACTTAAACTATAAAATAACTTAGATAATGATAAAGAATAGACACCTCTTGGTTGGATTAAGCATAATAATTTCAATACTGGCAACAGGCTGCTCCAGCGACGATGATAATTATGAAAGAGGAAATTGGGTGGTAAGGTCTGTATTTGACGGCGTTCCAAGAAGCAATGCAGTGGGATTTACCATAGGAAACAAAGGTTACATGGGCACCGGTTACGATGGTGACGATTACTTACAGGATTTCTGGGAGTATGACATTGAAGGGAATTACTGGGTGCAAAAAGCAGATTTCCCGGGTGCGGGCCGAAGTGCAGCAGTAGGCTTTTCTATAGATGACAAAGCATATATTGGCACAGGATATTCAGGTACTACAGAACTTGAAGATTTCTACGAGTACGACCCTTCAACCAATACTTGGGAAAGGAAAGCTGATTTTTTGGGAGGTGTACGCAGAGAAGCAATAGGTTTCGGCGTAGACGGAAACGGATATATTGGCACCGGTTATGATGGAAAAAATGACAAAAAGGATTTCTACAAATATAATCCTGAGACTAATGTATGGACTGAAGTAGTTGGCTTTGGTGGCGATAAAAGAAAAAGTGCCACCAGTTTTACTATAGACAACCAGGTATATATAGGAACAGGAACTACCAACGGGCTTTATAATACTGATTTTTGGGTGTTCAACCCTGCAACCGAAATTTTCACTCAACTTAATGATCTCAATGAGGAGGATGATTACCAGGTAGCGAGGTACAATGCAGTAAGTTTTAATATGCAGGGTTATGGGTACATTGTTACAGGCTATAGTGGTGGTGCCTCTTCTACTATATGGGAATATGATCCTTTAGATGATACCTGGGAAGAAATCACTTCTCTCGAAGGGGTTTCAAGGGAAGATGCCGTTGGCTTTTCAACAGGAGAAAGAGCTTACGTTCTCTTGGGAAAATCGGGTACCTTATACCTGGATGATATATACGAACTTTTTCCACAACAAGAGTATGATGACGAAGATTAAGATTGGTTTTTAATTTGTGCTAGTTTAGTTTGTTTTAGTAGTAGGAACCCGGAGGGATTATTAACAGTGCCCCGTTAAGAAAGCTTCGGGTTTATCATTTATAAAGAAGAACATGGAAATTAATTGTAAAATGAAAATAATTATACCTTTGGTAACCAGCTTATTGATTACGGTCACGTTCTTAGCCTACCAACACGACATAGATAGTGGCCCATATAAAGCTGAAACTTATCCAGTATCAACAGGTTACGGCTATTTTATCGAAAAAGAAGGAATTATTTTAATAAAACAAGATTATATTCCAGCTATTGAGCAAAAACAAGCTTTTATATCTTCACAGGAAGCTGAAAAAATTGCATCTACGCAGATGGAAAAAATAAGAAGAAATGAAAACCCTGCTATTACAGTGGCGGAATTGAAAGACCTGAAAATAACCATAAAACGGAAATTTCCTGAACAGTTTAAGGAAAAATGAAAGTAAAAAAGTATAAACCTTATTTGGTTCATGTAGTTGTTTGGCTCATCTTTCTAATTTTGAGTCTGGTGCGAATTTATTCTGATGGTGGTTCAATAAATAGACATTTCCTTCTTACGTTGTCCATTAATTTTGTGGTATTCTATATCAACTACCTCATCTTGGTTCCGAAGTTATTGCTCCAAAAAAGGGCTTATGCATACCTTTCTTGTGCAGCCCTACTGGTTTTTATACCAGTATTATTTGACAATCCGCCGCCACCTCCCAGAATGATGCCTGATGTAGGGAAGATGAAACCTCCTGGCAGATCTTTTTTCTTTTTCATTCCTGTACTTTCAAACCTCGCTTTTCTTGTTGCCGGAACTTCTGTAAAAGTATATCTTGAATGGAACGAAAACGAAATAAAGAAGAAAGAAATAGAAAATCAAAAAAGCAAAGCAGAATTACATTTTCTCCGCAATCAGCTAAGTCCGCATTTTCTATTTAATTCCCTCAATAGCATTTACTCCCTTAGCACAAAAAAATCTGATGATGCACCGGAAGCCATTATTACTCTTTCGGAATTGATGAGATACATGCTCTATCAAACCGATAATGATCAGGTACCGTTAAAGGATGAACTTGACTATATTCAAAATTATTTAAAGCTTCAAAAACTGCGGCTTGCGAATCATGAAAATGTTACTTTTAACGTTAAAGGATCTGTCACAAATCAGAAAATAAGACCTTTGCTGTTAATTTCCTTAATTGAAAATGCTTTTAAATATGGCACAGATTTTCAAGGGAATACTGAAGTAAAAATAAAGATCAAGGTTACAGATGACGAACTTGAATTTTCATGTTCCAATATCATTGGAAATCAAAGTAGGAACAATGAAAATTCCGGTATAGGTTTACAAAATACCCGAAGCCGGCTGCAATTGCTTTATCCAGGCAAGCACGAATTCCGAATGGAAGAAAGAAATAACCGGTTCATTGTGGAATTGCGTCTGGACCTTATTTAATAAATAATTTTCTATGAAGTGTGTAATAATTGATGATGAGCCACTGGCGATCGAGGTAATAGAATCTTACCTTGAAAAAATGGGCAACATGCAAGTCGTGGCCAAATGTACCAGTCCGCTACAGGCAATAGAAGTAATCAACCAGCACATAGTAGACCTTATTTTCCTGGATATCGAAATGCCAAACTTAACAGGAATCGACCTAGTAAAAAGCCTGGATAAACCTCCACAGTTCATCTTTACTACTGCATATCCTCAATATGCCTTACAGGGATTTGATTTAAATGCAACAGATTATCTGGTAAAACCAATACCCTTTCACCGGTTTGTAAAAGCCGTTTCACGAGCAAAAGAAAAAGCAGACACAAAGACTGTCCCCATAGTTCCTGAGACACCTTTAAGCACAGAGCAAATACAGCATTATGATGAATTCATATTCGTAAGGGCCGATTATGCAAATGTCAAGCTTTACATAAATGAAATAAGGTACATAGAAGGTCTTAAAGATTATATTAAGATTCATCTTACGAAAAACTCCAGACCCGTACTTACTTTGTCGAATTTTAAAAATATTCAGGAAAAACTTCCTCCTAATAAATTTCTAAGAGTACATAAGTCCTATGTTGTTAATGTAGATTTTATTACAACGGTGCAGAAATCACGCCTTTTATTATCAGACACCAAGATTCCTCTGGGCGAGACCTACAAGAAGATGGTTTTCGATAGGCTAAAACTTTAAACCCGGCATTTCCTGGCATACCTTTTCACTGTCTAACCAATCCACAAAATTCCCACCTTAACATCTTCCCCTTCTCATTGTCGCCGTAGATCCAAAAACTCAACGGCAAAAAATAAGAAGCAATGAATCGTTCCCAGCATCTAAAATCCTTAAAACCAAAAAAACCTCTAAAATCATTAAGATAAAGAGGGTTCATGTGCTCGTGTCGAGATTTCCCCTACATCATCTCTCTCAAAAATTTCAACCTCTCATAAAAGATCTTTAAAAGGAATTAGGAAGTGACGAAATTACAGTGGGCGCAAAAGATGAAGAGGATAGATGAAGAGGAAAAAAATACGCAGAAATGAAGTGTAATAAGCGAGTACAAAAAGGTAAAATAAGAGGATATTTTCCGAAGTGGCAGTTAATGATCTTCCACGTACCGAAGACATTTTTCACAAATACATACGAAACATTGCCAATTTTTTAATAATGCAAACTACTCCTCACAGTACTTAAAAATGTTCTTGGGCTACAAAGGTAGATCTTCATCGAATTACACTTTTTTGAGTCTGCTTTGTTTGCTTGACCCATACTTGTTATGCGTCAGGAAAACTTTGTTACACGCTCTCCTTTAAATTCATTCTTTTTATAACTCATGTAAATCTGCATTAATTGTATTCCGATCTTAGCCGAATCTTTCATGGAAAGTTTTGAACCATCGGCATGAATCCATCTTCTTAAAGGCTGTTCACAAATCACCTCCTGGGCTTTTTGTTTTCCGAAGTGATTTTTCATGCGCATAAAGATCTCCACATCAAAAAGCCATTTGGTAAGAAAAGGTGTTTTAAAAGCAACAGGGATCAGTTCCTTTCGCATTATCTTAGCCCCGCACTGGGTGTCCCTGAAAGACATTCCCAGGATTTTACAAATAATAAAATTAATGCTCATACTTATGATTTTTCTGGCGATTTCCTTGGTAATATTTGCTCCCATTCTGGAAATCCTTGAACCGTTTACGATCTGGAAATCGGTGGTTTCTATGGTTTTCACCAGGTCGTCAAAATCTTCAAAATCGGTGGAAAGGTCGGCATCTAAAAATCCTATATAATCCAGGTCGTCGAACTGTGCCATGTACAGGAGCCCTTTTCTTACTGCTTCGGCTTTGCCCCCGTTTTCTTCGCAATCGTAAACGCTTATATAATGCTCTCTTCCTTTTTGCAGCTTTTTTAAGACTGAAAGCGTGTTGTCACTGCTGCCGTCGTTTACAAAACATAAATGGTAACCGGAATTCTTTTCCACAAAACTGATGAATTCATGAGATTTCAACCGGCTTTCTTCATTGTAACAGGGAATCACCACCCCAACGCAACGGTTTTGAAGAATACTGTTTCCAGATGCCGGTGAAACTGTAGTATTAGTGGCGGGACCAAGTATTCTTAATACCCTTGCCGAAACTTCATCAAGGCTCAGTGGTTTCTTCATAAAATCCTGGATTCCCAGGTTAAAACCTTTAAGTATGGAATTATCATCGGTATTTCCCGATAATACCATAATGGGTTTATCTACGGAAATTTTTAATCGAATGTACTGGATAATTTCCAGCCCGGTAGTACCCGGCATGTTAATGTCAATAATAAGCAGGTCTGGCTGAAACTGCTTGTAAAGGTCTATGGCCTTATTGGCTTCTGTGGTTGTCATGACCTCGTAGCCTAATTCCTTCAGTCTTTTTTCCAGGGGCATCAGGACTAATTGCTGGTCATCTACGGCTAAAATTTTCATGGCGATTGGGTTTAGTTATGGTCCAAAAGTATATGCAACAGGTGTTCAAAAACTTCAAATTAGATAAACCTGTAAAATCTTGTCGATGAATGGTAAATTTCTATCGGTAAATGAATTTGAGGTGCACTAAAGAGACTCTATTTTTATTTCCTGAAACAGACACCGGATTTTAAAATGAAGGAAACCACCAACAAATACCTTATCGCAGCGCTAATCATTGGCGTTGTTTTTCATTCGGCCACCGTCTTTTTCACGCTGGAAGATACCTACGATGCGCTAATTCACCTGTTTTTCGCCGAGCACTACGCCAACAGCTGGTTCGAACCGTGGAACTATAAATGGTACACCGGCTTTACGGTAATGGGCTACCCGCCACTGGTGCACCAGGCCATTGCCCTGCTTTCTTTTGCAGGCGGCCTCAAATTTGGAATGTTCACGGTAGCAATTATTGCAGTGATCTTATTTATTACCGGGGTTTACCGCTTTTCCCTGTTGATTACGGCAAGCCGAAAAGCGGCAGGCTATGCCGCCCTGCTGGCGGTTTTTTCCTCCTCCTTTGTAGAAACCTTACATATCTTTGGGCAGCTTCCCAGCATTGCAGGAATTTCCTTACTTATGCATGCCCTTCCCGAAATCTACCTCTTTATTAAATCCGGGAAAAAGAGGTTTTTCTTCAGGGCAATATCGCTTATTGCCGTTACGGTCACCTCGCATCACGTGACCCCCATCTTCGGAATGGTATTTTTTATCTTCCCATTAATAGGAATGGTCATTATGGACAGCTCGCGGGAAGAGGCCGGTTCCTGGAAAGCCATAACCTTCAGGGTTTTTCTGAATACATTTTTAAAATTGCTGAAGAGGATCATTACTTTTGGCTTTACGTCGCTGGCAGTGATCATTGTATGTATTCTTCCCTACTGGATAAACACCAAAAAGAACCCGATTACCCAGGTACCCATCCCGCACGGCAGCCGGGACAGCTTTATTGAAGTGACTTCATCGGGGCTTATATTTTTTATTATTCCCTGGGGTGTGTTGTTTTTCCTTTTCCCTTACATATTTTACCGCTATTATTCCAAACGTTACCTGTTATTCGGCCTGTCTTTTTCGATGCTGTTTTTGCTGGGAACGGGTGGTACCACGCCTCTCCCTAGGTTGCTTCTTGGAGATACCGCTTTTAACATACTTACGCTGGACAGGTTTACGCTCTGGGGTTCTATTATGGCTCTGCCGGTATTTGGCGAATTTGCCTATCGTTTTGCTGAAGCCGATCTTAAGCAGCGAATTCAGCAGAAATTTGGGCCCGTTTACCACAGAGTGATTGGCGCGTTCCTGGCCGGGATCTTTCTTTTTATGACAGTTTTTACCTTAACGCTCAGCTATTTCAGGCCAATGCAGCCGCAGGCCATAAAAATGCTGCCAATTATAAACTTTCTAAACCAGGACCAGCATGACCACTGGCGGTTTTTAACCCTGGGCTTTGGCGACCAGATGGCCTGGCTCTCGGCCCAAACCCGTGCATTGACGGTAGACGGCAATTACCACTCTGCACGCAGGCTGCCCGAACTTACCACCCGTGCGGTAGAGCGGCTCGAAAATTCCAAATACAGAGGTGTAGAAGGCATAGGTTCTTTACAACAGTTTCTTGCCGTGCCCGAAAAATATAACCTTAAATACATATTCTCTAACGATAAATTTTATGATCCGCTTTTGTACTTCAGCGGCTGGCAGCGTTTGCAGCAGCTCGAGAATGGTATTATGGTGTGGGAAAAATTAAACATCCCGCCGCTTTCAAAGATACTTGCCATTCAGGATGTGCCTTTATTTTTAAAACTTATGTGGGGAATAATTCCCGTCCTTACCGTTCTTATTGCTTTTTTTATCAACCTTCAGCTATTGTGGTTCAACGCCTTAAAAACCGGAAATCCCGTAAAACCAGACTTTCTGAAATTCAAAAAATCATACCACCGCTTCAATCCGCTGCTGCTTAAAATCAACCATCTCTGGGCCTTTGCACTTTCAGCAGTGATAATGGTTTCCCTGTATTTTATTTACCTGGACAACCAGGACCAGTTGAGCGAGGAGAACGTGGTAAAGGCTTATTACGATGCCATCGATTTCAAGGAATTTGAACGGGCGCATTCTTATCTCAACCCCGAAAGCAACAAGACCATTGCGCAATTTATGCTGGAGGTAGCGGTAAGTGACGGCCTGCTGAGCTCTTACGCCAAACTGGACAGCATTCACGTGAGTATAAAAAATATAAACGACAGCATGGCTACGGCCAAAGCCGCCACCCGCTGGATTACCCCGATAGAAGTGATTGAAAAGGAAGATCTACATGAACTCAAAAAGATCAACGGGAAATGGTTTCTGGAAGCAGCCGAAATGGATACCGATCTGCCGCCGGACCAACTATTTTCACAAAACGAAACAAAGTTTTATAATCATGGCCGCCTAAAGATCAGCACGCAGCAAACCTACCATGAAGATGTGCTGAAGCAGCCTGTACTGGAAGTACTTTCGGCGAAACTGATAAAATTTAAAGGACGCTACAGCATTGTAGGAGAAATTCAGAATGTAGACCATGTGCCCGCCGATGTGGTGATTAAAGGAACTCTTTACGATGCTAATAATAATGAATTGGCCAGTTATAACGCCCGGCAGGTGCTTAAACATAAATTGATGCCCAAGGAAATTAGCAGTTTCAGGGTAGATTTTGAAGGGATCGCCTGGCTGGGAAAGGACGAAGCCGTGCCCGAAACATTTAATCCTGATGAATTTACGCCGGTACAGCTGGAGGCCGAACCTGTAAATTTCAACCTGCAGTGCGCGGGAAATGTGGCCACCACAGATCTATACAAAAGCGTTTCCATAAATGAACTGCAGGTCAAAAAAGGGCAAATTAGCGGCAGGGTTTTTAATTTCGGCGTTGAGGAAGTCACTATTCCGCAGCTGCTTTATTCATTTTACGATGAGCGGGCCCAATTGCTTTGGGTGGATCATCAGTTTTTGCAGGAAGGTGTAAGGGTGCAGCGAAAACAGCTTTTTCAAAATAAACCTGAAGATCTTAAAAACCTTAAAATCATCAATTCTTCCATGGAAAACATTTACGTGAACGGCCTCCCCAATAAGTCGATTGCCGCGAAAGTAATTCCCGACCGCAAAGAACATCAGGAACGATACGCGCTTCAGGAATTTGAAGGCTATGGTTTTAAATTTTTAAAAATTGAAACAAATAATTATATAGGAAACCCTAAATAAAGATGAAACTGAAATACTTAATTATATTGCTCCTTTCCGCAGGTATAATTTCAGCTTCGGAAGGCCGAAAAGCTAAGGTTGCTTTAGAGCCAGTTACTGAAGCTGTTGCAGGGGAAACGCTGGTTCTGAATTTTGAAAATACTGATGAAAATTCCCGGCTCATCCTGAAGAATTCTTATGGGCAAACTATCCTTAAACCGCAAAATTCTTCAGAAGAAAACATTTTTAATGTTCCTGAATTTCTGGCCAGAAAAGCAGGGATTTTGTCCTGGAAATTTATAAATGGCAATAGCATAGAAGCCGGGGAAATTCAGATAAACCCAAAAGAGGAGCTGCATAACATTGAAACCTATTTTGGCCCCCGAAGCATCCAGGCCGGCAATACAGATTATTCCATGCTGGTGAATATTCCCGTAGATAAATTCGACAATCCGCTGGCCGACGGGACTGCGGTGGAAGTTTCAGAATACTTCAACGGGAACCAGAAAACCGAGGACATTAAAATGGAAAACCTGTTTGCCTGGAAGAATATTTACAGCCGCGAAAAGGCCGGGAACATTTTGGTGGGAGCCTCCTGCAAAGACTTACAAACCGGCGAAATGACCAGTATGATATATCCTTCAACAGCCACAGATTTTGAGGTTTACATTTCCAGGGAGCACGATTTTGCCGATGGCAACCAGGTAATGTCTCTAAAAACCTCAATTTTAAAAGACAATTTTGGAAATACCGTAAGCGATGGGACACTGGTGGATTTTGTAATTGCCAATGCCGGAAACAATATTCTGAAAACTTCGGCAGGCACTATAGATGGCGTGGCTTCAGCAAAAATCCTGCATCCCGAAAAAGCCGAAAACTGGCAGGTAAAAGCGGTGGTCACGGGGATGGCAGAAAGTGGTATAATTGCCGTGAAATTTAAGCCGGTAATGGAAGATTTTAAAGTAAACTACGACCGGGAGAACAGGAAAATAAAGGTGGGCCCGCTTAAAAGTTTCCTGGGGCAGTTAATACCCGACGGTGCTACAGTAAGCCTTGAAATCAGGAACGGAGCCCAGGGCAAAACCCTGGAAATGCAGGAACCATCCAAAGACGGATATGTGAATTTTGAACTTCCGGCGGGTGTTAATTATCCCGATTCCACTATCTTTAAAATCGAAGCCCTTGGAATCACCAAAACCATCAAATAACCTGCATGCGCGAAAAGATCAATAAAACCCTCTACCGGGCCGTCCTGCTTGTTAGTTTCCTGGCCGTAAATGCGCTGATTATTTTCGGGATCAGTTCGGGCTGGGCTTTTTTAAACAGCGGGGCCGACCGCTCGGCAATGCTAAACACTCCCATAAAAAGCAGGCGGCTTTACCTGCCCGAGGTGATTTGGGATACTTCGGCTTACGAAGGCCGGCCTATGGAAAAACAAAGCCTGGGCGAAATCGAACGGGATTACCTCAATTCCTGGTACGTTAAGAATCTCGCTTACCAGACCAACAAGACCTACGGAGTAGCCGATTATTTTACCGACAGTGCCCGGGTGAATATCTTTAATACAATTATCCACAATAAGAAAAATAATATCCAGCTGAACAATACCACCACTGCGCACCACCCCGAATTAAAGTTTTACAGTGCCGACGGGCAGCTGGTGGTGTTCAATGATAAAAATGTGTTGGAATATTCGGAAAGTATTGAAAATGATAAAATTTTAGACCGAAGCGTAGACACCTCTTCTTACCGGGTAATGATGTTGCTGGAGGACGGTTTCTGGCGCGTCAGGCATATGGTGAAACAAGCTGCTGAAACAGCGGGAATTCAGGATACAGTCGGAAAAAAAGCCTGGGAAGTTGTTGGGGACGAAATTCAGTTTAAAGACGAAAAATATAAAATAAAAGGAATAAATTATTATCCGCAGGCGAATCCGTGGGACCTTTTTGGGGAGGAATTTGATCCTGAAATAATTGAAGGTGATTTTAAAATTATTAGCAATGCCGGATTAAATACCATCAGGATTTTTGTGCCTTATGAAGATTTTGGAAAGGCAGTTTTGAAGGAAGAAAAGTTGCAAAAACTTAAAACACTGCTCAACCTAGCTGATGGCAATGCGCTTAAAGTTATGGTTACTTTATTCGACTTTTATGGCGATTATTCGGTTCTGGACTGGACCTTAACGCATGAACATGCACGGCAGCTGGCTGGCCGCTTTAAAGATCACCCGGCAATTTTAGCCTGGGATGTCAAGAATGAACCCGATCTGGATTTTGACAGTCGCGGTAAAGAACTGGTGAAAAACTGGCTGAAGCATATTATTCCGCAAATACAAAAAGCCGATCCCAACCATCTTATCACCATTGGCTGGGCCAATCCCGAGTCGGCCGAAATTTTAAAAGGCGAGGTAGATTTTGTCTCTTTTCATTATTACCGCCAACCCGAAGATTTTCCCGAAATTGTGCAAAATCTACAGAAAAATATAAAAAAGCCGCTGGTGTTGCAGGAGTTTGGATTATCTTCTTACCACGGTTTCTGGAACCCTCTTGGGAATGATGAAGAGGAGCAGGCAGCTTATCATAAAAAGATGCAGGAGGTGTTAAAGGCGCAGGATTTAGGCTTTCTTTCCTGGACGCTTTACGATTATAAGGAGGTGCCTGCATCGGTAGTAGGACGCCGGCCCTGGCGGAAAGCGAGACAAAAGCATTTTGGTTTTTTAGATACTTCTGGAAAGCCAAAACCGGCATTTGAATTTATCTCCAAATAAGAAAGAAAGGTTTTTAACGTACAGCATAGTGGTAAAAAATAACATTCATTATTTTAATCGTTATGCTGCTGCTGTACGATTTACAGATGTGTTCCCGAAAACGTTTAAAAATAAAAGTGCCGGAATTAATTTCTTATTCCGGCACTCTTAAAAAACAGAAGTTTTTAAGCGAGATGTAACTTTAGCCTCGATTTTTGTAATTCCTGGAACTGCTGGAGGTACATTTGGGTGACTGTTTCCATAGGCAGGCTGCAGGCCGCTTTATAGTTTACCTGCCCAAGTTCTTTCCTGTAATTATCATTTTCCACAATTTTTCCAATGGCCGTTTTTAAAGATTCAATGTCTCCGGCCTCAAAAAATTCGCCTGTATAACCTTCCTCTTTTACCAGTAAAGCAAGGTCTCCAAGGTTGGGCATTACCACAGCTTTACCATAGCTGCCGGCCTGGTGCAGCACTCCCGAGCTTCCCGTGGTAGAAGTATAGGGAAATACCACTACGGCACTTTCACCAAAAATACGTGGCACGTCTTCTTCTTTTACGTAACCCGTAAAACTCAGGTTTTTAATATGGGCATATTTTTTCTTCATGCTTTCCAGGTACCCGGGAGTGTTGGGACTGTCAGTTCCCGCGATCACGGTTTCCAGGTCCATGCCAGAGTCTGCTCTAAGCTTTTCTACAGCTTCTATAAGGATTTCCACCTTTTTATAGGTGCCAAATTTTCCAAAAGCCATAACCTTTTTAGGTCCTTTTGGTAAACCGAAGTCGGGCATGGGAGGCGTTTCGAAGGAACCGTGCGGAATTTGTACCACGTTCTTCGCCTTGTATTTTTTCTCCAGCACCTCCACGTATTTTCCAATGGTTACGGCAACAAGGTCGGCTTTAAGTAAAATCCTGGTAAGCGTGGAACCTATAAAGTTATAGGTTTTTTGCAAAAGCCTGTTTTTAGTAAAACCTGCCTGGCCAAGATCTACCTGCTCCAGGATATTGTGGAGCAGGACGATGGCCGGCACGCCTTTTAATTTAAAAATAAGGGGCAAAAAAAGGCCTAAAGCCGCGGGGATTTTCCTGTCCCCAAATTTCATAAACTGAAGGTTAAAAAGGATGGCATCGGGTTTTGTTTCCTTCAGGCTTTTGTAAATACTAAAAATATTCTTGTAGCTGTTAAAGCTCCAGCATTCCTTAACGCTGATCTTGCATCCGGAAGTTTCAAAATCCAGTTGTTTTTTTTCTGCTGTACGATCAGTAATAAGGATAAGCTCTTCAACTTCCTCTTTTAGTGCGAAATGCTTGGCCAGGTGGTACCCGTATTCGTTAAGGGTGACTTTGCTCGGCGGGAAAGCGGTAACTAGTGCTAATTTCATAAGTATTAGGTTTGGGGTTATGCTGTAAATATCTTTTATAATTGAGGTTTGCAGGCGTTTCTTCGATAAATGGAATATTAGTTTCGTCGAGCAGTTTTCTTTTGCTGATAAAAGAAAAATGCGCTTTGGCAAATGAGCAGGGCCGTCATGGCTATAATCTGGATTTCAACAACCTGTTCCAGATCCTGGTGGAAAATCGCGATAGAACCTAATTGAAGCATTCCGAAAAATCCTGAAACAAAGACCGGCAGGTATTTATCCAGCGAGAGAAAATAATAGACAAATACATTAGCCAGGGCAAAAAGCGAGCTTGCCAGGGCGTACTTCCAGAGTAAGCCGGCTATCTCCAGGTAGGCGCCTCCAAACATCATCTTCACTATAAGTTCAGGGAAAATAGCGCTGCCTGTTACTACCAGCGTGGCTAAAACCCAAATCATTCCAAGGTATTTGAAGAAAATGTGGGTTGTTTCCAGGCCTTCTTTTGCCCGTTTTACCACGGCCGGGAGCAATAACATTACGAACATCCAGGCTACAAAATACACCAGCCTGCCAATAAGTGCCAGGGAGGCGTAAAGGCCGGCGGTGTGGCTTTCAAAAAAATGTTTTACCAGCAGTATATCTCCGTTGTTGATAAGGATCTGGGTGAGCTCGTAAAAAGCCGTAACAACAAGAAATTTTTTTAAATGAGAAATCTCTTTTGGGAGGATAACTGGCAGATTGCGGCCGCTTATTTTCTTAAACGGAATCAAGCCCGGAATAAAAGAAAAGAAGATCCCGGCCGCTACAAGTTCTGAACTTGCGAAAGGAAGCAAAACAACAAAAAGAAGCGTTAACAATAACCGGCTAAGCATTTCACCCTGGTAGGTTATTGAAAGCTTTATAAAATCTTCTTCCCCCTGAAAAAATCCACGGTTTACGCTCATCAAAAAATAAAAAGGCACTCCCGCTCCAAAAATCATAAACATGAGCGGGGAACTTGTATTCAGCCACAGCTGAAGGTTTGATGATAAAGCGATGATAATGACGCCCGTTATTGTGCCAATAATCAGGCTCCACTTTCTGGCATATTTTAAGAAAGCTTCCTTTTTTAATCCATCAAAAACTCCCGTAAATTTTGCCACGCCCAGCTGCAGCGTCATCGCCAGAAAGGATAAAATGAGCAAAAAAGTGATAAGGATGGCGGCATCAGCAAAAATTTCGGGGCCAAGTACTCTGCCCAATAGCAGGTTGTACAAATAGTTTCCGGCATTTACCAGAAGGGCACTTAGCATAAAGACCTGGGAAGGCTGTAGCCCGAAGGCTTTTTTCTGTAGGTTTAAGCTGATCATGGTGGCGGTTTTTATAGGTTCAGGCAGAAATTTTTAAATAATAAAAGCAGAAAAAATCCAGGTGTTCATCTTCTATGATCTTCCCTACAACATTCCCCGGCCTGTTGATGTAGTTTATCTTTCTTCCTTTAGTTTTTGCATGAAGCATAAGGCCCCTGAGTTCATAAAGGCTGGGAACGTCTATCATTTCTACACCTTCCAGGCTTATGTTTATTTCGCGTTTCATCTGCAGGATTATTCGAAGTACTTTCTAACCTGTATGAGGTTTGCTGCAGAAAGTTCTCCGTTCAACTTGTAGGTGTTGAGGTTTTGTTTGATTGAAAGTGCCATAATTTTGAGGTTTTTGGGTTGAAATCTGTCGCTAATATCATCTGTAAAAACATGAGGGCGATTTCTCTTTCGACGGATGGCAGCTTTCTGTAGGTGAATTATCAGCTATCCCATCTTAACTTGCAAATACCAAATCAAACCACCTGAACCATGAAATTTAAGAACCTGTTTTTATGCCTGATTTTCTTGCTCTTTAGTCATTATTGCAGATCTCAGGAAATGCAACAGGGATTCGATATGCTCGAGAATGGCAATTTTGCCGGCGCCGAAAATTTCTTCGGAAAAATTCTGGAAGAATATCCACAGAATAAAACCGCACTTTTATGTTACGGAAGGGCCACCGGTTTAAACGGAGCGCCTGAAGAAGCCATAGGTGTATTTAAAGATCTTCTGAAAGAATATCCAGGAGATCTGGAAGTAGAACTTAATTACGCCGAAGCCCTGCTCTGGAAAAAGGACTATTATGCGGCCAGGGATTATTATGCCGGGCTTGTAGATAGATATCCCGATAATTTTGGCGCTTTACTGGGCTTTGCCAACACCTTAAGCAATTTAAAGGAGTATGAGGATGCTTTAAAAATGGCCAATTTAGCCCTGCAGGTCTCTCCAAAAAATCCAAATGCAATGATCTCCCGTAAATACATAAGGCTGGGATATGCGAACTATTATGTACAGGTCCGAAAATATGAAGCCGCACTTAAATTTTTGAATGAGAACCTGGCCGATTTTCCTGCCGACAGGGAAACTTTACTGAATAAAGCGAATTTGTAACTGATCTTGAAAGATAATGAAGCAGCAAAACAAACTTACTCACAACTGGCTTTAAATCTTAAAGACAGCATCATGTCCTTTAACGGCATAGCCCTGGCGGCACATATAGGCCAGGATGAAAAAGAAGCGCTGGAATTTGCTGAAAAAGCCATTCGGCTTTCAGAAAAAACATCAGATTCCCTCAGCATTCTTGCAGCCAGAGAACGCTTCGCACAGGCATTAATATGGAACGGGAAATTTAGAAAAGCCGAAGATTTTATTGAAAAAATGGCTTCATCTTATGGCGACGCAGTAAGAATTCTTGCCCTTAAAGCAACTTTGGGCATGTACACCGGGAATTTTAGAAAAAGCATAAAGAATTACCGGCAGATCCTTGAGAAGGATTCAGCTTCATTTGACGGAAATCTCGGGATCGCTAATGCTTATTTCGCTCATGGAGAAATCAAAAAGGCGAAACTTTCCGCAGAAAAAACGCTGGAATTTTATCAAAATCAGCAGGACGCGGAGCAGTTCCTGGAAAAGCTCGATAAAAGCTTTGCACCGGTATTTGAAGAAGATTTTAGTTATTCTTTTGATAATGGCGATAATAAAGCCATAGCTTCTTCAACAGGTTTCAAAATGCCTTTGAGCACTAAATTTGAAGTGGCGGGGAGCTACACCTGGCGAAAAACCCGCAACAGCCTTAGCGGGCTAGAAGCCAGGTCCAACCAGTTTAACCTTTCCGCAGCTTATGTATTGATGCCGGGCATTAAATTAAGGGCAAACGGAGGTTTTCTTAAAGCCAGTTCTTCAGAGACAGGTTATACCAACTTTGTTGGGGAAGTGGCCGCACAAACCAAACCTTTTTTACGTAATGACCTCGAAGTTGGCTACCGCAGGGATATCCAGGATTTTAATGCTGAACTGCTGAACAGGAAAATTGCCGGGAACCACTTTTTCCTGAACAATAATTATTCAACCGCATATGGACTGGGCTGGTATTTACAATACCTCCACACAGAACAAAGTGATGAGAACAGCCGGGAATTGTTGTTCACCTCTGTTTATTACAGCTTTTTGAAAAAGCCGGTGTTAAAAGGAGGGCTCAATTACCAGTTTATCAGCTTTAAGGAACAGATGCCGGAGGTTTATTTTAGTCCGCAAAAATTTCAGACCGCCGAAGTATTCCTGAGCCTGCTAAGCAATAATCCACAAAACGGTTTTTTATATGAATTTACCGGCGCCACCGGTTTTCAGTCTATTGAAGGACAGGAAAAACAGGCAACTTACAGGCTTCAGGCGAAAATGGGCTATAATATAAGCAGCCGGTTCAATCTTAGCCTTTATGGAAACCACAGCAATATTGCTTCGGCAACTGCAGCAGGTTTCACCTTTACGCAATTTGGCCTTAACCTAAGGTGGTTAATAAGCAAACAGCCGGTATTCAATTTTTAAGGTAAAAATGCAATAATTAACCAACCGAAATATATTTTTTAAAATCCCTACAAAATGATAAAACCTACAATTCCACATAACGACCTGGAACGTGTTTCAGAAGTTCACAAATACGACAATAATAACACTCTTGAAAAATCTGATCGTGATTTTTTAAGTGCAATGGCCGCTGAAATCTGTAAAACAGACAGCGCACTTATTACCCTGATCAGCCGTGAAAAACAGTGGATAAAATCTTCTTACGGAATAGAACTGGAAGTACGGGAGTTCCCCCGGGATTTACTTTTTGCGGAAGACCATGAAATTTGAAGATTTTTTCAAAAATTAAACAATGTTTAGAATAAGGATAAAATTGCTGATATAAAGTCTTGAGTTTTGAATAGTATTAATAACCTAACTATTCAAAATGGAGATTTTTTTATGCCTGTGGGCTGGAATTACTATTTTTTTCTCATCTGATATCTCTACTACAGCAAAAAGAAGAAAAGAAAAAAGGGAAGTTAACAATAGTGAATGCCAAGTTAGCATAAACCTAAGGGTTTGAATTCTAACCTGTTCTCAAAATAACATTCTCTACATACATTTCTGAATAAATGATCTACAGAAATGAGACTTTATATTTTAAAAAAGCAGGGAAGTGATCCCTGCTTTTCAACCTAACCACCTGGTATGCTTAGTTAACCAATAAACTAAGCGAAAATTTTTCTTTTTCATCCAGCAGCAGCACAGCCTGGTATATTCCACTTTTAATACCGGGGAGTTGCAACGGCAGCTGTTTTTTGAAGTTTGCCGCTTCATAACGCTTAGACCAAAGCCTGCGTCCGTTCCTGTCGTAGATATATAGTTGAGCGGTTTTGGCTTCCCGCGGAATTACAATGGTGGTATTATCTTTAAACGGATTGGGATAATTATACGCTTTCGCGGAAGCAACTATATTCTCCTGCCCGCCTCCTGTGAGATGTTCTTTAGGCAAACGATAATCTGTAAAAGCAATTTTTTCCACGCTAAGAGAGAAATTTTTAAAACTGCTGTAGTCGCCCTGCACCGAAAATACTATGGCCTTAAGACTTTCATTATCAAAGTTCTTTATTCCGTTGGAAAAATCGCTGAGTCTTAAATTTAGCGTTCGCATTTCTTCATACGAATCCAGCTGCAGGCGGTAACGGCCTTCCCAGCTTTGCATTTCTTCAGTTACCAAAATCACTTCAACAGGAGAAGTATTTTGGATATTAAATTCCAGGGCTTCAAATCTGGAAGCATCAAAAGCCTGCTCGCCTGGAAGAATGGTCCTGAAGAGATTTGCGGTGCCAAAGATCTTGCCCTCCAGCTTCACGTTTCGCTCCAGCCGGTAATCTTCAGCATATTTCTTTTCCGCATCAGATTTTATATTGAAAACTTCAATCTGAGTCTCCTCTTCATCATAATCCACACCCCACGGGCCATCGGCCAGGTAAAGGGCATCGGGTTGAGGGGAATTATCTCCCCAAAGTTCTATTCCGGCATCAAATAAATTTCCGGAGGTTATAGTGATTTCTTCTTCATATTCCTGGTTGAGGTTTTGTGCGCTTATAAATTCCACTTCTTCATCAAATTCTGTAGCACGTATTTTTCCGCTTAAAAGGAAGCCTTCATCTTCATTTTTATTTTTCACGACAAGATGAAGCCGGCCGTCTTTATAAAAACCACGTTTTACAAAAACGGTAGGGTACCTGCCGGCCATCTTCTCGCTAATAACTGAACTATAAGCTTCAAATTTTTCTAAAATGTGTCCTGCGATGCTGCTCACCTGCCCCATGCTGTTTCCCCAAACCTGGAAGTTCACATAATCTCCTTCGGGATAATCGGCAATATTCCAGTATGAGTGAAGGATGGGCAATTCTCCAGTTTCCACGGAAAAACTCACCGCATACTCCAGCTGTCCGCCTGCGCGAAGTATCTTCATCATTACCAGTTCATGGCCTTTCAGGATAATGGTCCTGATGTCTTCAAGGCTGGAAGAGTTAAGCCGGTCGCAGATCGCTTTGGAATGGTCGTAAACGCCACCGCTGGTTTTGGTGATTAGCGCCGCGGCAATACGCTGGTCTTTTATATAATAATCGGCGGAGAAAATCGCCTGGGCATTGGTAATTCCCATCAGGTCTTCCGGACTTGAAATCCTGGCTTCCTCGTTGCCAAACATGGCATGTTGGGGGAGCAGGGAAGCCAGGTCCAAACCGTTGGGGGATTTTACTATAGCGGCTTTTTCGGCAAATTTTTGTTGTTTTTCCTTTCTGTATTTGCTGTAATTGTTTTTTAGCCTGCCAAAGTTTCGGCGGGCGATAAGACTGGCAAGATCGCCGTTGCTTTCCAGGCCTCCTTTGTTTGCAGAACTTACCTTTGTAGCACTTTTAATATCTGCATAATTATAGGTTTTAATAGCCTCGTATGGATTGGCCGTCACGAAGAACAACGCATCATTAAAATCCTGGTCGCAGGAGGCGTAATCCCTTCTTATGTCTTCAATCCCCAAATATACCCTTTCGTTATCGGGATCTGATAGCAATACCATATGGTGTTTCAGCTCCTCATTGGCTTCAGGATTAAAATCGGGATTAGAAAAAACCTGCCAGTGGCCGCCTGTTACCCCGCTGCCGTTCCAGCCGTTGGCAAGCAGTACCCAGCCTATTCCCGTACCGGCAGGAAAATCGCCTATTTTCACCCTGTTGCCTTTGCGTAAACCGCCACCGGAACCCTCTTCAGAAACATTGGGGAAAATTATTGTAATATCGGAAGGCGTGGGTTTGGCGGGAGCAGAATTGTTAAGTTGGTAAGTATAAAATCCTAAAACGTTTTTATAGCCGGCACCTTCTTTAACAAATGTTACCCAGATGCTGGCATCTTTTTGCAGGGCAATGTCGGTATCGTAACCTGCCGTGATATAATGCGGGTTGTATTCCGGCACGGGATAACTTTCTGGTAACGCATCCAGAAGCATCTGCATACTTTTATCAGAAATTATGTCGTTTTCCGGTTCCATATAATCTGGCACTCCGTGAGCATCATACCCGCCCAGGAACTGGTAATCCTGAGCCGAAAGCTGAAAATTCAAGCTGAGGCATAAAAGAAGTAGAATTCGTTTCATAAGATTTGGGTTAGCAGGTCAAAGGTATTTACAGTTGTGCTTCTTTCAGGAATTACTCGATAAGTACAGGCTTATGTAAGGTGGAACAGGGAAAAATATCGGTGAATGGTTTTTCCTATATAATCATCCAAAATGCACTCCGTAACGCTGCATTACGTTCTGCCTTATTTCTTTAATTTCCTGTTCTTTTCGTTTGGGAACAATCACCAGCACTTCCTGGTTTTCAATAATTATGTAATCGGTAAGCCCGTCTACAAAAACCACTTTATCACTCTCGGTACGGATGATGTTTCCTTTGGCTTCCAGCGGAATAAACCTGGAATTCACCACCGTGTTATGATCTACATCCTGTGGCAATTCTTCCTGAAGCGCACACCAGGTGCCAAGGTCGTTCCAGGAGAAGCTGGCCGGGATCACATAGACCTGGGGAGATTTTTCAATAATTCCGTAGTCTATGGAAAGGTTTTCGGCGGAAGGATAGCTGAGTGCCAGGAAATCTGCTTCTAAATTTGTGTTCCAGAAGGGTATTCCGTTATCAAACAGCTCGAACATATCGGGCAGCAACTCCCTGAAACTTTTCAGGATAGAAGAGGCCTTCCAAACAAAAATGCCGGAGTTCCACAGGTAATCGCCTGCTGCCACAAAATGTGAAGCGGTATCAAAATCGGGTTTTTCGGTAAACCTTTTCACAGGATAAAGGCTTTCCCCGGCCAGGGGGTTGTATTGTATATAACCGTAGCCTGTATTTGGAAAGCTGGGACGTATGCCAAATGTTACTAGCCGGTCTGTCTTCTCAACTGCTTTAAAAGCGAGATTAATATCGGCGGCAAAATTGTATTCGTTCTGTATCCAGTGATCGCTGGGGGCAACAAGCATTTTTGCCTCCGGGTCTCTGGAATATATCTTCATTGCTGCCAGTAAAATGCAGGGCGCAGTGTTGCGCATTACCGGCTCTGCAACTACCTGCCAGGACTCGATTTGCGGCAACTGTTCTAAAACTATTTGCTGATAAATCTCATTGGTAAGAATATAAATATTCTCTGTAGGGACAATTTTTATTACCCTTTCAAAAGTGGTTTGGATAAGGCTTTTCCCGCTGCCAAGAATATCCTGAAATTGTTTTGGGTTGGTCTTTTTGCTTACCGGCCAGAATCTACTTCCTACACCACCGGCCATAATTACTGCATAATTGTGATTTTTCATCGGTGTTAAGTTTTTACCATCAGGTGATTATATATGGTAAAAGTAGCCGGCAAATTACCTGCTAAGGAGTTTATTCGGCTAAGGCAGCCCTAACTTAGATGGATTGACTAAAAGTATAGATGAACGGTTACAGCAGGTTCAGCCTTTTCATCAATTCGGGACGGTTACTGCGGCTCACAGGGATCACATCTTTTTCTATTAACACACTGTTGTCTTCAATATCCACAATTTGGCTTGTATTAATGATAAACGAGCGGTGCACTTTAAGAAACAGGTTGTCAGGAAGCTTTTCCTCTATCTTTTTAAGGGTAGAATGTACCGTGTAGTTCTTTCCGGAGGTTTTAATATGAATGTAGTCGCCCCTGGCCTCTATAATGTAAATGCTGGGAATATCAATTTTAATCAGCCTGCGGTCTATGTTTACATAAAGATCGTTACCGGTTTTATTTAATTCTGAATCTGGGTCTTTGGGAGCTGCCGCAGGTTTGGCATTTATTGCTTTTTGCACGGCCTTATCGAACCTTTCCTGTGTGATGGGCTTTAGCAGGTAATCTACAATACAGTCATATTCAAAAGCTTCAATACCAAAACTACGGTCTGAGGTGGTAAGGATAACATTTGGCGGATTCTTAAGCGTCTGGATAAAATCGAAACCTGTAAAATCTGGCATATGGATATCCAAAAAAATAAGGTCGGTTGTTTCCTGGTTCAGGAATTTAATGGCTTGCATGGCATTTGGAAATTCTTCCTCCAGCTCCACATGCGGGTTATTTTCAATTAATTGCTGAATAATCATCCTGGCCGTCGCCTCATCATCAATAACTAAACATTTCATTCATATAGATTTTAGGACTGCTGAACAAAATCTAGCATCACCTGGAGGATCTCTTCAAACTCTGCCTGTCTTTTATTCTTTCCTTCGCGCAATTCATCTTCATATTCTTCCGCGAAGTAGTAGGTTTCTTCAAGCCCTAAAATACTAATTTTATGCTTAAGTTTATGGACATTGGAAGATGCTTCGGTATAGTTGCTATCCTGAATGCTCTGTTTAAAAACTTCAATTTCTTCCGGAAGCTCCCTTCGTGCTACATTAAGAAGTCTTTCCTGAAATTCTGCACTACCCCCTGATAACTGGCGGATGTATGAAAGATTTGGTTTTTCTGTCATTTTTCAAAGTTTTTCAACAGGATCTATATTTGTTTTATGTAAACTAAAATAAAAAATAGTTCCCTTGCCCGGTTCGCTATCTAGCCAGATCTTACCATTACAGAGGTCAAGGATCTTCTTCACAATGCTTAAACCTATACCTGTCGATTTTTTGTCATTACTGGCCGAGCTAAAAATTTTAAAGATCTTTTCATGATGTTCTGCAGCGATTCCACAACCATTGTCCTTTATACTGAAAATGTAGCGGTTAGCTTCTTCGTTTACATCAATTTCTACAAATCCTTTTTCCTTATCGATATAATTTACGGCGTTGCTTATCAAATTTTGGAACAACTGCTGCATGCGGGTGGTGTCGGCTTCAATAACCGGCAATTGATTTTTAATTTTAACCTCTATATGCTCCGGCACGTAGATCATGGAAATGATATCTTCTACAAGGGTCTGAAGATTGATCTTTTCACTTAAAGCCTGAGTACTGTCGATGCTGGAATATTTCAGAATATTTTCGATAAGATGATCCATTTTTTCCACTTTTGCCTGCATCAGGTCGAAATTCTCCAGGCTTTCCGGGCCTAATTTTTCACTAAAATCTTCGCGGGTCCAGCTTAGCAGCGCAGAAATATTACGCAGTGGCGATTTTAGGTCGTGAGACACCACATGGGCATAATCATTGAGCTTTTCGTTCTGGTTTTCGAGGTGCTTCAGCAATTCTTTTTGTTTCTTTTCCAGTGACTTACGTTCAGTGATATCCAGGAAGATGCCTATGGAGCCTATCATCTTGCCCTTAACATCAATATTGGGAGCGCCGCTTACCAGCCAGTGCCTTGTATTTTTATTTCTGTCCTGCACCGTCACCTCATAAGAATCGGCAATACCCTTGCTGCGTTTGCGTTTATGGTCTTCCATAAATTCTTCAGGATTCTGCTGAATAAGGAGTCTGGCTGCATTTTTTCCTACGAGCTCCTCCTGTGTATAACCGCTTATATCGCAAAAGGCATTATTTGCCATAACAATGATCCCCTGCTTGTCTATTTCCACCAGGCCAAGATGCATATTGGCGATTATATTGCTATATTTTTCTTTTTGTGCCTTTAAATTTTCCCTGAAGCGCTTTTGAATGGTAACATCATCATAGCTCCACAAATGGCCGCGGTAAATATCATTATTGAATATGGGGATATAGCTGCGTTCCAAAATTCGCCCATCCCTTAGCTTTAATTCTTCGGCAAGAACTGTTTTTTTATCTTTTAAGAGTTTTTTGATCCCTGCAACAAAAGCATCAGGATTTTCAAAATGATGTTTGGATTCTTCGGCTGCGTTACTGCAATCGGCTCCGGTAAGGGCTTCCGGAGGTGCGGGGATGCCAAAGGTTTCACAAAACCTCTGGTTGGTAAGCCTTATCCTACGGTGTTCATCTTCAAGAAGTACCCCAGATTGCAGGTTCATAATAAGCGCTGCCATGCGGTTCTCGGACTCTTTAAGCTTTTCGGTGGCGATCTTCTGTTCGGTAATATCTTCTATGGTGGCAACCTGGTAGTCCACATTTCCGTCTTTATCCCTTACAGCGGTAACCGAAGTTTTCGCCCAGACGGTGGTGCCATCTTTTTTCAAGTATCTTTTTTCGAGGCTAAAAGTGTCAATTTCTCCTTTAAACATTTTTTCCCTGCACCTGGCCGATTCCTCTTCATCGTCGGGATGGGTTAATTGCTGTACACTAAGTGATTTGAACTCTTCCGCATTATATCCCAGCATATCGCAAAGGGTTTTGTTAACCATGATCAGTCCCTTGAGGTCAGGATTGGAAAGGGAAACGCCAATAGGCGAATTTTTAAAGATGATGTCCAGCTGCTGTTTTTGCTGCTCCATCAATTTCTTCATCTTTGTTTCCTGAGTTATGTCCCTGGCAATACCCTGGGCCGCAATAGGTTCACCTTTCTTGTTGTAAATAATACTGGCGTTAATCTGAACAATTTTTTCTTCCCCGCTTTTGGTAACAATAACGGCTTTGTAATTGTTGAATTTGCCGTGGTGGTAAAGCTCCCGGAAGGCTTCCAACGTATATTCGCGATATTCTTCCTTTACCAGCCCCAGCAGGCTTACAGGCTCCTTTTCCACATCATAACCCAGCAGGTCCACCGCCGCATGGTTCATCCTGATTACCTCTCCCGAAAGTTCCAGGACCACATAGGCATCGATGATGTTTTCAAAAACGCCTTCTAATTCTGAGGTTTTGCGATTAAGCAGTTCTTCCAGCTTTTCGTTGGAAGTTTTTAATTTTTCAGAAGTTTCATAGAGTTCCGTAGATTTCTCTTCAAGAATCTCTTCAGCTGCTTTTCGGGCTGCTTTTTCACGTTGTAGGGCACGTTCAAGAATTTCAATTTTACTTGTAGGTTGCATGGGGCTGCTTGTAAATTTTGAATTTAACCTGGCTGCCGTTCTCTTTTAATAATTCCAGGTCTATTTTATATGCTGTGTCGTAATGCTCAAAGGTCTTCTCCATTAAAGCCCTGGCGAACATGTACATAGAACGTGCTGAAAAATAATGTATTTCCAGGAAATTTTCTTCCTGTTTCGCAATTTTAAAAGTAGGAAGTTCGGCGCCGGGATAAAGTTTACGAACCTCCACGTGGATGTGGCTTTCTATAGATGCCAGCATTTCCAGGGCAGAGGGATACATGGCAAAAATATTGGGATGGTGCCAGGTTAACACCTGAAAGAAATACCTGCCATAGGCGTATATAAGGTCCTGTACAGGAATGCCGGTCTCTTTACTAAGGTTAATAATAAGGCTTTGCATCTCGAAAAAATCGTAGGTACCCACCGCGGTATAGCTACCTCCCGAGGGCAGATTAGACTTCGCAATGATACGGTCCAGAAGTTCGATGCCGAATTCTTTTTCGACCATCTCCAGAAATTCGGTAAATACAATCCCTTTCATTTTATGTTCAGGCTTTGATCAGTTCATTGAGGCTCCAGTATTCGAAAGCCGCTTTAAGTTTTTCTACATAATCATCATATTTTAATGGTTTGATGATGTAACCGGCAATTCCTATTTTATAACATTCCAGGACGTCCTTGCGGTTATTGGAAGTAGTAAGAATAACCGTGGGGATATATCTTAGTGTCTCGTCGTTCTTTAGGATTCTAAGAAATTCTATGCCGTTCATTTTTGGCATGTTAAGGTCTAAAAATATAATATCGGGCAGGCGGTCTTTTCTTTTCAAAATTTCGAGGGCCTGTTCGCCGTCCTGGGCTTCCTGGATATGATGCTTGAGCTCCAGCGAATTGAGGGTGCGCATCAACTTCATCACCTCAATCTCATCATCTTCAATAAACAGGATATTCAGTTTTTTTCTCATTTTGGTGCAGGGTTATATTTCAGCTTACAAAAATGTAGCAATTTAATCAAAGAGTGGGGGAAGTTCGGCTGAAGTTAATTTACTGTCGGTAATTGGCAGTTAAGTATCGATGAGAGAAAATTTACTCAATTACCAGGCCTCCTCAGTGCAGGTTTACTGTCCAAAGTTTTCCAGAGGATCTTACTGTGAGAAATAATTTATTACAACAGGTTGAACGTTACAACAAACCCTATTTTGATCTTCCAGGCACTGCCAAAATTCCTCTTTGATTTAAGGAAACATTTATAAATCCTGTTGCGGCTGATTTTCGGATTTTTGAGCCATACATACTGAATTTTAAAATTCTGAAACTTTCAGAATATTTCATGCAGAAAAAGAAAAAACGAAAATACACCCAGTTTCTAAGACTGATAAAACTAAATAACTTATCTGAAATACAAATTGTTGTACCTATCCAAAAAACAAAGCCTTTCGATCTTTTAAAAGGCTTCTTTTTGCTCCCCCTCTTGGGCTCGAACCAATTCCGATAGCTATCGGGGCTCTGATTAACTTATGCGGTATTTGAGCTTAAGGACCATTTCCGGATTTTTCTTTAAATTTCTTATATAACTTTTCATCTTCTTTATATGGCTTTCTATGGCGAGTGCCTGAAGCATATCTTTGCAGGTAAAATACAGGAAATGTTGCCCACAGCAACTGGAGTAATTTATGCTCCATAAGATAAAATTTAGTATAAATGGGTTATTTATTGGTAAGACTTTTCTAGTTGTATATCACATCAAACCTGCCACTCCTAATTTTAATGATTTCTTCTCCGTGTTTATCTACCGCGTCAAACCAGAATGTTCCGGAAGCAATACGTTTCTCCGTATCTATTTTCGAAATAAATAATTCACCCTCGTTTTCCTTATTTGTCACAAATCCTCCCAAATGAAAGTCATTATAGCTACCATAGCTATTTGAACCCTCACTTTTTAAATCATATGTCTGGCCTTCAACTAATTTTTTATTCCGTACTTCAATAAACAGCACCTTATTTCCTCCTGAAGTTCTATTCACTATGCCTAAACTAAAGACAGAATCGCCTTCACCGGCAAAACTGTATTGAGCAAAGAGAACTGGTCCAGTTTTTATTCCTTGTCCTTTTGGCACTATTGCCTTTCCATTAACAATATAACCCGCTTTATTGGTACCAATTTGAGTAATTGGCGGCAAACAATCTATGGGATCATCACATTCTTTTTCTTTGGAACAGGAAGCTGTAATAATTGCTAAAAAAACGCCTAACTTTATTAATTTCAGTCTCATATGATAAGGGAATAAAAGTTTATTGGAATAAATATATGTTTATTCTTCCTGAAAAATCATGACTTGCTTCAATTCCATTTTGAAGGGCATTCCTGTGAAATTTTAGGTTTTTGTTTAACCCGAAGTCGAACCCGTGTAAAAGCGACTCATCATTTCTGAAAATAAAATGTAGACTGAATACATAGCCGGAGTATAGAAACAAA
>JACLAD010007039.1_pt1 | contig 28078 bp, 29 predicted proteins | sample 8027901 | NCBI WGS metagenome assembly JACLAD01 (sample SAMN15725071, study PRJNA655200) | protist metagenome | isolation source: fluorescence activated cell sorting (FACS) single amplified genomes of... | place: Spain: Blaines Bay Microbial Observatory, Mediterranean Sea | collected 2016-07-05 | reverse complement strand
GTAACTGTAAATGTCTCTGTAAAGCTCTCCACCTTCCACATCTCACTACACCACCTTGCGACTCGCGATGATGGCAGCCGAAAGTGATTTTAGAGCAAGTCTTTAACAATACTTGACAGATAAATTAATCTCTACACCTTCCCTTCAATCACTATATACATACTCTCACCTAGTTGGTCTAAATCTCCATCCTTTGTTTTAAGTGCTCTAGGTTTACCTTGTCATCAAATCGCTTTGGTGGATAGAAAACATATGAATGCTGTGTATCCACTTCAAATTTAAAATACACACCAGTCACAATATCGACACTCCCTTTCTTCATTTTAGTTTTTTCTATACTAATTGTAATATAAGGAGCTATCAACCCTTCCTCCTTTTGTTGGAATAACCAGTCATTCATATTTTCTTCCAAATAGTTTATTTGATTCACAGACAAATATTCGGGGTGAAGGTCTTGTAAAGCGTGGATCCTTTCTTGCAAAATACCAAGTCTTTTATTGCCTATTCCTTCGAAACACACACGAAGTATCAAGCAGTATGTATAACAAAGGATATAAAAAACCATATAGATCAATGTCCGAATAACCAGTAAGAATGCATAAATAACAAGGATGACCGAAAGGATGATAGCCGTAATTTCATTATCGTCGCCGGAATCAGACCAACAGCTATCCTTATCATCATCGTTTGTACCACCGGTACCACCGTCAGAAATAGAATAGTAATAGACGCCTTTCTCTATTTCATGATCAAGATAACTTAAACGGGCAATACTACGCTTTTGCATGGCATCGCTTTGACTTTCATGAAGTGTTATATGATCGAAAAACGACATTTCAGTTGTTTTCCATTCTTGTGCATTTTGGTGGTTACCTATTGTTATGAAACCACTTCCCACATCGCATGCAACATCATTGGAATAACCAGCGAACTGGCAATGTGTCTCGCTAGGATATGCACAGAAACCGTGAAACAGTATAGCATCAGAATACATGATACACCGTGAGTTTCGTAATTCGAGCAACAGATCTCTTCGTTGTTCATTTACTTTCCGCGATAAGGAACATAGTTTGATACTCAAAATCCTTGCGAAAAGATAATAATTGTATTTATCGCTATCATAACGCCAATAATCCAAAATTGGACTATCCACAAGGCTAAGACCATGTTCATAGGAAGACTCCGGATTGCTTATATCACGCATGCTTTCTTTCACATCGAAGCTATGCGGTTCATAGGTCGCGACTCTGTAATACATCTCTTTATAGAACTCCAAAGTCGTTTTTGGTAAATCATTACGACTATCAGGGACACGATCGAAATCATGAATCTCGCCAATCTTACGAATGCCATAATAGACAGCTCGCATTTGAGGCTCGTTGCATACCCCGGATACCTCAGAGTCGCCATTTGATTTTTTAGATAAAGAGCTGCCCATAGCTTTAGAATGCTGAATGCCGGGCTCAAAGTGTTATGCACACTCGAGTATTTATTATTATTGTTGAATAGTCAATAGTGCTGCCTGTAAAAGGGGCTATAAACTTTTTTTTAATAAACTCATTTTTTCACCACCTCCATTGACACTCCTGGAAGCGAATGGCAATTCTCGTACGGCTGTCAAAGTACGTACCCTTGTTCAGAATGTTACGAGGCAAGACCTGTGTTGTTACCGGAAGTACTTCTGGGATTGGGAGGGAGATAGCGAGAACTTACCTAAAACAGGGCGCGTTTGTATTTATAGGTGGAAGATCTGATGCAAGTGTAAACAAAACTCTTGAACAATTTCGCTCGGAAGGATTAGATAACGTCGTTGGAATTGTTGCAGATATTTCTACTACAGAAGGATCTGATGCGTTTTTCTCAAAAGTGGATGAATCTGGTAAATTCGTCGATGTCCTTTGCAGCAATATGGGTTTCTTTGATGTACAAGATTTTTTTGAAGTCTCAGATGAGAAATGGACTGAATATTTTCAATCTAATATCTTGACGACAGTGAAATTTTGCCGTAGATTTTTAAAACCGATGCTCGAGAAAAATAGTGGTCGTGTTATCATAATTTCAAGTGAAGGAGGAGTTAAACCAATCCCTGATATGGTCGCTTACTGTACTACTAAAGGCGCTCAAATTACTCTTGCTCGGGGCTTAGCAGAGCTAACAAAAGGAACCAATGTCACTGTAAATTCACTGCTTCCGGGTCCAACGATGACTGAAGGGGTAAGTACTTTTGTGGATGGGTTAGTGGCTGAATCTGGTGGAGCTACTCGCGAAGAAACGATTAAAAGGTTTTTTCAGGATCGTGAACCAACTTCATTAATTCAAAGATTTCTTGAGGTGGAAGAAGTTGCAAATGTTGCTGCATTCTTAGCATCGGATATGTCATCTGGTATCAACGGTGCTACACAGCGAGTTGAAGGCGGAATTATTCGTTCAACTTAACCCTACAGGATCCTGTATTGTGCTGCCGCTGGTATAGCTATTTGACACTGCTGGTGCAATTGCTATTGATTCTACTGACAATTCTACATACACCTAAAGTTTAAGTAGGTGGTATAGTGTGACTGTGTTAGTGCTAGAACTAGTGATGTATAAGTCCTAATACAATTCATCAAAGAATTGTTAGAAATTAAATTGTGTTTTCTAATTTATTGAAATATGTTCACAATAATTGAAAGTATCAAAACTTCATCGCCATTATCTCGAGCTATAATTCAATATCTACCTTACTGTCACGACCACTATCACGATCACAATCAATCTTTGCCGTGTTGCCTACAACGGTGTCGATGAACCTATCATAGGGTTCATCACCCTAACACCATCTCCTCTATCCAGTTGGGTAGTCCTATTGCCTCTGTCATTGTTAATCTGTGCCTCTTTGTCATTAGCAAATAGATGTCTTCCCCATACGTAGTAGTACACAAGTGCTGAGACAAGGGTAAATCCAAGCCCTGCACCCAGAATAACCCCAAGTCTACTTTCCGCGTTCAACTCCCCATTACTACTAGTACTAGCGGTCCCTGAACTAGCAGTAGGTGCCGCTGTTGTTGTTGGCGCTGTTGTTGGTGCTGTTGTTGGTGCATTGTACCAATTTGTAGCACATTCAGCTTCTGTGGCTGACTCTGAAGGAGAGGTGTCATATTGTTCAGGGTAACAATAGGCGATCTTACCATTAGCGTCATTGTAAACACAATAGCAACCAGAAATAAATACATCAGAGACTGCTGCAAACATGGATCGACCGTTTTGATGATCTGGGTCTCCGAAGTTCCATCCATTCCATTGCGTGATTGTAAAGCCTTTTCCATCAGGTAAAGTCTCCGAAATGCCATTATTATAAGGGCCCAAGTTATCAGGGCAAGGAAAACTTTCACCACGTGAAGCACATGGGGCTACATGATGATAATGTGTAGTGAGATAGTGAAGGCATGAGAGGGAGTAAGAGAGAGATGAGTACATGATCAGAAAGACAAGAGAGAAGCGGTTCGATTAGTACAACCATCAGCATTATAAAAGGCACAGTGATAGCAATAAAAGACGGAGAGGAAGAGAGTACTGACCTGCATTGTTGATGTAAATCCAAGACCCATTCACAGCTGACGGTTGATAGTTAGGTAGGATTGGAACAAAAGTATGTTGTTCCTTTACTGCTACTAAACTGCGATACCACAGTGCTTACCCCAGCAACAGGTGCTGTCCGATTGTACAAACAATCAACGACTTCCTCGCTTCCAGTCAAACTAGCATCTATTCCACCTGTGAGCTGTGTTGGCCATCGATCACAGAGATAACTAGGTGAACAAGCAACAGAGATAACATTCGCCGTAGTGAAATCTAACGTATAATTCAGGGTTAGCGATCCAGTAATAGGATACTCTCCAAAATGCAAATCATTGGTGTAAATCGAAATCACAGCTAATCCATCACTAGCGATGGGTCCTTCGAAATACCAATAGCCTTGAGCTATACCTCGAACGCAGGTAGGGAAATTGTTACTATCGAGGTCAAAGCAGTGATACGATTCATTGCGTTGATAGGCCCCGCCAGAAGCTGGAGGGGATTCATCAAAGGTGTTCACGAGAGAACTATCAGGTATTGTGTGTCTCATGGAAAGTGGGATGCAGGCTACATTCACCAATTAATAAGCAAGAAGAGAATCAGCATTGCGGATACAGTCAATCAATCAGCAAAATGGAAAGAACTTGGAGGACCTGATGTGCTACATCTATATACTTCATTGTAATATTGGGCGCTTAACAAGGTGCGATTCTCTTTGATGTAAACGGAATGTTGATAGCACGCCTCGTACTTCTCCGCAGCATCGATTTTTATGGCTGCCACGCGAGACTTCTCGGCCGTCTCAGTCGAATCTATTAAGGTTTCCACGACTTTTAGCTTATACACGAGCCAGCGGACGATCAAAGCAGACATTGGCTAGATCAAATAGGAGCTATTGTTTCAAGCTCAATAACTCGATCAGAAATGTAAATCTGTAACACCCAAGAATAATCATGACACTAAAGACGTTTTATTCTGCGAAAATTGGATCTATAAGCAGACTAGGTGTATACTGAGTGAAGCTCGCTATAAGGTTACCTGGGGAGATGGAAGCGGCGTGACGGGGTCGGAATTTATCACAATGTGTTGGTCAAGTTTTCATCGTTGAACATCTACGTTTGATTTATTATAATTAGTTAAGCTAGAGCGTATCAATAATGAGTGACGTTAACGAAATGATAATCACGCCTCTGACTGAGTTCGTGCGCGACAGTCGCCACTTGATCCAGAAGTGCACGAAGCCTGATACAGATGAGTTTGCCCGCGTTGCTCGTGCTACCGGCATTGGATTCTTGATCATGGGCTTCATTGGTTTCTTTGTGAAGATCGTGCACATCCCTATCAATCAGATCATCGTTGGAGGGATGTAGTCTGTTCTCGCTCGGAGAGATCGTGCGTGCTCAACGTGCTTGCTATAATAACAGGATCTATTTTGTTTCATATCTTTGTAAAGCAATGCAATACATAAATGAAATAGTTTTCGTATACATCCAGTAAAAACTAAACAGATACGCTTCTCATTACAGTAAATCTACAAATCCACACGACAAACAATCATTACTATTTCATGTACAATAATCATTTCACCAATTTAACCATACTAATTATTTGATTCCATTATTTTTTGTGGCGATTTCTTCTTGTCGCTCTTCTTGTACTCACTCAAATCATCCTTGGGAACATCATAAGCTAACATCTGACACGCATCACCATCATTTACTTCATACCGTTTTTGTTGTAATCGATGTTTCCCTGTTTCATCCAATGTGTCAAAGTCGCCTTCCTCATCCTTGAGATCATCAATACTATACATTTCCATACGGTTGAAATAGCGTGATAATTCGATAGAGATCAATCCTGCAGCATCTTGTGCTGTGGTACCTTGTTTACATCTATAGGAAACAATACACTGCTCATTTGCTACAGGACTCAAGATACCAGTCTCTGCATCAGGATACATTTCTGGTCGTCTAGCAATATAGAATTTGATCAATTGCAAGGATCGTTCACATGCAAACAACAATTCATTTATATTACTTTTATGACTTGGATTCGCTGCCATATATAAATCATAAGCACTTTGACCTTCGTGTTTCAAAGATAATAATTTTTGTTCCAATTGAGCCGATATGGTGATCATAGTTCCACCACCATGGGTATCAATATAATTTTGCAATTGTTCTCCATATTTCGCCCTTCCTCTTAAATATTCTCTTGTGGAAATGTTTAATACATACACCATGCTTTTACAAGTAAAGAGATCCATTTGTATTAAGAATTGCGATTCATGAGGCTCCCATTCACCAAATCTCAAAGATATACCTTCACATGTCTCAGGTAAGGGTGCGAAAGGGCGGTCTTTGCCTTTGTTGGGGAACTCTTCTCGTTCTCTTCCTACTAAATACTCCCATGCTCGGATCAACGTCCATTTTTCCCATTTATATGTTTTCCCTATGGCACCATGATTGTATTTCAACAAATCTTGCTCTATATAGCATTCCCTTAGCCTTTTCTCTATCTTTATTAAATCATACATCATGAGATCCTTTAAGACAATATCACAATCGCGTGCTGGATCTACTGTTTCATTGTAATGTGTCAAATTCACATCATCCCATCCACGAATCACGTGAATTAGTAGATCTGTCTTTTTACATGTCTCCAAAAAGGCAATGCCTTCTCCTTCTCCTTTACAAGAATTATGAACTATACCAGGTAAATCTGTGATGATCGAGGTCAAATATTCACAGGTAGCAGCACCAAACACCTTTACAAGCCAATCCATACGTTCATCTTCATTCCTAAAGTGGGCAATAGCAGGATCTATTGTAGAAAACATGAAATCATCCACAGGTTGAGGATTTAAAGGATCAGATATGCTGTTGTATAAGAGGCTTTTGCCACTATTAGGCATACCGATCAAGGCGAACTTCAAAGTGTTTCCAGGCTGATCATTGCCCACAAATGACATCTTTATAATATATCAAATGGATTTACAAGAATCGAATAAAAACTCTTTCTAGTAGATCAGAAATAGGGGTGATATCGACCTTTTGAATATGAACTGGAGGTATATCGCCCACCCAATGCGTGTCACTTCAAAAATTGATGATTCATCACACAAGAGGCGCTCCGTGCACCATTTCTGCATTTTTGATTGAATGACTATGATAACCTTCCTCGTAGTGTGCTTGTGTATCATTATTGCCAGTGTCTCTGGATTCCAGAGTGCTTCTTCTATGCGTAGCCGCGCTGCTTTGAAACCTCTTCAGGAAAATTTCTTCGTGGACATCCCTACCCTCAACGATCCTAGCAAAGTGACACCTAGGCCATTGCTAGGGGAAGCTTCTTATAGAGAGTTCGTTGGAGAGTTTGATAACGATGCCTTGATCAACAAATTAGGCCCTTTTGCTATCGGTGGTGAAAGCGGTGACTATGATGCCGCACAAAGAATCAATGATTTGAAGCTATTGACCTTAACGGCTGATTCTGGTCTCTTGGAAGCTTTGGAAGCTAGAGGATTGACTTTGTCTCAAGTCGAGAAGTTGTTGCCATTAGTCGATAGTCTAGGTTTGTTGCCTGTTCTTGCCAGTAATAAAAATGCATTATTGGACCTTGCACCACTATTGATCGAACCAGCTCCTACATTGTTACCCATCGTCGTGTCTGTTCTTAAAACTCCCCCTGCTACTTTCCAAGGTTTGGGTTTGGCATTAGTTGGTGCTGGTGGTTTTGAAGTATTTGAAGGAAGTCCTCTAGGAGGTGTTCTTGCTCTATTGGGTCTTCCACTTCTTGTATTGGGAAGTGTTTTGGGAAGCGTTGGTGGATCTTTACCAAGTGCTTCTAGTTATAGTGCCGCTGCCAGTGTGTCTGCCAGGGACATTGGAGCTCCTTCTATCAAATCAGGCGAATCTAGTGTCAGAGTATCACAAAAGATAGATGGTAGTAAAAACGGGAAGAGAAAGGTTGTCCGCATCAACTCCTTCTAAATATCTTCCTGTCACTCTAAATACCATAATTTTTTTGTATATGTATATATGTGAATCAACCAACCATGCTATCATCTGTCTCTATCCTGCCATTATGAGTACTACAGTGGCAACACTCGTTCTTTATGATACATATTCGTTTTATTTTAAGTTATTGATGAATGAAATAAAATTACTATATAATCATGATTTATCTTAATATATAACAGGAACAACAATATAACCATGCATACAATTTCCTCTCTCTATTATTTATCATGATAGCCATTTGAGTATCAATATTAGATATGCTGAATCAACCTCTGTAATAGAATATATATCAACGATGAGCTAGGCATCTACATACTCAATTCTACCTCTTATGGACCTGCAGTGGGTACTAGAGACACAATAGTTGCCGCGATTTTGGCTAAGCTTTTTATACTAATGAGGGATGCGACAAAGGGTGTATTCGCTCCGGAAGGTTTGAAATAAAATGAACATAAAGATTCTTGGAAATATACATCGTCTTCGAAGTAATCCAAGATGACACTCGAACTGCCAGTCACGTCTATAGCATTGTTATTTCCAGAACTGGAAGAATCTTCTCCTTTCTTTCTCTTTTTATCATGATTACTATTAGTATCTAAGACACCACAAGCACTGAACAAAATAATGTGATCAATATTCTTGAAATCGATGTGGTCCTGGGCACTTGTACTATCTCCTGCATCATCGAGTTTGTCTAACAAAGAAGCAGCCCAGCTCATATCATCATTCAAATTTGAGTGTAAATGGGATACTAGCTGTAATGGTAAATTCGCAAAACGTCTGTGGATCAACAAGCCACAATGCTTCTTCATTTCCCCCGTCAAATACGATTGCATCAAACTGCTATTGTCATTACTACCACGTAGTGATGAGGAAAGAGAAGTAGTGAATTTGTCAATAGAGACAGTCTTGATCTTATAGAGTGGACAGATGGTCGCAAAAGCAAACACATCATCACCATCTTCACAAACAACGACGGTACCTACAGTTTCTTGAGCTGTGATATGTGTAGCCAATTCATAAGCATGTGTAGGATTATCTAAAAAGTTGTGTTGTAACAATGTGCAAATGCCCTCGGAGAAAGCTTCCTTCATATCTTTGAATTCAAAGGTATATTGTTCACTGATATGCTCGACAGTATCGAATCGCAATTCTTCGTCTTCACTATCACTGTCATCACTAGATTCCTCTTCTTCGTCTGAAGTCACATCTTCTAAAGGTTTCTTGGGAGAACTGCCTTTTTTGTGGCCTCGTTTCGATGCTTCTTCCATCATACGCCAATACTCCTCTTCTTCATCCTCTTCAGACACAGCCGCTACCGGCTTCGCGGCCTTCCCGTTATTCTTATTCTTAGACGTTTCTTTTGAGCTAGCAGAGCTCTTAGAAGACTTCGCTGCTGCTTTGGATGACTGCGTGGATTTCTTCTTTCCCATTATCTCGTGCTATCTCTCTAAGCAAGTGGTAAAGTGTGATGTAATGCACTGCACTCAATCCTGAATAAAATAAATATCTGAAAGCATAAAATGCAAGAACCGGTAGTGCTGTTTTCTGCCAAGAGAACGATACTGTCTCTGAGCTCTGATGAGGTGTGAACACGACAAAGCGATCATTGTAAAAAGGTGCTCTACCCATAGATGGCACTTCCAAAAGCCACACCACTTTGGTGTGATTGCACTTCAAATTTGGCTCACGATGCCTGATCGTCGAGCTATCACGCTCCTTTTAGTGCTCTCAATAGTCTGTGCGGCACAAAGTTTCCAGTTATGTAGTCCTTTGCGGGTAAAAGAACTCTTACGTACTGAGATATCAAGTCGTAGTACGTCTCATCCTCATATGTTGTTTGCTGCTGATGATACCGATAGTAGTACCGCTAACGCTACAAGCTCTCTGTATAAACTGGAAGCGATGAAAGCCACTGAGCTCAAATCTTTATTGAAACAACTAGGAGGTAAACCCGGGGCGAAGAAGAAAGCTGAATTAGTGATCGAATGCCATCAACTGCTAGTAACTTCCTTCAATGCAGCTCAACGAGAGAAGAACGGTAAAATCGAAGTAGATTCGAATATCGATGCGACTGGAGCAGTGATCCAGCAACGTGTGTATTCTCCGAAACAACGAAGAGAAGGACGCTCTACAAGTAATGAGAATTTTAATGCAAACACCAACAACAGTAATCGCATCAATTCTACTCAAAACAATCACAACAATAATAGTAAAACCAAAAAGAAAGGCCCCTTTAAGATGAAAAGCGAACTCTCCTCATTCGGCATTTCTGATTTGTCGACTCCTAAGGTCAATTTTGTTAATAGTGATGGTAGTTTAGATTTTGACAAAATGAAAGATGTGAGTGAAGAAACAGAAGCTTTGACTAACTTTAAGAAAAACCCTCATCCCTATGGTCCACTCCGGGACACACGATTCGCAGAAGAAAGTGTTACCGCGGATGTAGATTTGACATTTCTAGGGACAGCTTCATGTGTACCTTCGACCACCCGTGGTGTTTCTTGTATCGCCTTACGTGCAGAATCAGATGTATGGTTATTTGATTGTGGGGAGAGTACACAATTACAGATGCAGAAGTCGAAAGTGAGGCCGTCCAAAATCAAGAAGATCTTTTTAACTCACGCCCACGGGGATCATAGTTTCGGTTTACCGGGAGTGTTATGCCTCATTGGTCAGAGTACCCAAGAAGAACGAGAAGCACAAGGTTATTACCAGACAGATTTGTCTCCCGGGAGTGGCAAGGGATATGGTGGGGTAGGTCCTCAAGCAATTGATATATATGGTCCAGAAGGCACACGAGATTTGGTACGAGCTACCATACAGTTAACCTACAGTCGCGTAGTCGCACCATTCAGGGTACACGAGTTGAAAGAAGTGCCGTATTTGCATGGTAAAATGATGAAATGGAGGCCACCATTACCGAATGTGCGTACACGCTTTGATCCCTATTATGGAGAACAGGAGGGTGGTTTGGACATATATCCTGATGAGCAAGGTATTTACAATTTAGTTGAGAGTCAACCACAGGGATGCAGCAGCAATGATGATGGACCGCGAAGCAGGTAAGATTTGGCTCTTGAAATCATCGGTTTCCTTCCTTTATCATTGTTATTGCCATCTCTAGCAATAGGATGATGATGGTGATGATGATGGTGATGATGATGATGATGATGATGATGATGATGGTGGTGGTGGTGGTGATGATGATGATAAGTCTACTAACAAAAATCTCCCCGCTTGGAACTCCCCCCCACCCCCATCCCCACTTTACTGTCAAACTTCTAATATACTTTTCACTTGCCAGTCATTTGATGTCTGTAAAGGCTGCTCCTATGCAACATACCATTCCTTGTGTAGGCTATGTTGTCCAAGAAGATGAAAGAGCTGGCAGATTAAATATCGAGAAGATCAGACCTTTGGTAGAACAACACAAGGCTGGTATGTGTTTTTCAAACTCGCCTTTGCATAGCTAATCTGCACACTATGATCTGTGGGACTGATACATATACTAACATCACTCTTCTCCGAACCATCTCATCTATATACTCTACTCTTTTGCAGCCTTGAAAGAACAGCTTGGCCTTCGAGATCCAAACAAAGTCTATGCTATTTTGAAAAATAGAAAAAAGGAAGACGGGCCCTTCGTCTTCCCTGATGGGACCATATTGGAAAGTGCTGACTTCTTAGATCCTCCACGGACTGGTCGTAAAATTGTGATTATGGGTGACACATGTACGGGGAAACATATAGCCCCCATGGCACAGGATGCTGATATTATCGTACATGAAGCCACTAATGCATATTTTAAAAGTTTGGATTCCTCACGATATCGAGATTACAATGCCCTAGAGAGAGATACATTGAGGCATGGTCATAGTACTCCGCAAATGGCTGGTAGATTTGCTGCTCAAATCAATGCTAAAAGGCTCATCTTGACTCATTTCTCCCCTAGATACCGGGGTGATGAAGAATTACAATATATGAAAGGTATATACTCCTGATAACCGTTACTCTACTCTGATAATACTGGGTCTATAATGATCAAAAAAAAATGCACCAAAACAAACCTCATCTTCTTGCCCTTCTAATTCATATATTTCTCACCTTCCATCTTCATTTCCTTCTTTCCCTCCGCTATATGTTACCATAATAGTCATGTGGGCCATCGAAGAACAGGCCAGGCAAGCTACAGGAGGCAAATTGCATGGCAAAAATGATATTATCGCAGCATGGGATCAACTGCATCTACCATTAGCTGCCCATTAGGTTAAGAAAAAAGCATGTATGTAGGTTATATGGCAACCCAATGGATCTGGATCATATATAATACTAATGATAATAATAATCGACAGTGTAAAGAAGTGTGCTGGTAGATATGTACAAAATTGTTTCAATGATTGTAAACGCTTTCATGTATAATTTTAATTCAAAGAGTAGTTTGTTTTACACACTCCACAATGTAATGCAAATGCAAATATCATATCCGACCCCGCCTCTTACTCTCCTCCTATATATCACTGTGGTCCAGTCTTACTCGTTCCCCTGAGTATTCTTAGATCTCATGGTTAATAGGTGTCCGTGACCTTGACACTAAACCCGCCACATCCCATATAACAACCATGGCAATTGAAATACTTAATAGCGCTCATCACTACCCGACGAGGCACTCCCCCAAATAGGAATAATTTAGGTATCTAAAAGTGATGAGAGTGATGTATAGTGAGATAAGGAAGGAAGGAAGGAGAAGGAGAAGGAGGTGGAAGGTGAGGAATATATGAATAGAAAGAGCAGGAAGCAGAGAAGATAGAGGTTAGTATACTCATCATCATCAGCAGTCATTACCACCACCACCATTCTTCTTATTATTATTGTTATTATGAGTAGGGTAAAGCACAAGAGAGTAATGATGTATTATCGACCCACCTCCTGTTCCGCTATTGGTTTTGCATCTAAATCACGACCTATCGTTTCCGGAATAAGCATAGACACTATAATTCCAATGCAGTTTATAATAAACAAAATAGTACCGACAGACGCATTTGATAGCTGTGATTGCACGACAAACGGTGACAAAAAAGCACCAATTCGCGTAAATGCATTACAACTACTATGACCTGTCCCTCGAATTTCTGTCTTATACAGCTCGGGAGTAACCACCCAGGTCGTTCCATTGGCTGCTACAGCACTACTACGTGCAAGAATAGAGATGATCAGCATCATGGTAGCATCTAAAGGCAGGCCCATGATGAAGGCAGTGATACCTGAGATAAGGAAGGCAAGGAGGCGGAAGATGGAAATTGAGGAGTATATGAATAGAAAGCAGGAATAAGCAGAAAGGCAGAGGTTAGTATACATATCAATAAGGTTATCAAGGGTGAGGTAACAGGGTAGTGAAACCACACACAGAGTGATATACTATTGATGGAGGTTGTACTGACCTGCCAGTGAAAAGTTTGTAAATAAGCAAATGGTTCTACCAGAAGTATCAATGAATAGGACGGTCATGAATATGCCTAATAATTCACTAGTAGCATTGACGAAGATGTTCCTATTCATTGTAAGTGTACAACGTATCGTGACAGAATATGAGGATGTGTATGAGAATACGGTTAGGGTTAACGTTAGGGTTGTGGGTTGCATAATAAGAGTACAGGAGCAAATGAATAAATAATGCGCAAGAACATGAGACGGTCGAGATTGGATGAGTACACTCATCATCGCAATGCATAGTGCCTTTCTAATGAGAGAGTGTATTTGACGTTGATATGTACCGATGACTAGTGATGAGAGAGATATCCCCGGGTAGGATATGTACCTACCTGTAATTAAAATCACATGTCAAATCATGTCCTCCTTGGTTATCATGACTACCACTGCTACTATCATAAATACGGCTTACAAAGAGAATAATGCCGTAATAGCAAAACCCGAAACTATATATATAGGGTTAGGGTTAGGGTTAGGATAAGAAGAGAAGAGAGATGAGAAGATGGAGCATAAGTTAAGAAATTCGTATGCAATCACACTGATGAAAAGGAAAGGACAAATAGTGGTGGGAGAGATATCCCTCGGTAGGATGAGATGGGAGTGAATAATAGGGGGGGGGAGGTATCATACCTAAACCATGCCCACCATAATATGTAGCTATACCCAACATGTTGTGGTTGTAGCAAATCAGCATACATCCTGTAGTGCATCCTCACCATGTCTACAAAACTAGTCGTCGTTGCGGCCGTAACAATATTGTCGTTGTTGTTGCTTGTCTGGCTGTTATTGTGTATAGAAAGGGCATCTCGCTCTCTCTCTTCTCGGTTCTCATTACTGTTGTTGCCATCACGATCACCACTTGTAAGACCATCCTTCGTATGATGATTATTATTTTCAAAATCAATCGTTGTCAGATCATCATCATCATCAGTAGCAGCCTCAATTTCTGCTAATGGTGTTTCTCTTACCCCATTACCATACCCACCATAATGATTATGATTATTAGAAGCATGAATTGAAGGATCCACTAATATGAAGTCCGTCGCCTCACCTCCAGCAATCTCAATAGCTTCTTTTATGACTTTTTCGGCATCTTTTATTCTTCCTTTTTCCATCAACCATCGAGGTGATTCAGGCAAATAGAAGTATGAAATCAAGGACACTAGTATGACTGGTATAGCTGTGATGAAAGTCAATACTCTCCATCCATATTGTGACAATACTAACCATGCCACCCCTATTCAAGCAATGATGATGATGATGATGATGGTGGTGGTGGTGGTGTTGATGATGATGGTGGTGGTGGTGGTGATGGTGGTGTAGTCGGGATATGAACGGAGAGCGTGAAGAGGAGACGTATAGATTAGTGTGATTCTCATCGCGCGAGCTATAGGCTGATAAGAGAGTAATAGAGGAGAAGAACGGGAAGAATGTATGTACGGGGGGGGGGGTTACTGTACCTGTCACGAACATACTACCACTACACCAAAAGTACTCCATTTTCATAAGATATGCTCCTCGTATGTCATTAGGCATAAACTCTGCTAGTAGATCAAATGGTACTGTCAGGCCCCCTACACCAAATCCACAAATGAATCTAAACAGGATGAGACTCTGATAATTTGGCGAGAAGCCACTGATGACACCTGCACCGGAGATGATGGTGATAATCGCTACGAAACTTTTCCGTCGACCAATGTGATCTGCAACTGGTCCCCAAAACAAACCACCAAAGAATTGGCCTACAAACACTGCTGCTGTGATGGATGCGATGATTGCATTACTAAGATGCCACTCAACACCAGCACAGACAGACATAAAGGCTAATAAGGAAACTTCCATCGCATCTGCACAAAAGGAAAGGCCACATAGCGTAAGGAGTCTCATATGGAAGATTCCAATAGGAATCAAGGAAATAGCTTCCTCTAGAGTCAACTTGGGAATGTTCGTATTGTTATTATTATGATCATTGGATGGTGAAGATTGATGACCAGGTGTATCTGGAGAAGATGAGTCGTTATGCACACTACCTCCACCAATTGACACGGTACTATACAACATGGGGTTATTGGTGTGGCTAAGATTCACATTGGGAGTGTCCAGACTGTCAGAAGAGCTGGTGGAAGTAGTGGTCATGGTTTTGAACTTCCGAGGTGGATGAGACATAGATTTGGATATTCACTTCGTTTCAGAGCAAAATCTTTAACTTCCGATACATGAAGCGGCGATTTGCACTGCTTACGGGATCAAGAGCACGATAAGTGAAATGATCAAGGCTGGAAGTCGTACAAAGGCCCGCGCTATGCGGCAGCCGAAAGTGATTGCCGGGGTCGGTATAGCTGCAAATCCAAACCAAACTTTGACGACAGGATTCGATACCATTGAGTGACGCGTATTATGCATTGGTGTGCTAAGGAGGTATCTTGAACCCTGTAGTGTCGCGTGTGGGCGTCGTTAAGTATCTGAGGTGCAGAATGCATGCAGTGCAGGGCCAATATGCTCGGCGTCGGATTTTACCTCGCGAAGTGGCAGGAGAGAAACAGACTGCCTTAGAGGAGAGCATCGAGTTGAGATACCAGATATGCTACTTGTTCAAGGCCCTGGGCAAGCAGGAGAAATACAAAAGGCTGCAAGGCGTGTGCGATGATGCTTCTTGGCTCATGCAGCAGTTCGCTGGAATGCTTGATGTGCCAAAGTATGCATTGATGAAGACTTGTCCTGCTGTAGAAGGTGATGACTTTTCATTCCATCCGGTGATATATGAGGAGAAGGTGTACTCAAGAGAGCGTTATGGTTGCGACATTAGAGTGACGAATTACAACGATGATAGTCTGATTACTACTCTCACAGGGCATACTGATAAAGTAATATGTCTCATCCTTGATGATAGTAAGCTGTACTCTTGTAGTGATGATAATACCATCAAGATCTGGAACTGCAGCACTGATACTCTCATTACGACTCTAGAAGGACATACTAATGATGTAGTGTGTCTCACTGTCAGCGATGGCAAGCTGTACTCTGGTAGTTATGATAATACTATCAAGATCTGGAAATGCAGCAACCATACACTCGTTACTACTCTAGGTGTACCAGATGACGAGAATGATGAGGATGGGTATGTGGGACATACTGGTTGGGTAAACTGTCTCACTGTCCATGTTGGCAAGCTGTACTCTGGTAGTAATGATAAGACTATCAAGGTGTGGGATTGCAGCACGAATAAGCTCATCAAGACTCTGACAAGACATACTGGCTGGGTACACTTGCTCACTGTCCATGGTGGCAAGCTGTACTCTGGTACTTTGGGTATTACTATCAAGGTGTGGGATTGCAGCGATGACACTCTCATCAAGACTCTAGAAGGGCATAGTGGTACGGTATACTGTCTCACTGTTCGCAATGGCAAGCTGTACTCTGGTGGTAGTGGTGATCACACTATCAAGATCTGGGACTGCAGCGATTACAGCCTCATTGCTACCCTTAGAGGACACACTCGTCCTGTAAAAGTGTTTACCTTCCAGAATGACAAGCTATACTCTAAGGACGATTATGGCGAGATCAAGATCTGGAAGTTGTGAATCGGCCATCGTGTAGGAGTTCCTGTGTATATTGTATGGAAGTGATAATCGCATATTGTAAGTGTAAATGTCTCTAAGACATGAATGTAAAGAAGACTCCAATGATTTGATTACGCTTACAGCACCCTTGTGCAATATGAAGACGTCCAATGGTGTCTCCATAGTATTACACTTCTACAATCCTATCTGCACTTGTCATCTAACCCCTATCTCACCCTTTTTTTTCAACTATTTATACTGCAATGTGCTCTTATCGCTCTCCACTCTGTTCAGGAGTCAATCCTGTACTGCCGGTACACTTGCACGGTACTAATCCGAACCCTTTGCAATACTTACATGTGAATCTCTCCAATACACTGCCATATGTTTTGTCAATACCGTTGATGCATTTGCCCGCAGTACACTTTACGGCCCCTTTGCCTTCACATATTCTGCATTTTGGGTCAGATTTACGTTCTTTGTCACGTCTTGGTTGGGAGCCAGGGTCTTTCTTACCACCAAAGCCGAAGAGATACAGTCTCGTCTGAGAAAAAGAAGAAGGGTCATTTCGATGATGCAATGCATCTCTTTCTCGACCTCCTCTCGTCGTTTGAGCTACATGGTCACTATCGCCTCTCTGTTTCTGTGTTGTGACAGTCTGCAAGCGTGTAAAGGTGAAGGCAGTGATAGTCGCGAGCACAAAAAGCAGCTGGAGCAATGCGGCGGTGCAAAAGTCCATCTCGTTCTCTCACTCTCACACACGTTTGTTCTACCCTTCGCGAACTTGGTATGATATTTTCCCGCTTATTAAATGAATACTTGGTCTAGCTCCATTCAAGACGCAACAGATGGTGACCCACACTTGGTGAATGATCGTGTGTGTGACAAGATGATAAGATGAAATGAAGTGACATGACTGACGAGGCGGGTCGGAAATAGAGAGCCTCCGCAAAAGTTGAAAGAGAGCCTTTTTTTCTGTGGTGTAGAGAGCCTTGTTTTAGGGACTTGATCGAACCTATTTTATATTCAATTTCAAGGTAACTTATTATCGTAATCGATCCTTGAAGGTCGATGTAAGTATATCATGATCGTGTTGGTTCATATCTTGTTACTTTTGGGTCTCTCTGTCGTCCAGAGCACATTTACATCTCCCGCAGATGTCCGTTCAAGTATCAAAATCGATCGTATCGAGGACTACGAGGACCTTTACGTCGCGGCCAAACTCAGCATTGATGTCTTCTTCAGAGATAGCGAGATAGAGCAATCTCGCAGTGATAGCAATATCTTTGGGTTCTTCCAGAAGAGCAACCGAGAGGTAAATACTCTCGCTTTCTTTTTCGCTGTGACGTGTATCTCTCTTTTACCACTATTTTGCATTGTCATACTAACACAGTGATTTTCCCTCTTTATCTATTCATCTGGTCTCTCAGTCAATGTATCAGGAACTCTTCCGTAACCACTTATCCGAGCTAAACAGTCGCTTGTCAAAGCCTAACTGCGTCCTCCTCAAGGCTATCGATGCTGATAGTAAGGAAATATTAGGATTTGTAGAAATGTCCATGGCTGCTTGTGTAGTGGAGAATACTTGTGACAAACTAGAGTGTGCAGTTGAAAGTTCAGACGGTGAAGTCTATCCTAAAGACCTCACAAAAAACGTGGAGACTGATGATGATGATACTGAGAAAGAGGCAGTAGCTGGAGATGTCCTGAAGGCTCAGTCTTGGATGAATAATTTCAATGATATCGATTTGGTGAACTTTGCTACCCAGAAGGATATCGCTGAAGGCACATTGAATAATTTACTATATTTGCCTAAAATTGCCAACTTAGCGGGTCAGTACTGCCCATCCTTCTCATCTTTGTTACACTGTGGTGTAAGTAGTACTATGACGACGATTGTACTAACACACTCTGCTCTCTGCCTGCCTGCCTGCCTGCCTGCCTGCCTGCCTGTATATATCTTCATTTCCCTTCTGCTTTTTCCCCAGTGAATCAGAAATGCCGTAGACAAGGTATTGCATCTCTACTAGTCAACCAACTCTTACATACTGCCCAAGTATGGGGATTTCCTATAGTGACTTTAAGTGTGGAGGTATGGTCATCATTCTACCCTTTTCTTATCAATTCTCTCTGTTTGTTTAGGAGCTTGCATGAAAGGAGCTTTTGTTTCTTTTGTTTGTCTCTTCATCTCCAAATCTATACTCACTCTATCTACAATCCTTCCTCTTGCTTCTGGATCTCCACTTTTGAATAGGTTGGTAATCACAATGCGAAATCCTTTTATGATAAAATGGGTTTCGAGAGTGTCCACGTTGACAACACCGGCAAAGTCTGGGATGTTAATGGCCTAAGATTAAGACAAATAAAAGGTCCAAAATACGTCATGAAACGTACACTCGGTTTATGAAAAATGGCAAGCAATAGGAGCTAATGGGAAAGGTCGTCATTGTGTAAATGTAGTGTAACCACATGTAGCTAGAAATGTATTAATAGAGAGAAAAAGAAGAGTGGGAGAGACGGGAGTGGGTCGGCGAGCTATAGACTTTTCGTTACAGTAGCATTTTACAAGTAATCATCATGTTTGTCGTTTACAGTATACCCATTCTATGTCAACAATGTCACTGCAAGTTGACACACTCGCATGCCATCCACACGTCGATCTTATCCAACATTGCAGTTATTCATATTTCACTCAATCCATATACGCGGATTCTCTTCACTCATTGAAAGAGGCAGGTCCTTTAGTATGCTTTTGCCCTAAAATTAACTTGGGTTGTGTCTCGTTGTACAACTTGTCCATCTCCCGGTGCTTAGAGTCGATATCTAACCCACCCAGGTACCCTATGTCCTCTACTTCTTTGTTAAGCTGAGATTGTTTGAAATTAGCTTTGTCTATCGTAGTAGGATGTTCTATACTTGTATCAAGGCCTGTGACAACGGCATTACTACCACCAGTAGTACCACTCTTATGCCCTTTTTTCGCTGGAGATGAAGAAGATTTCAAGGAAGACTTTTTGGGGGAATGGTTGCCACTCGCGACTCTTCTATGCTGTGCTTTATTATCCTTACTGAAATAGTCCTTTTCCAGTTTTAAAGTGGCCTTGTGGAATTTTTGCGATTCTCTTATCATATGCTCGAAAGAAGTCCCACCCGATCGATATACAGGTAGATCTTTACCACCGCCTCCTAGATACGCTAAGGGACTACTTGTTGTTTCTAAGGTCGCTTCTGCACCAACTTTGCTAGCAGAAGGTGACTGGGTGCCATGTTTGGGAGGCGACCTTCGTAATGGTAGATAAGGGGCATTGGGATCATATTCGTTCAAATGTACTAATCCTTCCTCTGCACTGTTTACACTAGCTGAGCCCATATAACCACCACCAGCAGCAGCAGCAGAATGTGGTCTTTGTGTACTATGTTTAGAGTACTGGTACGTGCCTAAGTCCATTAAGTTCATGTGCGTCAGCATATCTGACTGTAATTGCTTAGATGCGATTGTACCTTTCTTACTACTTTTACGGGTATGACCAGCAGTTGAGGGACGTGTTCTAGTCTTGGGCTGCAATTGATGATCGCCACCCACAAGACTTCCATCGCTATCCTGATGATAAGCAATACCAGTACCATTTGTATACGGATCTTCTCCTTCTATACTCAATAAATTCGTTTCTTTTGCAGCAATTTCTTTATATTCAGGATATGCCACATCTGCCTCAATAGCAACCATACCTCCTCTATCACTAGGACTACGTTTCTTAGGATGTAAGAAATTACCTTCTTTGTCTATATAAGTACTGCCTACATCACCGCTGCTTTGTCCTAACATAAAACCTACAGGAGCAGCATAATTACGATAATTCATCCCTAAGGGACCCCCAATGCCTTGTCCGGCCAAAGGTCCCATGGGGTTGGGCTTACCTTCATCCCCAGCATTATCACTGCTCCCTCTTGTATTATGCATAGAAGCATTTGCTGTGTGTGGTCTCCTTCCCTGCTTTTCATTCCCAGAGTTGTTATGATAAGCATAAGGATGGTTGGCTGTATGCTTAGCTTGCTCATGTAAATGGGACCGATTGTTTTCGGAAGCTTCATGATCACTCAGCATTTTCACCCAAGATGATATTGTGCCCCCACTAGTATTGATACCTATGCTGATATTACCATGACCATACTCATTATCTATACCATTATCAGCATGATGACGAGCAGCAGCAGCAGTTTCGTTTTTCAATCGCTGCACCAAAGATCCGTAGCTAGTACCTTCATGATCCTTGATCTCACCGTCAGGCCCAATGCCGTCCTCAATATCAGATCGAGGTCTTAATAAACCAGTCGTTTCATCATAGTGTACAGCGGTTTCCGACCCTGGCAGTACTCTTTCCATATATTCATCAAATAATGCCTCACTGTCCGTGAGACTGACTTCTGTACTGCTGCGACGACTACCCATAGCACCAGCAGTAGAAGGACGGCCTTGTCCTCTTCGTTGTGTACTTCGAGATATGTCACCACCGGGTCGGGTGCGACTGTGGCGATGATGATCATGATGCCCTTTCCCTTTCCAACTGTAATTATTATACTGCCTTTCAGCTAGAGTACTGCTGCGAAAACTACCACTTTGATCCGCATTAATTCTTCTGCTTCTTCCTATCGCTTTAGCTTCTTCGATACCATTGCTCCATTTCTTTTGGGGGACACCTTGGGTGCCACGGGAATTTTTCTTAGCAGGGCGATGACCACCCATGACAATTTCTTCTCGATGCATATCTGCCATAGAATATATGAATTGGCAGGTATCGCACATCGGAACAGTTTGATAGAATCGAGCAGGGTGTGTCTTGGCTAAAGCATCTGCATAAACTAATTTCCTATAGGCATTAGATAAGTTATCCCATTGCATTTGGAAGCCTGAAGATGACGAGTGAATAGCTGGCATGGCCACAACCGTCTTCCGGACATCACTCAGACAACAATATGCAACACGTCTCAAATGTCTCTGTGTCAAATCCAACAACTTTTTATTATGATCATGTAATCGAAATTCTTTTTCTCTGTTTTCACGTCTTTCCTTTGATTCGACAATGTGATCATCACCGGACCAAGTATCATAGATCTTAGTTTTCAAAAAGTCTTCCTCAGAACGAAGTAATATAATAGAACGGAACGGCAATTGATATTTCAATATCTGGGGTTTGAGATCATGTGGACTAACTTGATCCACATGAGCACCTGCATAACCCATATCTAGCTTTTGTGTCTTCTTCTTCTTGTGGTGTTCTTTATCTAAAGCTTTCAATTCATCAACATCCACTATTTCATTGTCGATGTCACTTGCATCGTCCGCATGGCTTCTCTGAGCACCAGAAGGATTTAATTCCAATGAAGAGGAAACTTCTGCACTAGCATCGGCATTGGTAAGGAAATAGCCAGGTTCGAGTTGCTTTTCTGCCTTTGCTGTTTGTTTCGCTCGTTCTGTTTCAGCATCAACATCTTCTGTGGCCGCATGGAATTCACCTGATATATGATAAGGTTAGGGTTAGGGTTAGGGTTAGGATAAGGTATATATATAAAATATCAGAGTGAATAGATCAATGTTAGGGTTAGGGTTAGGGTTAGGGTTAGTCAATACAAGGTAGTGTGAATATGATGATCATAGTCCTCAATTCAAATCGATTAGAGAGTATAGTATTATTAATCAGCGGGAAAGGAAAAGATAATGCGTACCTAAGAAGCAATAGTCACCAAAACATACACAACCACTTGCCGATGGTGCTTTTTTTTCAAAGCCACTGGAACGTTTACCCCCTCCATCCACACCATGTCCACCTAAAGGTACTCCAACACCTCTAGCGCTTCCAGATTTCTTCTTACTATGATGTGGAGCACTGATTGGTCTTCGACTATTCAGTAGTTTCTCCACAGGCAACGAATCCGCATGTTTCAATTGATTAACATAAAAGTCCAACTTGGTTTTGCTGCTCCTTGTATGGCCATAAGCAGGAGATTCAAAGATGGCATTTTTCTTGGCTCCAGGTAGAATAGTTTCACTGGCTGTGACCATCATATCACTATCTCCTCCGCTAGCCTTTGTGTTGGACAAACGATCGAATGCATTGTTTTTCGATTTCGCTGGTACCCCTAAACCTGCCGGAAAATGACTACCCGTAGCACTGGCACTCATAGGTCTTCTCCCAGCTCCATTTAAAAATCTTCCACCTCCTTGTCCTGGAGGTTTCGCACGAAAATGTAGATCATCGTCATCATATCTGGAAAGAGCTTTGTTTCGATCTCGCCAGGTCGCTGTCTGTTCAGCTGCTTTGTCGAGTTTTGGGTCAGTAGACTTATGATCGTCATTCATGGCACCCTCTTTGGACTCATTCTCGCCATCGATAGTACCGTAAATGTTGACTTTTTGGCCATTATCATCTACTGCAAAATGTTTACCATGGTCACTTTCACGTTCATGAGACAAAGCATGAAGCTTATCCTGCAATGATGTCTCTTTGCTTTCCCCTGCTCCTTCTGCAGCATTCGCAGTGGTGTTGCCATCCTTTTTATCACCTTCATTGATGGATACAGTTTTCTTATGGTGTGTATGGTGTTGATGAGGATGAACATCAGACGAATTAGTGCTAGTTTGTGTGTGATGGAGAGTACCATCGTGATTAGCCCCAATACCATCGAACAAATCAACACCTGTAGTGTTGTCCACCCCGGCTTTGCCTCCGATGCCTCCTATAGCTGCAATCGTATGGCGAGTATTGTTTTTATTGGCACTCTTATTACCACCCCATGTCATCGTCATCATACCAAAATCAGGAATATCCTCTGGGTTTTTGGGCAATAAATGATTTTGCTTGGCAGCTTCCCGAGGAGGTAATGGGGGATCGCACATAAACACAATTTCACTACGATATAAAGTCAGTTTCTGCATTGGATTCCATAGTAAGATACCTCTACATGAGGTTATGAAAGGTATCCATGAAGATGTAAAGACGACCTGTAGTACAATATTAGCTACTGTGCCTTTTGTACGATTTTCAATAAATTTGATGATTTTCTTATTGATCAATTTGATTGTGTCATGTTGTGATTCAGATATACCTAAGCGATCCACTTTGTCTTGATAGATGCTCACTTCATTAGTACTAGGATGGACAAGTTCATTTGTATTAAAAATAGGTCTTCCATCTTTACGGACATAGTAACGATGTTCAAATACACCACTACCTTTCACAGGATAGCCACCTATGTGAAGTTGAATAGCCAAGATTTCAAATACTGCTTCTTCTAAAATAGAGCGTAATTGTAAGTCATCTACAAAGTATGATTGGACAGCATTCCGATGATTCACAAACCATACTATCGCGATCTTGCCATATGAGCGGTGATCTCTGCGGCCTTTACTTAACTTGGCTTTGGATTTAAAGACGCGTAGAATCTCAAAGTGGTTCAAATTGGAATCATTGCGTTTCATGACGGTACCATCATTACTTGTAAAGAGCCAACGCCAGGGACGACCTTGTTGATAGATGATCGTGTCAAGAATGTTCAAATGACTCCTTTTAGTAGAACCTTTCTCCCACAGACACTTGTAGAAGAAGTGAAAAGACTCTACATCCTGCAATTCCACAGTCTCATCATTCAACGCTTGACTCGTCATCTCAAATTCACGCTAGCGATCAATCCACTCTTGGGACGCTAGCAACAGAATGAAAATGAAATTCCTTGTTATCAAGTACCAAACTTCTATGAACTTCCTCTATGTATCTCTCGAAGTTAGTGATAGATGGTTTAGATACCTGTAGAGTCCACAGTGGTCGTCAAAATAAAAGTTAGAACCGATCAGAAGGTAGTGACGGTATCGGGTCGGATACTTCAGTAAACTCGCTCGAGGCAAAAAAACTCGTGTTTACCAGGTACGTAACATGCACCACATCTATGCTTGCCGTTGGGTTCTCTCTGCAACACTTATCGTGCTTGGTGCAAAATTGGTGTCCCTATGAATGTGATTCCATGCGCATTGACGGCTTCGTGCTTGAGGCCAATTGCCCTCGATAACGAAAACCAAATTTTATGTGCACAGACGTCTAATCAACGCGTTGTGGAACACATTGCACCATCACAGTTATTGTTACGCGGTGGAATGCCCAAACTAACGTTCTCTTCGTTTTCTTGATGCATTGATATGTTTTTCTCTCCTTGAATTATTCTGCTATCTCTCTCTTAACGTTTTTATATTGCTTTTGATAACTTTTAATTTGAAATAGGATCAAGATGATTGGAAGCAGATTAGCACGTACCGGTGCTCGCATGGGCACAAGACGCATGTCTATGTTCGAGAGACCTAATCATATCCAAGGTAAAAGGGAACAATATTATAAAAACCATACTCAAGGAGCAGCTGATCCTACTTACCTAAAAGAACCCACTGACAAGGTAGTTTTCGGTGCAGCTGTTGTTGGTATGTCTATCGGCGTATTGACCATCGTTAACGGACTATATAGCATGAGTTATGGTGTTAACAAACATGAGTAAACTTAAGGGTGATGATTAGCGATTGTTATTAATGTCATATGAAATTGATGTAATTTACACTCTAACAAGTTGAAGCACAGACTACAAACTACACACAGATGAAATAACTCAAAAGAAGTAGCGATATTCATTAATGGATATATATTTAGATGATCGGTGGAGGTCGTAAACGAATTCCCGGATTCCCTGGAACATCCAGTGGAACCCGCTCGTATATGTGTTGAAGATACTTTCAAAGGTTATAAATGCCTCTTTTTAATACTTTGGTTGACTGATTTTGCTTCCTGTCATGACCTTTGGCATCATCAAACAATGGAATATATGATCGTTAGAGATAGATCAGCGCGGTCATAATAATTGAGGTTTTCACACTAAAATGCTTCTGAAAGCGTTGTTGGCCAAGTGTTTAAGACGTCTAATTGATTTTTGCGTGTATTGGGTTACTCACCAGAACTCTTTTTTAAAAAGCAACAAACAACAAACACGAGTACCAGCGCTATATTAACCTCTCGCAAAGCCATACATACGTCAATCTCATCCTCTTCAATCTTCACTTTTCTCGAACAGTGTACAAACAAACATCAGCGTCCTCCGACAATATACCACCACTCCTACGACCGCTGCTTCCTCTTAAGAGTTTCGCCTTTCATCACTCCATGACCTTGCAGAAGTTTCTATAGAGCATTCCATACGGTTCTTGACTCAATAGCACCAAGGCGACTGAGAATCGGCGCGGTGTCAGTCCAGCCTCGCTCTCCTGTGCACACGCGTCCAGGCTCTTTGATGTGGACAGCACCTTATCGTAGAACTGTTTCAGGAATCTTGCATCGATGTCTCCAGTGCACCCACTGGGAGGCCCCATGGTCACGACACTTTTGAGGGACTCTAATCTTTCACGGAATGTGTCAAACGAGATGGCCTTCTCGTCGCTACTGTATTTCATTCGCAAGGCCTGCTGTTCTGAAGAAATATCACTATCATTCATGAGATCTTCCATCGAAATTGTCAACACATTCTTGTTGCCCTGAGTATCCAACAAGGTTTCCAATTCTGAAAACTCGTCAGCATCATCTACAAACAGATTCATCCACTTCGCAACATGGTTGCGATTGTCTATATGCTTCATGTCACCATAGGTGGGGATCCACTTGGCGCGGCCGCTGTTCATCTCGTCGAAGATGCGTGCAAACTCGCAATTGTCACAGCCAGAATGGCAACATTGAGACATCTCAATCGTGCCGGCGCCAGGAACGTCCAGAAGCAACAACTTCTCCGCCAATTTGTTGAACACTTTGGCCATCTCCACATCTATGTCGTACTCTCCACTTGAAACAACCGGTTCTTCGTCTAGTGCCGGTGTAGCACGCAGAGTGAAAAGTGAGTCACGCATACCAGCAGTGTTCGCACGTCTACAGATCGAATGTATGAGGAAAGAATTGTGCATATATCCAAAGATGGAATCACATGCCAGCAATAGTGAGAGTGACAGCGGGAAAATGGCGATCATCGTAGAGATACCCGCCTTTTAAACGCCTATGGAACGGACGGGCGGACCCGGCTGGTCACTTCCTTCTAATTGCGTTTTTGCTCACTCTGAACTCACCGTTCTCGTCGCTTTGGACCGCAATATATACCCCGAAGAGAGAATTCCGACACCCTCTAGTGCATTTGTGGTAGCGAAAAGCATTACAAGATATTTGGTTCAGGCGCATTCTAAAGGTCGTCTTGCCCCAAACAGAGTAATAGAATATGAACCATTTTCGCATCTTTTGCATCGCAGTCTTGTTCGCGGTTCTCTTTATGAGTTTCCTTAAACTGGTGGACTCTCAACAATCAGGCCAAAAACGCAAAAGCGTGGTTAAAGAAGGCAAAGTCAAATCATCTCAACGCGCCTCAAATGGCGACGAAGAGATCTTGACGTTTAATGACGATGTAGAGAAGATGGCTAAGTTGAAAAAATTGCAACAGGAGCGTGCCCAAAAGGGTGAACTTACGGAAGAGGATCTCGAGGAATTAAGGAGCAAAAACAAAGACTTGAGAAAAGATGTCGCCGTGGCTACATTGGAACATGGAGAAGACTCCATTGAAAGAGCAGTGGCTTTGCATGAATTAGGAGCTAACTTGTTTAAACAGGGCAAATTCCAAGAGATTTACGATACCAGTTTGGAAATTTTAAGAATCTATGAGATTGCATATGGTGTCGAATCAGAAGAGGCAAGCAAGGCGATGATGAATGTGGCACTTGTAGGTATGTTTATGATGATCGCCCCCTCTAATACCCATTACGATATATTACAGTAATTACACTGATAGAACTGCCTCTTTTTCTTTTTTATCTTATCATCCTTCATCCCCATTCTCTTTCATTCTTTCGTTATCTTACATATCATAGGTGAACGTATCGGAGAGAAGAGTGAGGCACGTCGGATGATGTTGAGGAATTTATACATCAATACGAAACTGTATGGCCCAGAGTCTAAAGAGGTGTTGATGACACGTGCTCGATTGACACAAGCCAGACATCCAGATTCAGATTATGTCCCGGGTATTACGTATAAGAAATATAAGAAAATGAAAGCAAGAGAGAACACAAAGAAGCAAAAGCGGGACACACTACGTGATGATTTGTAAAGATGGAGAAGATGTATTGTGTATATTTATTCAGAATGTGAATTGCTGCTAATTATTTATAGAATACACAATACGTAAATCGCTGTTCTTTGTTCAAATAAGGCATCTCCTATCGTATAATTTATATATACCCATCACCTATTCTATTTCTAGCTGATTCTCTATTCTCTTTCAGTTCATTCCTACGCTCTCGCTTCATACACACAGTATACTAGTCTTTTGCACTGCTCTTTCGAGCACTACTTCTCTTACTCTTACGCACACCTGTAATGGAATCCTCACTAC
>JACLAD010003315.1_pt1 | contig 28139 bp, 24 predicted proteins | sample 8027901 | NCBI WGS metagenome assembly JACLAD01 (sample SAMN15725071, study PRJNA655200) | protist metagenome | isolation source: fluorescence activated cell sorting (FACS) single amplified genomes of... | place: Spain: Blaines Bay Microbial Observatory, Mediterranean Sea | collected 2016-07-05 | reverse complement strand
AAACGGATTGTAGTCGGATAATTCCTTTAGCAATCCATTAGAATTATTGAAATCAGACCAAGGCGATGGCAGTTATTTCGCAGCATCAGCGTTAACGGAGTGCCCTTTGCCGCCAAAACCTGGACGCTGTGATGCGCCCCGTTTAACCCGCGTCCAAAAGTTTGAACTTAATCTCAAACAAATCTTGCTTGCCTCGTTTTCAGCGAGGGTAAAGGTATATCCGTAGTTGCCAGCAAAAGGCAAAGGCAGCGTCGTATTATGCGTTGATTAACAGGGGGTGATGTGTATTCTGCTGCAAACGGAGTGCAAGAGGACGCCCTTATGAAGATCAAAGACTATTTTGCCGGAAAACGCAGCAGAGTTGCAGATTGGTATACGAAAGATACATCGAATATCCTGTTATACTGCAAAGTAACCGATAAAGTTTTGGATATGATCGTTACTTTATCCGACCCGCGCGAGGCAATCCTCGCAATCATAGACGAAAATAACCATGTGGTTGGTGCCGTAACTAGACCTGATATCGTTTTATATACGGACACGCATCGCGTAATTCAAGAAAATCTTACTGTAGATGCCGTTATGACGGCAAATCCCAAAACTGGAACGCCAGAGATGCTGTGCATAGACGCTCTGAAAATAATGACCGAGGGGCATTTTCGAAACCTCCTGATCGAAATTAATAGAAAGTTTGTCGGGATCCTTTCGATTTTGACGACTGCCAAAGGCCGTTTAATAGAAACCATGACTAAGAATACGGAAGCCCATAAATCGCTAAAGTCGCTCAGCGATGGCATGCCAGAATAGATATTGAGAATACGACATAAGACGCGTTCAAATTAGTTTCTGACAGCAAAGCGCCATTCGTTTCCGTTGAAGAAAACAACGAACTCGTCGAGTTTTTAATGGATTATGATTTAAGACGCCTTCAGGTTAAAAAAACATTGATCCAAAGATTAGGTTTGCCGGAATAATAACTTAAAGCCACAAGAGACAATGCCTCCAATTGAATGGAACATTAGCAATGGCCTGATCGGGTACCTGCAGGCCGTGCAAGTTATGGAAGCGCGCGCCGATGCCATCGCCAAAGGCGATGCATCGGAATTAATTTGGTTGGTTGAGCACCCTGCCCTCTACACTGCGGGCACCAGCGCCAATCGCGAGGATTTGATTGATGCAAACAGATTTCCTGTGTTCAGCAGCAAACGCGGCGGGCAGTATACGTATCATGGACCAGGACAACGAGTAGTATATGTGATGCTCGATTTGAACCGGCACGGCAAGGATGTGCGCGTATTTGTGCAAAAGCTAGAGCAGTGGGTGATCTCCACATTGACCTGCTTTAACGTGCAAGGGGCCATTCGCAATGGTCGTATTGGCGTGTGGGTCGATCGACCGGAAAAGCCGTTAACGCAAGCAGGGTTGCGCCGAGAGGATAAGATAGCCGCGATCGGGATACGACTTCGAAAATGGGTGTCGTTTTACGGGCTCTCGATCAATGTTGATCCCGATTTATCACATTTCGAGGGAATTATACCTTGCGGCATTCGCGAACATGGTGTGACAAGTTTAGCGGATCTTGGGCTTCCTATTAGGATGGCTGATCTTGATATGGCTCTTAAAGACCAGTTTGAACAACAATTTTTGAAACTATAAACACATCAGAAAACGGGCCCACGGCAGTAACAACAACACAGGACGCATTTGGACGTGTCATTTTTTTCACACCCTGCGGCAAAGTCATACATTGCCGAGCTAGTAATTGCACATTAAAAATAGTCTCAAGCCAAGGAATTATCAGACTGGTTAATTCCGCTACAATAAATCAGTTAGGAGGAAATTATGGCAGATGCAGCCATTCATGGCCACGAACATAAAGATGAACGAGGTTTTTTTACGCGTTGGTTTATGTCTACGAATCATAAAGACATCGGAATACTTTATCTGATCACATCGGCATTTGTCGGATTTGTATCGATTGCCTTCACCGTTTACATGCGGCTTGAATTGATGGATCCAGGCGTTCAATATATGTGTCTCGAAGGCGCGCGAATGTTTGCTGATGCATCTACACCTTGTACTCCAAACGGTCATCTTTGGAATGTTTTGATCACTGGTCATGGCATTTTAATGATGTTTTTCGTGGTTATTCCGGCGTTGTTTGGCGGATTTGGAAATTACTTCATGCCGTTGCAAATTGGTGCACCGGATATGGCGTTCCCGCGCATGAATAATCTTTCCTTCTGGCTTTATGTGTCGGGTACGACGCTGGCGATCTGCTCGGTCCTGGCGCCAGGCGGCAATGACCAGTTGGGCTCCGGTGTGGGTTGGGTTCTGTATCCACCGCTCTCGGTAAACGAAGGCGGCATGTCGATGGACCTGGCGATCTTCGCGGTGCATGTGTCAGGCGCCTCTTCAATTTTTGGTGCCATCAACATGATCACCACGTTTTTGAATATGCGTACTCCCGGAATGTCGCTTTTCAAGGTGCCGCTGTTTTCGTGGTCAATCTTCGTAACAAGCTGGCTGATATTGCTGTCGCTTCCAGTTCTTGCTGGCGCGATTACCATGTTGTTGACGGATCGTAACTTTGGAACAACCTTTTTTGATCCTGCCGGCGGTGGAGATCCAGTTTTGTATCAGCACATCTTGTGGTTTTTTGGTCATCCCGAGGTTTACATTATTATCCTTCCCGGCTTTGGCTTGATTAGCCACGTAATAGCAACCTTCTCGCGCAAGCCCGTGTTTGGCTATTTGCCCATGGTATGGGCAATTATCGCGATTGGCGCCTTGGGATTTGTTGTCTGGGCGCATCACATGTACACCGTCGGTATGTCGCTGACGCAGCAATCCTATTTTATGCTAGCAACCATGGTGATCGCGGTACCCACTGGCGTTAAAGTCTTCAGTTGGATCGCCACCATGTGGGGCGGATCGATTGAATTCAAAACCCCAATGCTGTGGGCGTTTGGCTTCTTATTTCTGTTCACAGTGGGCGGAGTCACCGGTATCGTTCTGGCGCAAGCGGGTGTAGACAGAGCGTACCATGACACGTATTATGTAGTGGCACATTTCCACTATGTGATGAGCCTTGGTGCCGTGTTCACCATCTTTGCCGGGATCTATTATTATTTCGGCAAGATAACGGGACGCGCTTACCCTGAATGGGCTGGTAAATTACATTTTTGGATGATGTTCATTGGTGCAAATCTGACATTCTTTCCCCAGCACTTCTTAGGCCGTCAGGGTATGCCACGTCGCTATATCGATTATCCGGAAGCCTTTGCTTATTGGAACCAATGGTCAAGCTGGGGGGCATTCCTGTCTTTCGCATCTTTAATATTCTTTTTTGGCATTATTGCCTATTCGCTGCTGCGCGGTGTGAAGGTTACTGAGAATAATTATTGGAACGAATATGCCGATACGCTGGAATGGACGCTCCCCTCACCACCTCCAGATCATACATTCGAAATATTGCCAAAGCAGGAAGAATGGGATAAAGTCCCAGGTCATTAACAAAAGTGGACTAATATTGGCGCGATCGCGCCTTCAAAAAGAGAGCCCCTCGCCTTTGCTTACATGAGCCCAAAAGGCGAGGACAAACGGCCCAAATAAAGTAGTCGTTTCTATCCAAAGAGTACGGATGATTCACACCCCTATATGACAATTTACGAAGACGGCCCGTTTTCTCGATAAAGACACGCCAAATAAACGCATTTAGCTGGATTTTTAAACGCAAGTCCGGCCAGCCCCTTTCTTTGCATACGCGCGCAATAACTTGAAGGGTGAGAGTCGAGTAGATGAAATGCTATATATTTGCTCAGAACAGACAGAGGGTGAAGCGCACTCCACCTTAGAGCTTTAGCCACATCGCTCTTTGCCGCCACAAGGCTTTGCCGCGTTTATAATGACGACCTTCATCTTGATTACTCTTCCGCTTTACGCATTGCTAAGAACAAACTCTTCTGAGCCCTGCTACCCTTCTTAATGTTCACCGTTTGAGCAATTCGGTGCGCGTTGCGGCGCAACTATTTTGACAGCCAGATATTAGAGCAATTGAGCTTCACCGCGGATAATTTGCACTTGGTGCCCCAAAAGCCAAAAAGCGAGATTAAATTATGGGAGTGTAACGGATATTGCGCGCGCGCATTTATACGGTACGGAAAGGCAGCTTCCCAATTACGTGACCCTGAGCGGAAATGAGAGAGAGGTTGAAATCGGAGCTTTTTTAAGCAAAGACTTTTTAAGGAACTGCAAAGAGCTTTAAATTAAGTATCAAAGGTCCAACTGAAACACATAGCGGGAAAAATAGATTCTATGCAGCAGGCGCAAGACCCCTCTAAAACCCATAGGCTCGCCACACTCTTGAAGGCCCAGCTTGGCCTATCGCATGTATTTCAGTCGAAAACTATAATTACCGCCGAGCGGGCCGCGCTTGAACTTCGCTCACGCTCTTTGAGAAAAACTAAAACAGCTGCAGAAAAAGTGGTTTTCTTATTACCTCTGGTCCGGCGCAGCCATGTCTCAGACTGGAAGAAAGTGACGCATAATCTGAATTGCACGCTGAACAGTTTCCGCGCACAGACAAATCCAAATTGGCACGCAATCATCTGTGGTCAGGATGCCCCAAATTTCAAACCCGATGAAAGAATACAGTTTATACCTTTCAAAAAAACGGTTCAGGGCCATGATAAATGGGAAAAATTATCAGCACTACTCGAGCATTTTTTAAGGCAATTACACCATGATAGTTATATCATGACGTTTGATGCGGATGATTTGGCACATCGAAACTTGGTATCACATTATCTAGAACAACAAGCTCCACATGGGTATGTGATAGACCATGGGATTATTCACGACATTGCACGCAATCGATTTGGGCAAGCGGGGCATCGAAGCTTTAAATTTCCATTGCGCAAACCGTTTTGGAAGCTCTGCGGCAGCTGCGTTGCCTTTCGTTGTTGCCCGCAAGATGCACAGCATATCATCCCGTTCTTAAAGCAACTAACCCAACACGAACATAGAATGTTTCCTTATCTTGCAAACTTAGCAAACCAGCCATTAAGGCCGGTGTTTGAAAATTTAGTTATGTATGAGTTCAATCATGGTGAAAACTTTGATCATCGCCTTAACCAAGGAAAATTCAAAGAACGTTTTGCGAAACGGTTCCAAATAAGTGGCGCCTCGCAGCTTGATGAAATCCACTCGAACTTTCTCTAAGTTGTTAGCTTTGCTTTCACCAAGGGTCCAACTTGACCAAAATCCATCTGACCGATATGTTGACTTTTCAAGATGCTCATGACGCGCCCCATATCCCGGATAGAACTGGCATTAATGTTTGCAATGGCTGTCTCAACCGCAAGAGAGATTTCATCCGCACTCAACTGTTTGGGCAAAAAATCTTCAATCACCTTGATTTCAGCCATTTCACGCTCGGCTAAATCCAACCGTCCTGCCTCTTCATATGTGCGGGCACTTTCCCGGCGTTGGCGGGTCATTTTGACAAGAAGCGCCATGACTTCGGTTTCGTCAACACCGTCATCATTTCCATCGGCGCGCGCAGCAATATCCCTGTCTTTAATAGCCGCGCTGATCAAGCGCATGGTCGAAAGACGCTCTGCATCTTTTTCTTTCATCACTTGTTTCATTGAACCCAGTATTCGGTCGCGAAGATCCATAAAACACCCCTAACACTACGTAGCAACAATTATTAGAGAGGACTACTGTCAAGAGCAAGCAAAGATTAAAAATCAGCAAGGAATTGCCGAGGCAGAGCCGCTTGACGCTTGCGGTACGACTCACTAAGTTGCTGCAAATTTACTCCTCAAGAAAGTGAAATAATGGCCCCCTCTCTCAGTTTTGAGCCGACCGCCTGCCTTGCATTGGCCGATGGCACTGTATTTTATGGCAATGGCTTTGGTGCCCCCGGGGAAGCTGTAGCAGAACTGTGCTTTAACACCGCAATGACGGGGTATCAAGAAATTATGACTGATCCATCTTATTGTGGCCAAGTCATAACCTTTACCTTTCCACATATCGGCAATGTTGGGGTAAATATTTTAGATGATGAAGCGGTGGATCCGGTTGCTGTGGGGATGGTGGTGAAATGGAATCCAACGCGTGCCTCAAATTGGCGCGCACAGACAGAATTATCATACTGGCTACGCGCCCGCGGCCGAATTGCGATTGGCGGTATCGATACCCGCCGCTTAACGCGCGTGATCCGCCAACAAGGGGCCCCGCATGTCGCCATAGCCTATCATCCAGACGGTAAAATAGACCGCGAGGCGTTGATCGCAAAAGCCCGCAGGTTCAACGGGCTGGAAGGCATGGATTTGGCCAAAGAGGTCACCTGCCGCCAAACCTATCACTGGAATAAGAAGCGTTGGACCTGGAAAGATGGCCACAAGCCTCAACATCACGCCCAACATAAAGTCATAGCGATTGATTACGGTGCCAAGCGTAATATTTTGCGATGCTTGGCCTCTGCGGGCTGCAATGTCACAGTGATGCCCGCAACAACGAATGCGCAAGAGGTTTTGGCGCTTAAACCGGACGGAGTGTTTTTATCGAATGGCCCAGGCGATCCTGCTGCGACTGGCCGCTACGCGGTGCCGATGATACAGGAAATACTTAAAAGCACCAATTTGCCAATATTTGGTATTTGCCTTGGCCACCAAATGTTGGCATTGGCGCTTGGCGGAAAAACCATTAAAATGAATCATGGTCATCACGGTGCCAATCATCCTGTGCGCGATCAAGAGAGTGGTAAAGTTGAGATCACGTCGATGAATCATGGGTTTGCCGTCGATGGACAATCGCTGCCAGAGGGCGTGGTTGAAACGCATATTTCGTTGTTTGATGGATCAAATTGCGGGCTAAAAATGCAGAGCCGCCCGGTGTTTTCGGTTCAACATCATCCTGAAGCGAGCCCAGGGCCGCAAGATAGCTTTTATCTATTTGAACGTTTTGCTGCCTCGATGAAGGCCAAGATCGACGCATGAACATTTGGGCTAATCTTAATTATTTTGGCGTTCTGTGCCTCATGGTACGTAAAATCAGCTTTCAAAGGCCCGTCGCCGCGACCTCAACCTTCACCTGTGTTTGGATGCCTGAATTTGGTAAAAAACTGGGACAGATACTTCTTGAGCAAGAGCAAATTTCTGCGCCAAAGCTGAGGCTTGCCTTGCGACAACAAACTTTACATCCCTGCCCTTTAGGCGAGCTTTTGGTGTCAGAAAAAACGGTCTCTCATTACAGTATAGCGGAAGCCTTGGTGCAGCAGCAGGGCCTAAAACACGTGAAACCCCCTATAAGCCTTCAGCTTTTCCTAAATCGACAGCAAGTTTCTGGTTGAAGACAGGGTTGGTTCCTTGGCGGTTTACAAATGGCTATTGGCAAATTGCTTGCGCGAATGCTAAGGATTTTTATAAAAATTTTATAGAGTTGCGCCAGATATGCGGTAATTCTAATCTAATTCTAGCCGACCATACGCAAATTCGAAGCCAAACGCTTCAGCTTTTTGCATCCAAATTGCTTGACTAGGCAGAAACGGGTTTGCCCAGCCACCAAAGCTGCCGATCACTTTACCTGAACCCCCCGTATCTCATCGCCCTGTGTTGCGTTGTGATGGGTTTGATGCTAAGTAGCCAGCCCTCCGCGATACTGAGCAGCCTATTTCACATCTTCTTGGGCGTAGCCTTAGTAAGCTTAAGCTTGTCTACCATCTTGAAAATCAAAATTTTTATTAGTGCGCTTGGCCAAAAGCCAACCTCTACAGCGCACTTCAACAGGCCCAAGTTCTGCCCCGTATCACAGTTTTGATCCCCTTGCTCGAAGAGCCAAAGATCCTGCACCACCTCCTCTATCATTTGCAAATGCTTGACTATCCGCGCGCACATCTTGAGGTCATGTTGGTTTTGGAAGACAGTGATGTGGAAACCCAAACCGCATTATTGGCGGCCAAGCTGCCAAGTTGGTGTTGCGTCATAACGGTGCCAAAAGGGCGCGTAAAAACCAAACCACGCGCGTTAAACTTTGCCTTTGGCTTTACAGCCGCGGTGACATTATCGGCATTTTGGATGCCGAAGATGCTCCAGAAAAAGATCAACTTTTAAAAGTTGCCAGCTAGTTCGCTATAGCCGATCCCCGCCTCGTTTGCCTTAAAAGGGGTTTGGATTTTTACAACGCACATAGAAATTGGCTGACGCGCTGTTTTGCTTTGGGATATGCGGGCATGGTTTCAGGTTATTTTACCCGGGTTGACATGGCTTGGGTTTGCGCTTCCACTTGGGAGAACCAGCATGTATGTCCGGCGCGCGGCCTTGATTGATTTAAAGGGCTGGAATGCGTTTAACGTTACCTAAGACACCAATCTGGGCCTGCGTTTGTCACGGGCGGGCTTACGATGCGCGTTGTTCGATAGAAAAAACTTTGAAGAGGTCAACAAAACGCCCTTAACCTGGATCAAACAACGTTCGCGTTGGCAAAAGGGCTATTTTATGACCTATTGATGCCATAATAGATCTACAAAGCAGTTGCTGGCCGATCTGGGTATTTGGCGCTGGTTTGGGGTGCACGCATTATTCTTTCCTGCGATTGCCACCTTCCTTTTTGCGCCGCTTTTTTGGATTTTCTGGTGCGTGGCGGCAGGGCTAGTAGCGCGGCAAGATCTGGCACTTTCCCACGGCTATAGCAATGCAATCGGTACGCTATTCGCACTGCCCTTGCTCGCCGATGGTGCGATCGGGTTATGGCGGCGGAAAAATCTGGGCATAAAGATCTTAAACTCTGGCTGCCGCTGCAAATTATATATTTCGCAATGGCCACCCTAACGGCATATAAAGCGTTTTATGGCCTAATCGTTAAACGCTTTCATTGGACGACAACCGCGCATGGTGATCAATTTAGCCAAAGCTGTGCTGGCTTACCTCTCATTATGTCGACTCAGATTTTTGTTTCAAACAGGTGACGAAAGCAGAAGATAAATGATGTTTCAAAGCTTGATACGCCGCTTCTTCATCGCGTTTGACAGTCGCAGCAACGATCCGCCTAATGTTCCTTCATCGCCTCTAAGCTGCGGCCATCTGCGGCAGGCGACGTGGTCGCCATCAGCGCCATTGAACGGTGAACAAGATCGAGCTACTGTATTAAATACCTGTTATGCGTTGAAAGATGGATTTGCTTGTGAAACCGCCGATTGACCCACGCCAAAGCTGAAGGATCCTCTGCCAATTCAAAATCTTGCTCGACCATCTCAATGAGCACCCGCTGTTCTTTACTGGTCGCGGTGCGCGCCGCCAATTTTGCCGCCAGCCCCTCTAATCCAGCGCGTACAACATACAGATCTGCGATTTGATTGTGATCAAGGGACGAGACGAAAAGGCTGCGTCCATCCCGGTTCAGAGGGGGTTGCGTTTCCAACCGCTGTAGCTCCTCACGAATAGGTGTGCGCGAGACGACGAAACGCTCTGCCAAATCGCTTTCAACCAACCGACACATGGTTTAAAAACTCCCATATCAATTTCCTCTAAAATCAGCGTATACGCTTCTTTTTGATGTAATCGGTTAAGAGCCATATTGCACTCCGGTGATAAGTCCTTAATTTGGCGATTTACGATTTTGAAAAGCAACCCCAACCGGGCAGCTTTTGCAAGAAGGATTGACCATAATGCTGCAGAAGCTGCGCCACATCCGCCATTGGGTCTTTGATCTGGACAATACGCTCTACCAGCACTCTATCCTGCTGTTTGATCAAATCGAAGTGAAAATGCGCGATTACATCGCGTTAAACCTTCAGTTGACTCCGCAAGCGACAGATACGCTACGCGATGTCTATTGGCGGCGCTATGACACAACTTTGGGCAGTTTGATGCGGGAACATGATATAGACCCCGATCCGTTCCTAGAGCAGGTTCATGATATCGATTTTTCAAAACTTCCAAAAAGCAAAGCGCTGGCGAAAGCCATTGAGGCGTTACCGGGGCGCAAAATTATTTATACGAACGGAACCGCGCCTTACGCCCGGCAAGTTGTGAATGCTTTGGGCTTGGCCGGGCAATTTGATGCATTTTATGGTATTGAGCACGCGGCTTATCACCCCAAGTCCGCATCACAGGCCTATGCCATTATTTTCAAGGGCGAAGACTTGCAGCCGACGCAATCCGCAATGTTTGAAGATGATCCTCGCAATTTAGACGTGCCGTATCAGCTGGGGTTAAAAACGATCTTGGTAAATGCCTCTCAAACCGGAGATACACCCCATATTGATTATCAAACAGATAATCTCGTACAGTTTCTACGGCAGATCGTCTAAGCCCGTCGTCTCCGTTGGACTTGCCTCGATATCAAGTTAAGTATTTTGCAACGCAAGAAAGGCAGGTGGGTGATGGAAAAAGCTGATATATTCATCTCTGGTGGAGGTCTAGCAGGATTGATTGCAGCGATCGCCTTTGGCAGGGCTGGCTTTTCAGTCATATGCGCAGATCCGATCCCACCCGTTATATCCCGAAACGAAGATAATTCTGACTTACGAACAACCGCTTTCCTGCAACCTTCAAAAGAGTTTTTAGACGAGATTGGCCTCTGGTCTGTGCTTGAACATCACGCCATGCCCCTTGACGTGATGCGCATTATTGATGCGGGCGGGCTTGAAACAACGCCCAAACCGCGCCAAATAAAAGATTTTGAAGCCTCTGACATTTCAGACCAACCCTTTGGGTGGAACGTTCCAAACTGGCTGTCGCGGCGCGAAATTTCGCACGCTTTAGAGGCGGAATCGCGGGTTCAATTTCTGCCCGGTGTGGCCAGCAGCAAGATGTTCACTCGCGATCAAGAGGCCAAAATCAGCTTAACCAACGGCACACAAGTCAAGGCTCGTTTAGTTCTCGGAGCAGATGGGCGCAGCTCTGAAATCCGAAACCAGGCCAGGATTTCTGTAAGCACCACACGGTTTGGACAAAAAGCATTGGCATTTGCGGTTACGCATCCTATCCCCCATCAAAACGTATCAACGGAAATCCATCGCAGCGGTGGCCCGTTCACGCTAGTGCCGCTTCCAGATTATCAGGGGCAGGCCTCTTCTGCGGTGGTTTGGATGGAAACCGGACCGAATGCGCTGGCCTTATCAAACATGCCCACCGAAGCTTTCGAAGCAGAAATGAGCGCGCGGTCTTGTAGCCATCTTGGGCCTTTACGTTTGGTGACCCGGCGCAGCCTTTGGCCGATCATCAGCCAATTGGCAAACCGATTAAGCGGACAGCGCGTGGCATTGATCGCCGAAGCGGCGCATGTTGTTCCCCCTATTGGCGCGCAGGGGTTGAATATGAGTTTGGGCGATATCCAGGCCTTACTCACGATGGCCAAATCGGATCCTGCGCGTTTGGGGGATGCTAAAATGCTGAATCGCTACCACCGGCAGCGGATTGGTGATCTGCGCCTGCGCGTTGCAGGTGTTTCTTTGCTAAACTCAGCTTCGCAGGCGCAGGCGCAGGCGCTGCGCGACGCACGGACGCTTGGCCTAAATGCGCTTTATAGCCCAGCGCCACTGCGCAAAGCGGTGATGCGCCTGGGGTTGCGAACAGGGGCCGCTTACAGCACTTGATTGATCACCCGTTAGAGCCGCGCCACCGTCGCGTCAACATCGTATAATTTATGCAAGTCAAAAAGCCCAAGCCAGAAGGTCATGAAATTTTCTGGCTCATTACAAGCCAAAGGAACCCCGGCTGCAATCTGCATCCCAAGCGCCGAAAATTTTGAACCTTTTTGGATTTTTGGATCGCTGGTATAGCTCACCATCACACCGAGTGCGCCAGAACTCTCGGCTGCCACTAACATAACCCCTTTTGCTCTCAACATCGCACGCACTTGATTTCTCAACGCCCATTGCACAGCTTCCAATTTATCAAACCCGAATTCACAGGTTTGAAGCATCGTATCACAAAACACGCGCAACGCGTCATTTGACATAGTGGCATGATAGGCATGGCCACCATTTTCGTAAGTTTATATAATGCCGTGCCATTTTTTTCAAATCAATCACAAAGCTGTCAGAGGCCGTATGTTCTATACGCTCTACCGCCCGCTGACACAGCATGACCAACCCCGCTGAGGGCGATGCGGACCAGCCTTTTTGCGGAGCTGAAATAAGCACATCCACGCCGCTGGCCTGCATATCCACCCAAGCGCAGCCCGACGCAATACAATCCATCACCATCAAAGCCTCAACCTCATAGGCCGTAGAAAACAAAGCCGCCAAATATTCTGGTGGCAAGATCACCCCCGCCGAGGTTTCAACATGCGGTGCGAACACAATATCTGGCCGCATGCCGTGGATTTTTGCAATCACTTCTTCAATCACGGCAGACCGAAACGGCTCTTGCGCGCCATTTCCGGCTTGCCGGGCTTTCATCACCTCAACATCGGCGGCCGCCAGATGTGGCTTCAAAAATCTGCGACCAGCAATAAGAAAAATAGCCGTTGCGCACCACTAAGACATTCGCATTGCGGCCAAACTGGCGGTCTACTGACTCTATCTCGAAGATGCCGCCCCTAGCTAGGGATCGAGGCCATCGCATCCGCGTTATAAACCTGTTTCAGCATAACAGAAATATCGGTCACTACAGTTTGAAGAACCGTGGACATATAGTTTAAGGATCTATCCGTGAACACGACAGAAAATTCTTCTGATCCTTCGAAATCAACTGTATTTAACAAAGCAGGCATTACTACTTCCTTCATCTCCGCATCATGGATAAAGCAGCGCCCCCTTAAAGGCAAAGTCTAATTGCTAAGCGGGGCCTTCCGTCACAGTCTCTACCGCCAGATAACGCGAAACGGTTAGCCAAACCCGATTAGATTTCCAAGGCCTCAAGCGGGCCTGGTCGACGCTCTTCGCTAAGCAAGATATTTGCCTCAACATCACCAACCCCCGGCAAGGTCATGATGCGACGGCGTAAAATACGTCCAGAATCAGATATATCGCGGACAATCACCGATAAGCGAATATCCACCCGGCTAAGAAAACTTTGGATTTCGGTGACTTCTGGCACCAAGCGCGCCGCCGCGCAAAACACCTCAAAGACGATGGCTTAGGTTTTATCCAAAGCCACCCTTAAAGACACTTCCACACTATAGCCAAGCACTGATCAATCGATAAGCGCCTCTTGGCCCAATAAAACATCTGTTTCGCGCAGCCGGGCCGGCCGACGTGATAGAACCGCTGACGTTGTTCCAGCCGATACGGCCAGATCCGACATTAAAAGCAACGGGTTGCTGTAGAAAAGCCGCAATATGCGCCGATCAGTTGCATCAAGCATGATTTTTTCTTTTTTATAAAAAATTAAGAATTATTTATATTATATTTAGAAAATTGATACTAAACAAAAATCTGTATTCTTAATATATCAATATAAGGATGCAGATTGAAAAGCAAATGGAGGGTTTCTTATGCGCGTTTATTATGATCGCGATTGCGATATTAATCTGATCAAAGACAAAAAAGTAGCAATTTTGGGCTATGGATCACAAGGCCATGCACATGCGCTGAATTTACACGATAGCGGCGCCAAAAACTTGGTCGTTGCGCTGCGCGAAGGCTCGACCTCGGCGAAAAAAGCCGAAGGAGAAGGCTTAACCGTCATGGGCATCGCGGAAGCGACAGCCTGGTGTGATCTAATTATGTTTACCATGCCCGATGAGCTGCAAGCCGAGACCTATAAGAAATATGTGCATGACAATATCCGCGAAGGCGCGGCGATTGCGTTTGCGCATGGTTTGAACGTACATTTTGGCTTGATAGATCCTAAACCCGGCGTTGACGTGATTATGATGGCCCCTAAAGGCCCCGGCCATACTGTGCGCGGCGAATACACCAAAGGCGGCGGCGTGCCCTGCCTTGTGGCCGTTGATAATGACGCGTCAGGCAAAGCTTTGGAAATCGGTCTTAGCTATTGCTCGGCAATCGGTGGCGGGCGCTCTGGCATTATTGAAACGAATTTTCGCGAAGAATGTGAAACAGATTTATTCGGCGAACAGGCAGTTTTATGCGGCGGCTTGGTTGAACTGATCCGCATGGGCTTTGAAACACTGGTAGAAGCCGGATACGCGCCTGAAATGGCCTATTTTGAATGCCTACATGAAGTAAAATTGATCGTCGATCTGATTTATGAGGGTGGCATCGCCAACATGAACTATTCAATTTCAAACACGGCCGAATATGGTGAGTATGTCAGCGGACCGCGCGTTTTGCCATATGATGAAACCAAAGCGCGGATGAAATCTATCCTGAGCGATATTCAAACGGGCAGGTTTGTACGCGACTTCATGCAAGAAAACGCTGTTGGACAGCCTTTCTTTAAGGGCACACGCCGGATGAATGATGCGCATCAAATCGAGGCCGTGGGGGAAACCTTGCGCGGCATGATGCCATGGATCTCTGCCGGTAAAATGGTTGATAAAGACCGCAACTAAACAAATTTGGACGCCCTTGATCACATTGGGACATAGGCGCCCAGTTGCCTTTCCTGAACAGGACTGCCCCAAAAATATGAATGAGACTCTGCATATCACGGGCTTATGGTTGCCGCTCTGGGCGTAATCTGAGGCAGCCGCTTCATGATCATCGAACTGTGGCCCTTGAGCATATTATGCCGTTTTGGCTGACAGCCTGGCGCATCGTGTTCGCCGCCGCCGTCACCAGGACACTTTGGCAATTGCGCGGGCGCCGCTTGCACCTGAATAAAACGCGCAGCCGGGGCGGGTTGATCTGCGTGGGATTGCTTGGCACTGCAATCCCGTTTCAATTGATCAGCTGGGCGCAACAATATGTAACATCCAGCTTCTCAGGCGTTGCCATGGCAGCGGTTGCCCTCTTGGTGCTTCCGCTTTCTTATTTACTGATATCGGGTGAAAAAATGACGCTGCGCCGCTCGATCGGCTTTGAAATCGGATTTGTGGGAGTTTTAGTTTTGGTTCTAATTGGCTCAAAAGCCTTAGACATGACGGGCGCGGATCTTGAATGGCCGGGCCGCATCGCTTGCTTTGGCGCGGCCAATTGCTATGCGATCAGTTCGGTTGTGATGCGCCGCCTGGCGCCCATGGATCCCATTGGCTTGGCGGCTGTGAGCTTGTTGATTGGCAGTGGATTTGTGATTGTTACAGCCTTTGTAATCGAGGGCCCGCTCCCCGCGATAAGCAGTACCGGATGGGGGTTATTAATTTTTTTAGGCCTTTTTCCGATTGCGCTGGCAAATCTTTTGGCAGTACTGGTGATAGGGACCGCCGGCCCTGTTCTCATGAGTTTGACCAATTATCAAGTGCCACTCTGGTCTGTTATTTTTGGAATTATATTGCTGAATGAGCCGTTTCAAATCCGCTTGCTGGTGGCGTTGCTATTGGTCATCATTGGCGTTTATCTCAGCCAGTATAAAGTTCTTAACAGGCTCTTCTTTGGCGCCAAGCCTTAAGGTTAAATAAGCATAAGCACGCTGATTTGAATGCATTTTTAAGCCCTCAAACCTGTAGCTGAGCAAAAATAGGACAAAAAATGTAAGTTTCTCACGCTTGGCAAACGGCTTCAACAGCCCCAACAACCTCATCCACAATCTGTTCAAGCAAAACAGGTTCCATACATTCAGCCATCACCCGGACCAGCGGCTCAGTGCCCGATTTGCGGATCAATAATCGCCCCTGACCGGCAAGCTTTGTTTCCATAGCAGCAATGGTTTTTTGCACAGATTCAGCGTCAAGCGGCCTGTCCCCCGCAGAAAAGCGAATATTTTTCAAAAGTTGCGGCACAGGCTGGAACACGTTTGCCAAATCACTTGCAGAGATATCACTGCGCTTCATTTCGCTCAAAAATTGCAGCGAGGCCATCAAACCATCGCCGGTGGTTGCATGCTCTGTCATAATGATGTGTCCGGATTGCTCGCCGCCCAGATTAAACCCGCCTTGACGCATTTTTTCAACAACGTAACGATCTCCGACATTGGTGCGTAAAAAATCAATTTTATGGCTGCGCAAAAACTGCTCCAAGCCCAAATTTGACATCACAGTGGCGACCAAAGCATTGCCCCACAACCGATCCTCAGACGCCCATCTTTGCGCCAATAGACCCATCAATTGATCCCCATCGGCAACCCGGCCTTTTTCATCGATCAAGACCACCCGATCGGCATCACCATCGAGGCAAATGCCCAAATCAGCACCATGCGCCACAACCGTTTCTGCCGCTACCTGCGGCTTGGTCGAGCCACAATTATGGTTTATGTTTCTTCCATTTGGACTGACAGCAACCGGGATAACGTCGGCCCCCAATTCCCAAAGAACTTCCGGGGCTGCTTTATATCCGGCCCCATTGGCACAATCGATCACAACTTTCATACCATCCAGGCACAGTCCGCTAGGAAAACTTGACTTGGCGCGCTCTACGTAACGAAACAAACCATTATCAATGCGCTGCGCGCGGCCTATTTGATCGGCAGGAGCCAAACCGTTTTCCGCTTCATCGAGAAGTGTTTCAATTTGATTTTCTACCTCATCGGATAATTTATACCCATCTGGCCCGAAAAATTTGATGCCATTATCTTCAAACCCATTATGACTTGCCGAAATCATAATCCCTAAATCAGCCCGCATCGACGGCGTCAACAATCCAACCGCCGGCGTTGGAACAGGCCCCAGCAACAAAACATTCATTCCCGTTGAGGTCAGCCCTGCTGTGAGCGCATTTTCAAACATATACCCAGACAATCGCGTGTCTTTTCCAATCACGACCCGCTTAGAAAGATTTTTCGAGTTTTGAAAATATCGACCCGCCGCTGCGCCCAGTTGCAACGCAATATCGGCGGTCATCGGGAAGCTATTCGCTGGGCCGCGCACACCATCGGTTCCAAAATATTTACGTCCCATCTGCCTCGCCCTTTTCTACCGCTTTATCAAGATCAAACGCTTCTCGAGTTTGCCTGACTTCATGAACGCGAAACACCTGCACTCCCTGCGCCCGCGCGGCTAGAGCCACCGAAAGAGATCCAGCCAATCGTTGTTGTGGGTCTTCTACACCGGCAATCTGGCCAATGAAACCCTTTCGAGATACGCCCAATAGCAAGGGCACGCCCAAACCATGGAACAAACTAATCCGATTGAGAAGCGCCAAATTATGCGAGAGCGTTTTGCCAAAACCAATCCCGATATCAGCCAAGATGCATCGCTCGGGCACCCCTGCGGCAACCAATTTAGCGATCTGCGCCTGCAAAAAATCAAACACATCCAAAACCACATCATGATACTGCGGATTATTCTGCATATTTTCCGGAAGGCCTTGTGAATGCATCACGCAAACCGGGCGCATATTTTCTCCACAGCCAGCCAAAAGATCGGGATCGAAGGTAAAACCGGACACATCATTGACCAAACGCGCGCCTGATTGAAAGGCCGCATCAGCCACCGCGGCTTTGCGCGTATCAACAGAGATCGCTACACTTAGCTTTTGCGCAAGCGCCCTGATAACTGGTATCACCCGCGCAACTTCTTCTTGTACTGAAGTTTCAACCGCCCCTGGTCGGGTTGACTCGCCGCCAATATCGATAAGATCAGCCCCGTCCTCGGCCATTTGAAGCGCTTTCTCAACCGCAAAGCTCGTATCTAAGAACACGCCACCATCCGAAAAACTATCAGGCGTTACGTTCAAAATCCCCATAATATTCGTACGCTGAAAGTTCATACCACAAAAATTTTGCCGGGGGCGCGTCAATTTGTTCTTCCACTCAGTTAGTAAGCTATTGGCATCAATCACTTCAGTGACACCCTTGCGGGTGATCTTTTCAACGAATTGAAACCAAGAATTTCCGCCTGCGCAAATCAGCGCCGCAGCGGGGCGTGGATTGGATCTACACAGCAAAGGACGATAATACTCTGTCATAGTACAGTGATGCGCAAAAACCTAGCCTATTGCAAGCTTACAAAAGCTGCGCTTGGATCGGCTGGCTACGTAAACGCAGCGCAGAGTCAACCGGCGCCTCAGCGCCGATATACAAACCATCCTGCGCCTCCAAAATATCCGCAAGCCAATGCGTCAAGGACAGGCTGTTTTGCAGATCATCTTGTGGTGGGTGCGTCGCATCCAGCACCATCTTTGAGGGCGCCCAAACGCTGATTTGACCATTTTTCATCGCCCAGCCCAGCTCTGTATGCGTGGCAACCACAACGCAGCGTGAATCCTGCGCCGCAAGCAGCCAGGCATTCTGCTCAATCGCCAGCAAACCGATACGCCGCGCCACTTGCCCATTTTCTACCTTGGGTTGGGGCAGCTCCGGCAGGCCCACGCATAAAATCACAGGTTGTGGGTTTTGTTCCAATGCATCAAGCCAGCCGGTCAAAAAGGGTGAGGTCACCGCCAAATTCGACAGGTGTATGATCCGCGGTCTGGGTCGATCTTTTTCCGCCCCTTTAAACCCGGGCAAGGCAGAGGTTCTCGAGCGTACGATTTCAACTCCCAGCGCGCCCGGGCCCCGATCAAGCTTTTCAATCCGCACAAAGGCCCGCACAGCTTGCTTTTCGCTTAAGATTCGCCTCGCTATGCGCTCTGCCAAGGTTTCCAACAAATTCAAGCGCTCAAAGTTCAGCTCGGCTGCGATAGCCTCGGTCACCCGGTCATAGGATAAAATTTGATCCACATCATCGCTATATTCTGCCGCAGGCCGCACTTCCACCACCACATTAAAACATACCCGTTGCGTGACGCCTCGTTCGCTTTGAAACGCACCGATCTCAACCTCGATAATATGGTCGCGCAGGGAAATCCGGTCATATTTGCCTTCAGCGCTGGCTTGCGCTCGTTCCGACGGATGGGCAAACGCCAGCCTGATCTCTTCTGTCATGCGGGGCCTCTCTTTCAGCTTCATCACAGCGATACAAGGAATCTTTGCTTTGGCTGCGACCATAAGGGTCACTAAAGACGCCAGTTGCGTCATTTTTCCGGTAAAGCTTTATCAGCTTTTTCCAGCCTCATGGGCATAAAAGTGATGCTCTCCGATTGTGGTTGTGCGATCTAGTTTTTTCGCCCAGCGCGGCGCGACCGATTTAGCATGATAAAACATGGCCCCCGATGTCAAGCGCCGCGGCGCCCCATTCAGCACAAGATCAGCCACTTTACCCGCCAGCTGATAGGCCTTTTTATCGCGAATTGATTCTGCCAACCCATCGCAATTATAGCTGAATTGACAGGCATGTCGGCGCCCTATCCCTTGATTGACAACACCGCAAACGGTGTTTGGAAACGCCCGGCTATCCGCCCTATTCATGATCACCTCTGCCACAGCAAATTGGCCTGCAATCGATTCTCCACGAGCTTCAAAATAAAGCGCTTCTGCCAAACAGCTCCATTGCTTGTCCCCCTTCACAACGGGCAATGTCTCCATATATGTTGTCGAATATAACATATCTTGAGAGGCCTTTTGCCGTGACAAGAGCTGGTTAAAACTCCAAGCCGGAAGGTTTTGGCGAAATTGCTGATCGACCTGCAGACCCAGCACCACCTTTTCTTTGGGGGTATCACTCTGCGCCACACTGGCCGCGAACCCCACAAGAACAAACATTAAAAGCGATTTGAACAAGCTCAAAGCATATCTCCAAATGTGCAAATAAGACGTCAGATATTTCACAATATTATGCCTGATAAGGCGTCAGGATGCCTTATTGAGCGCTCAGGTAGGCGGTTTCTTCCTGAATTGCAAGCTGCGCCGCTGCCAACCGAGCGATGGGCACCCGAAAAGGTGAACAAGACACATAATCAAACCCATGCGCGCGGCTAAAGGCTATTGATTCAGGATTGCCGCCATGCTCGCCGCAAATCGAAATTGTTACATCAGGATGGGCTTTTCGGGCCCGTTCAGCGCCCAATTGTAACAACTCACCCACACCATCCGTATCAAGCACATGGAACGGATCTTCAAAAAACACTTGTTTTTGCACATAGCGCGACATAAAGCGCCCCGCATCATCACGCGAAAGCCCATAGGTCATCTGCGTTAAGTCATTGGTTCCAAAGCTCAGAAAAGCAGAATGCTGCGCAATTTCATTGGCTCGCAACGCCGCGCGCGGCGTTTCCACCATAACCCCCAACTTGAATGCAAAATTAACGCCTGACGAGGTTCGAACCCTTGCAGCCACCGAGTCAATATTACCCTTTACCAGTTCCACCTCACGCTTCGCGCTGACCAAGGGGATCATAATTTCCGGCACCACCAGATCACCATCTTGACTGGCCTCAATAGCGGCTTCAAAAATCGCCTGCGCTTGCATTTCGTAAATTTCCGGCACCGTCACGCCCAAGCGCACCCCCCGCAAGCCCAGCATCGGATTGTATTCGGCCATATCTTCAATGCGGCGGCTAACATGCGAAATCGGCAAATCAAGCGCATCGGCCAGTTTGCGGATGCCCGCCCGATCTGAGGGAAGAAACTCATGCAAAGGAGGATCAAACAAGCGAATGCAAACCGGCATACCCTGCATGATTTTAAACAATTTTATAAAATCTGAGCGCTGCATCGGCAAGAGGCGATCTAACACGGCGCGTCGCTCATCGCTTTCATCAGCAAAGATCATTTCGCGCATCAAGGTCAGCCGATCGGCTTCAAAAAACATATGCTCAGTTCGACAAAGACCTATGCCATGAGCATTGAAATTCCGCGCCGTTTGCGCATCGGCCGGGGTATCTGCATTGGCGCGCACCCTAATGTCGCTATACTTATCAGCCCATGTCATCAAAGATTGGAAGGCGTCATTCAAAGCTGCTTCAATCATCGCATGTTGGCCGGCTAAAATCTGGCCATTGGTACCATCTACCGTGATCACATCGCCCTCTTGAAACACCTGTCCATTTCGCGTGGTTAAGGTTTTGTCGGACAGGTTAAGCAAAATCTCATTGGCCCCCACGACGCAAGGCAACCCAATACCACGGCCGATCACCGCAGCATGGCTGGTCATCCCGCCGCGTTCGGTCAAAACGGCGCTGGCGGCATGCATCCCACGAATATCCTCGGGGCTGGTTTCGCGGCGTACCAAAACGCAGGCTTCATTACGCGCCGCGCTGGCCTGCGCGGCTTCAGAAGTAAAAACGATCTTTCCTGCCGCGGCGCCGGGGCTGGCCGCCATCCCCTCACACAGCACAACGCGCGCTGCATCCGGATCCACCTGGCGGTGCAGTAATTCACTCAAAGATCTTGGATCCACGCGCAACAACGCTTCTTTTTTCGTAATAATGCCATCTTCTGCCAAGGCCACAGCGATGCGCGCCGCCGCCGGAGCGCGCCGCTGCACGCGAACGCCATCCAGCACGTAAAGCTGCCCATCTTGAATGGTAAATTCAATTTGCATTTCTTCGCGCAACCGAATGCGCATCAGCTTGGCCTGCTCGATCAAGGTTTCAAAGATCTCTGGTACGGCCTGTTGCAAAGAGGCCCCGCGCAGATCGCTGGTCAGAAAAATTGCCTCCTGATCGCCGTTCAGCCCCTCACGGCCCTGGCTTTGGCGCTTGTAGCGCCCGGTCACTTGAGGTTGGCCGGTCGCGCTGCTCACCAATTGTAACAGCCCTGAGCCGCATTCGCCCTGCCCCAGCCCAAACGCCATTTGCTGCACCACCAAGCCAAGCCCAGCCCCAGACGAAGCGCCTTTAGCTTGACGCAGTAACCGCGCCGATGTGCCCTCCCAAGCGCGCGCCATTGATGCCAGTACTTGCGTTAATTGCGCATCGCGCTCTTGTGGGAACACCTCCTCTGCCTCTTCCTCATAGGCCCGTAAAGCCTGTTCAAGGGCCGCGTGATCTTGGCCTTTTATATGATCAAAGATATCAGCATCTAGGCGGGCCACGTGAATAGAATAGGCCTGCACAAAGCTTAAATATAATATCGCTGCCGCATCTGCGCCCAACGTATCACATAATACAGCATAACGCGCCTTATTCATTCCAATATTCAGCACAGCGCCCGGGCCGCCCCAATCAGGGCTTTGCGATGACGGGCGCACACAAATCAAATCCGAATGATCAAAATGGCCAAGGATGGTGGTTACATCAGCAGGAATACCCGATGCAATCTCATGCACGGCCTTGAAAGACAAGGCCACCGTCTGAGGAACCGGTAAATCCAGACGAACCAAGCGCTGCAAGCATTTTGCACGGCCGCCATAGGCCTCTGCCGACATAGACGCAGTGGGGGTCACTAACGTGATATCCAATTGCTTTTGCTGCACTGCGGCACCCTTCTTTCTCTTCTGCAATAAAGCCAGTTTTAAGCCAAAGGTCGCACGCTCTTTTACGCTGCCGGCTCGCCGCTTAAATTATGCTTCAACCCTGCTTAGATCTGCAACTTGAACGCCCAACGCCCGAATCCGGCTTAGCAGGTTCAGCCGATTTCGGCGGATCATCGCATTTTCAGTATTTATTTGAACCGCATCAAAAAACCCGTCAAGCGGCGCGCGCAACGCAGCAAGATTATACAGCGCATTTGAAAACTCAAAAGCGTTTATCGCCTGTTCAATAAGTGGCTCTTGCCGGTCCAATATTTCAAAGACGACACGTTCTTGCACATTCTCGGCAAATTTCACATCGGCGCCGTAAGAATATTCTACGCCATCCTTTGCCTCGGCCTGGCTGAGAATGTTATTTGCGCGCCGAAAGGCTTGCAGAAGGTTGTCACCATCATCAGTTTCCAAAAATTGTGATAAAGCCTGCGCACGCTTTGCTAACAGCGTCAGATTATCATTGCCCGATATGGCGATACAGGCATCAATAATATCATGGCGCAGCCCTTGATCGCGCAGAAACACTTTCAACCGATCGTGGAAAAACCCCAATAAATCTTGCAAATCCAAATCGGGATAAGCTTTTTGGAGCACCGAAAGCAAGGAAAGAGATACGTTATTCTCAATCAACAAGCGGATCACCCCAAGTACAGCACGCCGCAACGCAAAAGGATCTTTGCTACCCGTTGGTTTTTCATTTATCGCCCAAAAAGCTGTTAAAAGATCAATTTTATCCGCCAAAGCCACTGTTACAGACAGCGGCGTTTGCGGCACCTGATCGCTGGGGCCAAGCGGCGCGTAATGCTCGATGCAGGCTTTCGCCACATCATCGGGCAAACCCGCCGCATGACTGTAATAACTGCCCATAAGCCCTTGCAATTCGGGAAACTCATACACCATTTCTGAAGACAGGTCCGCCTTCACCACGCTGGCGGCTTGCGCTGCCAAAGCTGGATCCGCGCCAATCAGCGGCGCCAGATATGCTGACAGCCGCACCAGGCGATCGACGCGTTGTTTTTGGCTTCCCAGCTTGTTGTGAAACGTCACATTCGACAATCGATCAACCCAACGGCTCATGCCTTCATTCTGTGCCAAACGGAGATCGTTTTCCCAAAAGAATTTCGCGTCGGCTAGGCGCGCGGACAAAACATTTTGATTACCTGCCAAAATTGCTGCGCCTTGATCCGCAGTGGTTCGGTTCGCAACCGTGATAAACCCTTCTATCTGCGCCGTTTTCGGGTTGCGCAAAGAAAAGAATTTTTGATGCTCTTTCATCGATGTTTGTAAAACTTCAGCGGGCAATGATAGAAATTGCGCGTCAATTTTGCCCATCAAAACAACCGGCCATTCGACCAATCCGGCCACTTCAGACAACAACCCATGATCATCCACGAGATCAAGACCTACGGCGAATGCCTGATTTGATGCCTCTTGCCAAATCGCCTCTTTGCGCTCTTCTGCATCTAACAGCACAAATGCCCGTTTCAATTTGGCTTGATAATCTTCAAAGCCGGTCACAGAAATCGGATCTGGTGCCATAAAACGGTGCCCATAGGTGGTATTACCAACCGTCACGCCCTCAATCTCAATGGGAATAATATCGGTGCCCGCCTCATCGCTTAGCAGGCAGATAATCGAGTGTAGCGGGCGGACCCAGCGGAAGCTGCCGGAGCCCCAGCGCATCGATTTTGGCCATGGAAACTGCCGCACGGTTTTTTCAAGCGTTTCGGCAATAATCTCAGCCGCCGGACGACCCGGCTTTTCGATCATGGCGATATACACATCACCTTTTTTATCGGCGCGCATGCTTAACGCCTCGCGGGCCACGCCTGAACCGCGCAAAAACCCTGCGACGGCTTGTTCGGGGGCATCAAAGCGCGGGCCTTTGCGTTCTTCGTACAGGCTGGGGCTTTGCGCCAGCAGTCCATGCACTGTCAGTGTCAACCGCCTGGGCGTGGCGAAAGCGGCAGCGCCGGCATAGGTCAGCCCTGCCTCGACCAGGCCATCCGTCATCGCCTTTTGCAAATCAGCAGCGGCTTTCGCTTGCATACGCGCCGGAATCTCTTCGGAAAATAATTCTATCAATAAATCGGGCATATCAGTCTCTTTCGACGGGCTTGGGGCAATCTTCGGGGGCGGTTTTCCCATCAAAAACCACCTTGCCGCAGCGGTTAATCTTGGTCCAAGCATAGCCTAGTCCATCCGGCAGAATTGTAACGATGCGATCGATCCCGTAAATCAGGTTTTCTACTGCTAGGAACGAGCGCGCTTTGCCCTGTTCGATTTGCGCCCCTAAGAACGCGGCGTCAAAACAGTCAAACCATTTTGGAGCAACCAAGGGTTCGGCTGTCTCAAGCGTCACAAATTTAGTTTGAAGCGCCACCAACGGTTCAGAAGTTGTAAAACACGCCCGATACCGGATTGGCGAGCTGGTCGAGTCAATCGCCTGAAAATCCTGATAGGCGATCGGGGTCACTGCACCGTCACCACGCTGGGTTAACACCACATCCGTTTCTCCATCTGCTACAACCTCATCGTAAAACGCGTAGATCTGCAGGTAATAAATCGAAATACCCACCACCATCGCTGCAAGGATAATACACAATGCAAGAAGTTTGCCGGTCATTGAGTTTGGCCCCCAGCGGCGGTTAAAACAAACGCATCAGCGCATTGCTTGGCCAGCGCGCGCACCCGTCCAATATAAGCTTGGCGCTCAGTGACTGAAATCACACCGCGTGCATCCAAAAGATTGAACAGATGGCTGGCCTTAATGCATTGATCATAAGCCGGATGCGCCATGATGATGCGCTTTTGGGTTTTTGGGTCAATATGCTTTTGCTCCAAAATTGCGGCGCATTCCGCTTCGGCCTCTTCAAAATGGCGCAGCAATTGATCGGTATTGGCAACATCAAAATTCCACCTCGCATATTCTTCTTCGGTTTGTTTGAATACATCGCCATATGACAGATGGATTGGGGCATCTGGCGCGTTAAAGGGCATATCCATTACATGATCGACGCCCAGCACATACATGGCCAATCGCTCTAAACCATAGGTCAATTCCGCCGAGACCGGATGGCAATCATGCCCGCCAACCTGTTGGAAATAGGTGAATTGCGACACTTCCATCCCGTCGCACCATACTTCCCAACCAAGTCCCCATGCACCCAAGGTCGGGCTTTCCCAATCATCCTCGACAAAACGAATATCATGCAACGTCATATCGATACCAATCGTTTTCAGCGAGCCTAAATATAACGCCTGCAGTTCGGGGGGGCTGGGCTTTATCAAAACTTGATATTGATAATAATGCTGCAACCGGTTTGGGTTTTCTCCATAACGGCCATCAGTGGGCCGCCGAGAAGGTTGCACATAGGCCGCTGCCCAAGACCGCGCGCCCAGCGAGCGCAACGTGGTCGCCGGATGAAACGTACCCGCGCCCACTTCCATATCATAAGGTTGCATGATAGCGCAGCCTTGCGCTGCCCAATAAGCTTGCAGCCTGAGTATAATATCTTGAAAGCAAAGCGGCGGCGATTGAGTCATGGGTTTGTGTCTTTTTCATTTAGTTATGCGCACGCTCTACCTAGGCAAAGCCGTGACAAGGGTCAACAAACAAACGGAACATGGCGGTCTGAGTGCATACAAAGTCGTTAAACCGGAAAAAAACTCTGCTCGATAAGGACTGGCCAAATAAACGCTTCTCCCGTAAACAGAGAGTATTTTTAAATTAGAATACAAACCCAAACGGGGCAAGCAATAGGGGTCGCAGTGGTTTTTTATCGTGTAGCATCATGGTGTGTCGTTCTGAGCATCACTTTTTCGAATTTCGTGATGGCCCAAACACCGGTTTGGATCCAAATCGAAACCCGGCCAAGATTGCTTGAAATTGAAGATCGGGCACGGGCCTATTCTGCCAAGCCTCCCAATATCAGCGCCTTTTCGCTTGAATCAAGCTGGTATGTGATCGCGATGGGCCCGTTCAGCGAAAAGATTGCAGACGCGCAGCAGCGCGACTTGCAATCTCGCCTAGCCATTATAAGTGATAGTTTCGCCACCTCCGGATCGGACTATGGGCCGCAGATCTGGCCGAGCAATTTGCGAAGCGGAAGCGGTTTGAAAACAGCGACGCTAGCCCCACAAGACGGTACGGACCGCACTCAAAGCAGCAGCAGCACCGAACCGCTTGAAGGTTTAGACGCGCAAGCGGCTTCGAAAGACGAAACCCTTGAACAAGCGCGGCTAATAGAATCCCAATTGAGCATGCCCGAAAAGAAAAATCTGCAAATCGCGCTAAAAAGCGAAGGCTATTACACGTCGGTTATTGATGGCCTATTCGGGCAAGGTACGCGGAGCTCTATGCAGGCTTGGCAAGAAGATAATGGTTTTAAAGCGACAGGGGTTTTAACCAGCCAACAAAGGCAAGAGCTTTTGGCGCAATATAATGCGGTTCTTGCAGATCTTGATCTCAGATTGATTACTGATCTAGAGGCTGGTATCAGCTTAAAAATTCCAATGGGCTTGGTAGAATTTGAACGCTATGCGCCTCCGCTTGCGCATTTCAAAGCCAAAGATGACAGCGCCGCGGCGGTCTATCTGATTTCGCAAGCGGGCGATTCGAAAGATTTACGCGCCATCTATAGAACCTTGGGATCAACAGAAATTATCCCCGAGAATGGACCACGCCGGCTTTATGATGATCGCTTCTCGATCAGAGGTGAGGATCGTGCAATCATCTCTTTTGCGCAAGCCGAATTGATAGAGGGCAACATAAAAGGCTTTGTTTTGGTATGGTCAGCGCAACAAGAAAGCCAGCAAAAGCGTTTATTGCGCGAAATGCAGCAAAGCTTTGGTGTACTTAGCGGTGCGTTGGATCCTGATTTAGGGCGCGCATATGGCGAGATGCCCGATCAGGTCTATGGTTTAGACACTAAAAAACCCTTCTTTGTACGCTCGGGCATCTATGTATCAAATCAAGGCCATGTGCTGACAGATGCGTTGGATTTAAGCCAATGTGGTCGGTTGACCTTGGAAGATTCCTTTGATGCGAAAATTCTGGCAACGGATATCAGCGGAAACGTGGCGTTGTTGCAGCCTCAAACGATGCTATCCCCCATCGCTGTTGCGAAATTTTCCCGTCGGGCCGCAGGTTTTGGCGATCCGCTTTTATTGGCGGGTCATTCCTTCGAGGGGCGCTTGGGAGGCGCCAGCGTTACAGCCGCAAAAATTGAAGACCTCAAGGGTCTTGGCGGGGAAGAAAATAAGCTCCGGCTCTCATTAGACGCGCTACCCGGCGATGCCGGAGGGCCTTTGCTCGATCGCAGTGGTGCGGTGGCGGGATTGCTTTTGGCAACCCGACCGGGAACACGCAGTTTACCAGACAAAATCCATCATGCGTTTAAAGCAGAACCGCTCAAAGAGCTTTTGTTCAATGCCGGATTGATCGCGGATACCGCGCGCTCCTCAGAACCATTATTGAACATTCAAATCACTCGCGCGGCCAGACCACTTGCAGCTTTGGTCAGTTGCTGGACCCAATAAATACATCAATCCATATCGGGCGTTAGATGAATTATTGTGGAGCGGCCAGCGCAGAAAGCAGCCTCTATTATACCAGGCAAATCGGCCAGCGCGCTGGGCTTGCAGGCGGCGCGCCCATTGGCTTCTGCCAAGGTTGAGAAATTCGGGTTTAACGCCTGTACAGCTTGAGGCGCAATTTGGGCAAAGATCATATTGTCTTCAATTTCCTGCAACTTGGTGTTGTCCCATAGGATAATCGGAAGCGATAATCCAAGCTCAGCTGCAACGCCCCATTCCGGCAAGGAATACTGAAACTCATA
>JACLAD010016575.1_pt1 | contig 28149 bp, 28 predicted proteins | sample 8027901 | NCBI WGS metagenome assembly JACLAD01 (sample SAMN15725071, study PRJNA655200) | protist metagenome | isolation source: fluorescence activated cell sorting (FACS) single amplified genomes of... | place: Spain: Blaines Bay Microbial Observatory, Mediterranean Sea | collected 2016-07-05 | reverse complement strand
GCGCCACGCGGTCGGCCGAGCCGTTGATGATCAGGCCAGAGGAAGGGCAGGGCGCGAGGAAGGAGAAGTCGTACATGTTGGCCAGCGGCGCGACCGAGACGAAGCCGGTGATCTCGGGGCGGCGCATCAGAAGCTGCATGCCGATCCACGCGCCGAAGGAGAAGCCCGCGACCCAGCAATGCTTGGCGTTGTTGTTCATCGACTGCAGGTAGTCGAGCGCCGAGGCGGCATCGCTGAGCTCGCCCACGCCCTGGTCGTATTCGCCCTGGCTGCGGCCGACGCCCCGGAAGTTGAAGCGCAGCACCGTGAAGCCCATCTCGTAGAAGGCGTAATGCAGGTTGTAGACGACCCGGTTGTTCATCGTGCCGCCGAACTGCGGATGCGGATGCAGCACGATGGCGATCGGCGCATCGCGGTCCTTTTGCGGGTGATAGCGGCCTTCGAGCCGGCCTTCGGGACCGGGGAAGATGACTTCGGGCATGGACGTCCCTTGCGGCTGCGGCGCGTGAGACAGTTTCTTGACAGAAATGCTCCAGCACCTTAGAACGGTTCTAACTCCGAGGGCCAAGGCATCGGAGCGGCTGCAGGGGAATTAACCAGACCCCCTCGCGGCGTCAATGAGAATGGCCCCTTGCCGGGCTTCGAGCGGGGTGCATGAGCGATGAAGCTGTCGACCAAGGGGCGTTATGCCATGGTGGCGCTGGCCGATCTGGCGCTGCAGCCGCAGGGGTCCTTGGTGACGCTGGGCGAAATCTCCAAGCGCCAGGACGTCTCCTTGCCCTATCTCGAACAGCTCTTCGTCAAGCTGCGGCGCGAGGGGCTCGTGGAGAGCGTGCGCGGTCCGGGCGGCGGCTACCGCCTCGCGCGGCCCGCCGCAGAGATCCGCGTGGCCGAGATCCTCGGTGCCGTGGATGAGACGGTGAGCGCCATGCACAAGGGCGCGGGCGTCTCGGGCGGGGCCTCGGGCAGCCGTGCGCAATCGCTGACCAACCGGCTGTGGGAGGGGCTTTCGGCGCATGTCTACGTCTTCCTGCATCAGACGCGGCTGTCGGACGTGATCGGCAACAGCCTGGTGCCGTGCCCCGCCGTGCCGAACCTGTTCCAGGTGGTGGACGAATGAGCCGGATCTATCTCGACCACAACGCCACGGCACCGCTGCGGGCGCAGGCGCGCGAGGCGATGATCGCGGCGATGGAGGTGACGGGCAACCCGTCCTCGGTCCATGCCGAAGGCCGCGCCGCCAAGGCCATCATCGAACGCGCCCGCGCCGATATTGCCGAAGCCGCGGGCGCCGCGAGCGCCGATATCGTCTTCGTATCGGGCGCGACCGAGGCTTCGGCGCTGGCGCTCGAAGGCCGCGGGCTCGACGGGGCGGCGATCGAACATGATGCCGTCGCGGCATGGGTGTCGGACGCGCTGCCGGTCGATGCCGAGGGGCGTGTGACCGTGGCCGATCCGGGCCGGTCGGTGCTGCAATTGGCCAATTCCGAGACCGGGGTGATCCAGGATCTGCCCTCGGGGCTGGCCTGCTCGGACATCACCCAGGGCTTCGGACGGGTCCCCTTCGCCTTCGACTGGTCGGGGCTCGACATGGCGATCCTCTCGGCCCACAAGTTCGGCGGGCCCAAAGGCGTGGGCGCTCTGATCCTCAGGCGCGGCACCGATCTCGCCGCCCGGATCAGGGGCGGCGGACAGGAGATGGGCCGCCGCGCGGGCACCGAGAACGTGATCGGCATCGCCGGGATGGCGGCGGCGGCCAGGGCCGCGCAGCGCGATCTCGAAGACGGGGTCTGGGACAGGGTGGAAACTCTGCGCGACATGATGGAGAGGGCGGTGGAATCCGCGGCCTCAGATCTTATCTTTGCGGGCAGGGGGGCGGCACGGCTGCCCAATACGAGCTGCTTCGCGGCGCGAGGCTGGAAGGGCGAGACGCAGGTGATGGCGATGGATCTCGCCGGCATCGCGATCTCGGCCGGTTCGGCCTGTTCGAGCGGCAAGGTGCGCGCCAGCCGCGTGCTGACCGCCATGGGATACGACAGCGATGTGGCGCAATCCGCGATCCGCGTCTCGCTGGGAGTGGAAACGACCGAGGACCAGGTGCTGCGTTTCGCACAAGCCTGGGGCTCGGCCTACAGGAAAATGCGCGCCCGCGCGGCGTGAGTGGAAAAAGGAGACCGTCATGGCGATCCTCGAACAGGACATGACCAAGGAAGCCAAGGAAGGCGTCGATCAGGAGACCGTCGATGCCGTGGCGAAGCTGTCGGGCGCCTACAAGCACGGCTGGAACACCGAGATCGAGATGGATTACGCCCCCAAGGGCGTGAACCCCGACATCGTCAAGCTGATCTCGGAGAAGAACGAAGAGCCCGAGTGGATGACCGAATGGCGTCTGCAGGCCTTCGCGCGCTGGGAAAAGCTCGACGAGCCGAGCTGGGCGATGGTGAATTACGAGAAGATCGACTTCCAGGACATCTACTACTATGCCCGTCCCAAGAGCATGGAAGTGAAGCCCAAATCTCTCGATGAGGTCGATCCCAAGCTTCTGGAAACCTACAAGAAGCTCGGCATCCCGCTGAAGGAGCAGATGATCCTCGCCGGTGTCGAGGGCGCGGAGAACGCCGCCCCCGCCGATGGCGAGCGCAAGGTCGCCGTCGACGCGGTGTTCGACAGCGTTTCCGTGGGCACGACCTTTCAGGAAGAGCTGAAGAAGGCGGGCGTGATCTTCTGCTCGATCTCCGAGGCGATCCGCGAGCATCCCGAGCTGGTCAAGAAGTATCTCGGCACCGTGGTGCCGCAATCCGACAACTTCTACGCTACGCTGAACTCGGCCGTCTTCTCGGATGGCTCCTTCGTCTACGTGCCGCCGGGCGTGCGCTGCCCGATGGAACTCAGCACCTATTTCCGCATCAACGCCGAGAACACCGGCCAGTTCGAGCGGACGCTGATCATCGCCGACAAGGGCTCCTATGTGAGCTATCTCGAAGGCTGCACCGCCCCCAAGCGCGACACCGCGCAGCTGCATGCGGCCGTGGTCGAGATCGTCGTCGAGGAAGACGCCGAGGTGAAGTATTCCACGGTGCAGAACTGGTATCCGGGCGACGAGGACGGGAAGGGCGGCATCTACAACTTCGTCACCAAGCGCGCCGATTGCCGCGGCGACCGGGCCAAGGTGATGTGGACGCAAGTGGAAACCGGCTCCGCGGTAACGTGGAAGTATCCCTCCTGCATCCTGCGGGGCGATGACAGCCAGGGCGAGTTCTACTCCATCGCCATCGCCAACAACCACCAGCAGGCCGACACCGGCACCAAGATGGTCCATCTGGGCAAGCGCACCAAGTCGCGCATCGTCTCCAAGGGCATCTCGGCGGGGCAGGCGCAGAACACCTATCGCGGTCTCGTCTCGATGCACCCCAAGGCCAAGGAAAGCCGCAACTACACCCAGTGCGACAGCCTTCTGATCGGCGACAAATGCGGGGCGCACACCGTCCCCTATATCGAGGTCAAGAACAACTCGTCCCGCGTCGAGCACGAGGCGACCACCTCGAAGGTCGATGACGAGCAGCTCTTCTACTGCCGCCAGCGCGGCATGGACGAGGAAGAGGCGGTGGCCCTCGTGGTCAACGGCTTCTGCAAGGAGGTGCTGCAGGCGCTGCCGATGGAGTTCGCCATGGAAGCGCAAAGCCTCGTCGCGATCTCGCTCGAAGGCTCGGTCGGCTGATGGATCAGGTCGCGCCCCCGGATTTCGCCTTTCCCGAGGCGGAGGCCGCCGCGCTCGGCGCGGCCTATGAGGGTGCGACCACGATCTTGGAGTACGGCTCCGGCGGATCGACCGCGATGGCGGCGCTGCTGCCGGGCCGGACCGTCTTTGCCGTCGAGAGCGACCGCGCCTTCATCGCGCGGCTGCGCCGCTGGTTCGAAGCCTGCCCGCCCGAGGCCACGGTGCATCTGCACCACGGCGATATCGGCCCCACGGGCAAGTGGGGCCAGCCGGCGGACGAGGCGGCGACATGGCGGCGGTTTCACCGCTACCCAACATCCGTCTGGGACCGGGACGATTTCGTCCACCCCGACGTGGTGCTGGTCGATGGCCGGTTTCGCGCGGCCTGTTTTCTGACCACGCTGTTCCGGATCACCCGTCCGGTGCGGCTGTTCTTCGACGATTATGCCGGGCGGCCGATCTATCACGAGGTCGAACGCTACGGCGCTCCGGTGGCGATGCATGGCCGCATGGCCGAATTCGCCCTCGACCCAACACCGATCCCGTCAGCCGATCTGACGTGGATTCTAGAGACATTCACCCGCAGGAAGTGATGCGGAAGGAGAAATAGATGCTGAACATCAAGGGCCTGAAGGTCAAACTTGAAGAAGAGGACAAGCAGATCCTGAAGGGCGTCGACCTCGAGGTCGGCGCGGGCCAGGTGCATGCGATCATGGGGCCGAACGGCTCGGGCAAGTCGACGCTCTCCTATGTTCTGTCGGGCCGCGACGGCTACGAGGTGACCGAGGGCGAAGCCTCGCTCGACGGTGTCGATCTTCTGGACATGGACCCCGAGGAGCGCGCCGCCGAGGGCCTTTTCCTGGCGTTCCAATACCCGGTCGAGATCCCCGGTGTCGGCAACATGACCTTCCTGCGCACCGCCTACAACGCGCAGCGCAAGGCGCGCGGCGAGGAGGAGGCCTCGGCGGCCGAATTCCTCAAGATCGTGCGCGAGAAGGCCAAGGATCTGAAGATCGACGCCGAGATGCTCAAGCGCCCGGTCAATGTCGGCTTTTCGGGCGGCGAGAAGAAGCGCAACGAGATCCTGCAGATGGCGGTGCTCGAGCCCAAGATGTGCATCCTCGACGAGACCGATTCCGGCCTCGACGTCGACGCGATGAAGCTCGTCTCCGACGGCGTGAACGCGCTGCGCAGCGAAGGGCGGAGCTTCCTCGTCATCACCCACTACCAGCGTCTGCTTGACCACATCACGCCCGACGTGGTGCACATCATGGCCAATGGCCGCATCGTGAAGTCGGGCGGGCCGGAGCTGGCGCTCGAGGTCGAGAAGAACGGCTATGCCGACCTGATGGACGAGGTGCAGTAATGGCGCTTGCACAAGCGAAATCCGACGCCACCGAGGCGCGTCTTTCGGGGCTCACCATCCCCGAAGGCGGCGCGGCTTGGGCGCGCGAGGCGCGGCATGACGCGCTCAACCGGCTGCAGGGCATGGGCCTGCCATATCGGCGCGACGAATACTGGCGCTTCACCAACCCCGCCGAGTTCCTGACCCAAGAGACCCCGCGCGCCGAGATCGCGCTCGACGCGCCGGGCTTCGAGGGGACCGAAGTGCTGCGCGTCGTCTTCACCGACGGCGTGTTCGATGCCGAGGCTTCCGACGCGCTCGAACAGGACGGGCTGGAGATCGAGCGTTTCTCCGAGGCCGTGACCAAGGACATCCATTGGGTCAAGGGCTTGCTGGGCGTTCTTGAGACGGCGGGGCAGAACCGCGTCGACCGTCCGCTGGCGATCTTCAACACCGCCTTCGCCGAGGACGGTCTCGTGCTGCGCGCGACGGGCAAGGTCGGCAAGCCGGTGCATGTCGAGTATCGCCGCTCGAACGAAACCGCCGAAGCGGTGCTGCGCCACATGGTGCGGGTCGAGGACGGGGCCGAGCTGACGCTGCTCGAAAGCGGTGTCGGCGCCTCGCGGCTCAACACCGGCATGGAAGTGGACATCGCCGACAATGGCGCGTTCCACCACGTGCGCATGCAGGGCCGCGACCACGAGCGCCGCGCCGCCACCCATGTCTTCGCGCGGCTCGGGCAGGAAAGCACCTTCAAGAGCTTCACCCTGTCGCTCAACGGCATGATGACCCGCAACGAGGTGATCATCACGCTCAAGGGCGACGACGCGGTGGCGCATGTGGCGGGGGCCGCGCTTGGCGACGGGCGCGATTTCCACCATGACGACACGGTCTTCGTTACCCATGACGCGGTGAATTGCGAAAGCCGGCAGGTCTTCAAGAAGGTGCTCCGCAACGGCGCGACCGGCGTGTTCCAGGGCAAGATCCTGGTCGAGCCCGACGCGCAGAAGACCGATGGCTACCAGATCAGCCAGTCGCTGCTGCTGGACGAGGACGCCAATTTCCTCGCCAAGCCGGAGCTGGAGATCTATGCCGACGACGTGCAATGCTCGCACGGCTCGACCTCGGGCGCGATCGACGAGACGGCGCTGTTCTACCTCAAGTCGCGCGGCATCCCCGAGGACAAGGCGCAGGACCTGCTGGTGCTGGCCTTCGTCGCCGAGGCGCTGGCCGAGATCGAGGATGAAGAGCTGGCCGAGACGCTGCGCGAGCAGCTCGCGGGCTGGCTCGAGCGGCGCCGCTGAGATGGCGGTGTCCTCGGACATCGTGAGGACCTGGCGCGGCCCGCGCCGGGTCTTGGCCGAGCTGGCACAGCAGGGCAGGCGCGAGGACCGGGCATTGATCTGGCTCTTCGCCGCCTGCGGCCTGATCTTCGTCGCGCAATGGCCGCGGCTGGTGCGCATCTCGCATGAGACGGGAGAAGACCTGACCCGTCTCATGACCTACGATCTTCTGGCCTGGATCTTCGTCTGGCCGCTCTTTTTCTACGCGCTTGCCGGGCTGAGCTGGCTGCTGCTCAGGCTGCTGCGCCGTGGCGTCACCGCCTTCGACGCGCGGCTCGCGCTGTTCTGGGCCTTGCTCGCCTCGACGCCCGCGGCGCTGCTCTACGGGCTGCAGGCCGGGCTCAACGGGCCGGGACCTGCCACGAACCTCGTCGGCGGCATCTGGATCGCGGCCTTCTTCCTCTTTTGGGCGCAGGGCCTGCGCGCCGTCGTCGCGCGCCGGAGCTGACCCCATGTGGACCTATATCACCGATCTGTTGCGGCTCAGCCTGCGCGCGCCCGGCGACGCGGCGGCAAGGCTGCTCGTCACCTTTCCCGGCGCGGCCGCCACATGGCAGGCGCTGGCGCTCGTCACCTGCATCAGCGTCGTCCTGACGGCGCTCTTGCAAGGCGCGATGCCGATGGTCGCCGCGAGCCCCGACATGGGCTTCGGCCTCACGCCATTCGCCTATGCCGGGCTGCTCGGCGTCTCTCTCGTGCTGCTCGCGGGCGGCGTGACCGCCACGGGGCGGCTTTTGGGCGGAGAGGGGCGCTTCGCGCCCGCCCTGGCGCTCGTGGTCTGGCTCGAGGTGCTGGCGATGGCGCTGCGACTGGTGCAGGGGGTGCTGATCCTCGTTCTGCCGCCGCTCGCCGGGCTGGTCGGTCTGGCCGGTCTGGTCTGGCTCTTCTGGTGCCTCGTCCGTTTCATCCAGACCCTGCACGGGTTTGGCGGGCCGGGCCGATCCATCGTCGTGCTCGTTCTCGCCTTCATCGCCATCGGGACCGGGCTCGCGCTCGTCCTGGCGCTCACCGGGCTGACCGTCCAGGGAGGATTTACCAATGTATGACGTCGAAGAGATCCGGGCGCAGTTCCCGATCCTGTCGCGCAGGATCGGCAAGGCGCCGCTCGTCTATCTCGACAATGGCGCCTCGGCCCAGAAGCCGCAGGTGGTGATCGACGCGATCACCCGCGGCTATGCCGAGGAATATTCCAACGTCCATCGCGGGCTGCACACGCTCTCGACCATTTCGACCGAGCGCTACGAGGGCACGCGCGACGTGGTGCGCAAGTTCCTGAACGCGGCGAGCCAGGAAGAGATCATCCTCAACACCGGCACCACCGAGGGCATCAACATGGTCGCTTACGGCTGGGCCATGCCGCGCATGGAGCCGGGCGACGAGATCGTGCTGTCGATCATGGAGCACCACGCCAATATCGTGCCGTGGCACTTCCTGCGCGAACGCCAGGGCGTGGTGATCAAATGGGTCGATGTGGATGCCAATGGCGATCTCGATCCGCAGGCGGTGATCGACGCGATCGGGCCGAAGACCAAGCTCGTGGCCGTCACCCACATGTCGAACGTGCTGGGCACCGTGGTCGACGTGAAGGCGATCTGCGCGGGCGCGCGCGAGAAGGGCGTGCCGGTGCTCGTCGATGGCAGCCAGGCGGCGGTGCACCAGCCCGTGGATGTCGCCGATATCGGCTGCGATTTCTACGCGATCACCGGCCACAAGCTCTATGGCCCCTCGGGCGCGGGCGCGATCTATGTCCGGCGCGAGCGGATGGAGGAGATGCGTCCCTTCATGGGCGGCGGCGACATGATCGACCAGGTCACGCGCGAGGCCGTCACCTACAACGTCGCCCCGATGAAGTTCGAGGCGGGCACGCCGTCCATCGTCTCGACCATCGGCATGGGCGTGGCGCTAGATTGGATGATGGATCTCGGCATGGAGACCATCGCCGCCCATGAGCGCCGCCTGCGCGATCACGCGATCGAGCGGTTCAAGGGGCTGAACTGGCTCAACATCCAGGGCCAATCGGAAAGCAAGGGCGCGATCTTCTCGCTCACCCTCGAAGGCGGCGCCCATGCGCATGACATCTCCACCGTGCTCGACAAGAAGGGCATCGCGGTGCGCGCCGGCACCCATTGCGCCATGCCTTTGATGCAGCACATGGGCCTCGGCGCGACCTGCCGCGCCTCCTTCGGCCTCTACAACACCGAAGAGGAGGTCGACCGTCTGGTCGAGGCGCTGGAGTTGTGCCACGAGCTTTTCGCCTGAGCCGAGATTGACGCGGGGGCGGGCACGAAAAGCCGTTGCGCCCGCCCGCGCTTTCGCCTATCGAACGCCCCATAGGCACCCGTAGCTCAGCTGGATAGAGCGCTGCCCTCCGAAGGCAGAGGCCTCAGGTTCGAATCCTGACGGGTGCGCCATCTCACTTTTTCCACTACAGATTTCACCTAAGGCCTTGAATGGGAAGGCTAAATTAGGTGTTCGAAGTCCCTGATTCCGGCAGTAGGGCAGAGGCTCTGCAAAAGCCAGTCTCAGGACAGTTTTCTTCATCGCCAGATCGGAATTATCCCATACCTTCCAAGGGTTTGCGAGGAATCGCATGGCGTGTTCGAACGACTCCTCAAAGGTATGCTTCGGCTTGCCCGTCGCGGACAGCTTTTCCAGCGCGAGCACCTTCTCGCGCTCCAGCTTGGCGATCCGCTTCTCATAGGCCGCAACGACCGAGTCGTTGCTCGCCTCGACGATCCGGTCGAGCAGCTGCTCGATCTGCTTCTCAAGGCTGCGGACACTCTCCTTCAGAGACTTCGCCGCCTCAGCGCCTTGCTGGAGGCGCATGTTCCACGCGTCCCGGAACATGACCTTCACCAGGCCGAACAGCGTCTCGGACGGCTCCAGACGCTGGAGAACGCCCTCGAACTCGCCTTCAAGCTCGTCGCGCTTGATCGACTTCCGATAGCTCTCGCAGCCCTTGGTCGGACAGAGATAGTAAGGATACTTCTGGTTCTTGCCCTGCGACCAGCAGGCCGTCAGCGGCTTGCCGCAGTCATTGCACAGGACGAATCCCCGCAGCGGGAAGTCTGCGCTGATGTCCTTGCGCGCGGGAGCCTTCGCCGTGCTCGTCAGCCGCTTCTGGATCGTCTCGAAGGTCTCGAAGCTGATAAGGCCCTCATGGTGGCCCTTCCGCAGCCCGACGCCCCAATTCGGGGCCTCGACATACCCGGCATAGACGACGCGGGTCAGCATCTCGTAGATGCGCTGGTTGCGAATCTCGCCGTTCGGCAGGTCTTTGGGGAAGTCCGGTTGCCGCTCAAGGAAGCGCTTGACCTCGACTTGCGTCTGGAAGCGCCCTGAGGCGTAGCCCTCCAGCGCTTCCTGAAGGGCCGAGGCGTTCGGCTCGTCGCGAACCAGCAGCTTGCCGTGCCCGCTCGTGCGCTCATATCGGTAGCCGACGGGAGCCTGGAACACCCAATAGCCGTTCTGCATCCGCGCGCGCATCCGGTTCACCGTCTGCTCGCCATTCTTCTGGCGCTGATGCTGCGAGACGGAGGCGAGCAGGTTCTCGACCAGCTGGGAGTCCGAGTCCTCGCCGAACTCGATGGACGGGCTCACCAGAACGCCGCCCGCGTCGCCGATCTTCACGCGAAGATCGAAGTGGGCCATCAGCCCGCGCGCAAGGCGGCTGATGTCGTCGATGATGACCGCGTGCGGCTCTTTCCGCTGTGCCTTCAGGAAGGACAGCATCGCCTGCATGCCGGGCCGCGTCGTAAGACTGCCCGACGTGTCATCACGGAAGACCTCAACAACCTCGTATTTCTTGTACTTGGCGAACTCGCGGCAGCGAGTTTCCTGTGAGCCAAGGCCATCGCCGCGTACCGTCTGCTTTGCGCTCGATACGCGGCAATAGATAACGGCCTTCTTGATCTCTACATCTTGTTTTTCGTACGTGTTCATTTTACCTCCAGACCGCCCGTAGGGCTGGAATCCTTGTCCTTTTCAGTTTCACCAAAGTCCTTCGATCTTACTTTGTCGAAGTCTTCTTTTGCACGGGCAGAGGATTCGCCAGAATCTTTTCCACAGACTTCTTGCAAGGGATGAACGCCGAATCCCAATTCAACAAACGTCACAACGATAGACCATAGCGCTTGCAGAAATTCTTCTTTCTGCGCATCGCTCATTCCGGATTCGTCTAGCAGAGATTGGTATTTCTGAACATCGACGGTAATAACTGGCCGCACTGACGCATCGAAGCTATCAGCGAGGCGCTTGGTTCCGGTGGCCTCATTCGTGGACTGCTGTCCACCTTTTTTGCCATCATACAACATAGTGTGCCTCACTTTCTATTCTACTACTTTTCTTAGGGTTTCTTCAAGTTTCTCAACCTAGAAGGGTATTCCGTCGTCCAGGTCATGTCCGGGAAGGAACTCCTTCTCGGCTTCCTCCCACGCGGCCTGGTCCGCCAAGTCGCGCTCCATCCAGTCGAGCGCATGCCGAAGGATCATCGCGGCAAACTCTTCAACATCATCGAAGCAGGCTCTCGCCGCGTGCTCTTCGAGCTTTGGCCCATGCACATGCCCAAGATCGAGCGTGTAGAAGTATTCAATCATCTCTATTCTCCTATCAGCTTGCCCCATTGGGGCGGCAGGAACGTCACGAGCTTGCAGCTCTCTCCTTCGTCCGGCACCTCGATCCGCCGTCCCTGGATGCCGTAGTAGGCGCAGTAGACGACCGACCGGCACGGCACTCCCGACCGCATCGGATGGCGGCACTCGTAGTCCCATCCGGCGTGGGGCGTTCCGACGAACAGCCCGAAGGCACCGACGCCGGTAAGGAGGAGCACACGCGGGCGCATGAGAATTGCCCGCACCACCTGACCGGCCTTCCTGACGACCCGCTTCAGCTTGCCGTCAGTCTGGCGCGAGGCCTTCGCGCCGATCACTTCGACTTCGAACCTGTCCATCAGCTCTTCTCCTTCAGCCGGTAGTTCAGCCGCAGCTGCGGCGTTGCCTGCGGATATTCGCCTTCGACCGGGTTGCCCTTGGCCCACGACGCCCACGGCGCAACGAACCAGAACGGCAGTCTCCGAGCCCGAAGCGGCGGCAGCGCCTTGATCAGAAGAAGCTGCTCATCCGCGCCCATCAGGCGAATTTCGTCGGGCGACATCAGCGGCCTGCCGGTCTCGCTCAGGCTCTCGCCAACCTCGTCGTCGTCGAACTGACCGAGATTGAAATTCCGCGTCTTCAGCGTCCTCTGGCCCAGCGCCATCGACAGCGTTCGCGCCAGCTGGTCGTCCTGGACCGCGAAGAACTGCTTCACTTCCGCCTGCGACAGCACCGTGCGCGCCGTGTGCGGGCCGTAGAGCCGAATCAGCTCGGACAGCTCCTGGACAAAGGCCCAGACCCGAACCCCGAGACCCGGCAGGGCCGTCAGGCTTTCAGCCAGTCCCGAGAGCTTGCCCATGTTGGCGAACTCATCGAGCAGGAACAGCACTTCGCTCTTTCCCGAAGACCGCGCGACCGCTGCGATTGCCTGCCGCGTGATGAGACCCAGCCAGGCCCCGTGCGTCGCGATCTTGTCCTGCGGAATCACCAGATAGACGCTCGCCTTGCCCTCCTTCAGCTCTTTGAAATTCACGTCAGACCCGCTCACCGCTTCGCCCAGCCATCCGACCGGATCGAAAATGTCGAGCGCCTGCACCGCGCTTTGCCGGAAGTCGGCAAACTGGTCGGGGTTCTCCTTGATCTGATAGGCCAGGTCCTGGCCGAGATCGGCGACCATCCCGAACAGCGCATCAGAGTCCTTCATCTCCTCGACAGCCCGCTCGATCCGCCGCGTGCTGGACAGCACCCGCCATATCTCTGTCAGCGTGCAGGCTTCCGGCATGCCGCGCGTTGCCAAGTGCAGCATCACCGCCCGCAGGATCGTCCGTGCGCCTTCACGGAAGTACCGGTTCCGCTCGTCTTCCGGTTCCGGGACCAGCTGAAGGGCAAGCGCCTTCGCTTCGTCGGCGGTCCCCCGGATCAGCGCGGGATCGTTCGCGGCCTCGACCAGCGGCTGCAACGGATTGCAGCGATGCTGCGGCAGGCCATGCAGTCCCCAAGGATTAAGAACGTAGACCTTCTGGCCGAGACGTTCGGCGCGATGCGCCGCCGTCACCGCCGCCAGCTCGCCCTTCGGATCGGTGATGAAGGCCGAGCCCTGGAAGTGCAGCAGGTTCGGGATCACCACATTGATGCCCTTGCCCTGCCGCGCAGGAGCGACGGTCAGCAGATGCGCCTTCCCGGCGTAGAAAAGCGGTTGCCCGTCCAGCAGCCCGAGATAGAGCCCGCGAGGATCAAGCAGGCCCGCCTGTGCGCAGTCATCGAGCGATGCGAAAGCAGCGGACCCGAAAACGTCCGAGGCGACTTCTGCCTCCTTGCGCTTTTCGCGTTGCCGCCAGGCTTTGTAGTAGCCAGTGAGCCCGCCGAACATCGACAGCGCGCCGATGAATTTGAAAAAGCCGAGATAAAACTGGTCGGCGGCGTCAGGTTGAGCGCCGGAAATATCCGGCCAGTATGCCGCCAGAGCGTAGAAAGAAACGCCGATCAAGAGTGCGCCGGTTGGCGATCCATTCTTTGGATTTGAAGATCGTGCCATTGCACCGGCTCCGCGCTCTTGCTTTCGTTTCCCGAAGAACCGGGCCTCGTGGCCCTGTCTTCGTCTTCCTTGAAAGCAAGTTATGGCGACGCCGGAATCCGAAAAAGCTTGGAAGCCGGGCTTCTTTGCCCGCAGGTTCTATGCAAACCTCAGCACAGATGCGGAGATTTGCAGACGCGCAGGCGACCGACTGCGCGCGGCGAGGCGGCTTCGCCAGCTTGAGGAAGACGACTCGGCAACTTGGAGGGGAGACGGTATGCACCAGCTGGATGCGCGCGAGTTCCGCGAGGAGCCCTCGACCTGGATGGAGAGAGCGCAAATGGAAACGGTCGTCATAACGGAAGCCGGACAACCGTCGCTCGTCCTGATCTCATGGGAGGTGTTTTCGGGACTGCGGAAGGGGACCCGGCGGGCGGTGACGTTTGAAGAGCTGTCCGAGGAGGAGAAGCGCAGCCTTCTGAATGCTCGCATGTCGCCAGAACACAATCACCTCGATGGCGAACTCGACCCGTAGGGGGGCGGTGCGGCATGCCGTGGACGGAGACCGACAAGCACAACGAGCGCCTTTTCAGGGCACTCGCCGCACTCGCGGAAGAGAAAGGCGCACTTGAGCGGCTGGCCGGAGCGATCAACGGCGACCCGCGCTCGCAGGCGACCGACCGCGCGCGCCGAGGCGCGAAGCATCAGGACAACAAGGCGCTGCTTGTCACCTCGACGCTTGACAGATGGCTGAAAGAGGGCCTGACGCGGCTGATCAACGCGCAGCCCCACAAGAAGCGTCTGGTCTATGAGTTTCTGGAGCGCTCGCCGGATTTCCGCACCGACATCTACCGGCCCGAGGGGCAGCTTCCCTCAGGCCTGCTCGCCTATGCCGCCGAGCACAGCGCGCGGCTTGCCCAGCCCTTTGCCAAGGACCTGAGCAAGCTCGACGGCGCTTTCGAGCTGTTCCGGCCTGCCTGGACCACCCCGAACCGGCGAGACCGTGTTCTGGTTTCGCGCCTGCTGTTCACGACCAGAGGCGGCTTCACCAGCTTCCGGGAGGAGCAGGACTACATCGACACCGGCTATCACAACGCCCCCGTCCACGAGACCGACGAAGGGGCGGTTCTCTTCACTGCGGCGAACCTCGTCCTCTTCGGGTTTGGTTTAGGGGCCGAGCGAGTGAAGTTCTTCGTGGCCGACAGCTGGCACGATGCGCTGAACGGACCGCTGCCCGTCGTGCGCCTGAGCGGAACGATGGTCGGCGTCGCAGGCCGCAAGCAGCATCCCGGATATCCGTTCGTGGCGATCCGAACCACCACGCCGTTTGCCGAGATCGAGACCGGCATAGTGGAGCCAACCGACCCACGCCTCGACCCCGAGACGCTGGCGGCGTTGGGGGTGACGAGGTAGGGGCGGCTCTTGTACTACAGACCGAGCAACGGGGCTGAAGGCCGCGTTTCGACGAACCGCAAGATGTGTTTTGTAGTACAAAACCATCTTGGCAAGGGGGCCCGCTGCGCGCCCCCGTTGCATCCCCCCGGCCTGTGGCTCCTTCAGGGCATTGAGCCCGTTGCGGAGCCATTGGAACGTATCGCCGTTCCATCACTCGCGGGAGACTTCGCTCTCCCTGCACCCATCGACTTGGCGGGCGTTCCTGCCCCCAAGACCCCTGACCACTTCATGGAGACGATTTCATCGAGACCAGGGAAGGGAGCTTTCGCGCTGCCCTTACCCTGGACCCATCCCATCGACCAGGAGCCTTCGTGCCCCTTGGAACCCTGACCAGGAGGGAGACTTCGCTCTCCCTCACTGGACCTCCCATCGACCAACCCTCCGCGGATTGGATGCCGCCAGCGCGTCGGCGCTGAACCCGATCAGGGGGGCTATGGCCATCCCCCTGAATCCAGCTCGCAGGGCTCGGAGAGTGCTACTTCTCCACCTGCACCGAACCAAGCACAAACGTCTGGCCGTTCGATACCCACCTGGCCTCAGGGGCCGCGCCGACGATAAGCCTTACCTGATTTGGTGATGCCGTGATATAATCCATCCACATCATGTGGTGTTGCCGCTTCCTTTTCTTGCAACAGCCAACTTATGCGTGTACGCTCGGAAAAAACGAACGAGCAGACGCAACCACATGAAATTCATCGACTTATTTGCCGGACTAGGTGGGTTCCATCAAGCTCTCAGCCAACGCGGCGGAGAGTGCGTCTTTGCGTCCGAGCTCAACACTCATCTTGCGGGGCTCTACGAGAAGAACTTCGGACTCCGTCCTGCAGGCGATATTCGAGCCGTCGATCTGAATGCCATACCTGATCACGACGTTCTTTGCGCGGGGTTTCCCTGCCAGCCGTTCTCGAAGGCAGGTGATCAAAAAGGGCTGGAGTGCCCACAATGGGGCAACCTTTTTGACTATGTCGCTGACATTTTGAAGAAGAAGCAACCTCGCTACTTCATCGTGGAGAACGTTCCCAACCTCATGCGGCATCGTGGTGGCGAGACTTGGGAGATTATCTGCAATCAGCTTAGAAATTTAGGATACGACATATCTTTCGAGCGGCTATCACCCCACATGTTCGGCATACCGCAGAAGCGGGAGCGTGCCTTCATTGTTGGAGACCGACAAGGGCTGGGCGGCTTCGACTGGCGTAAGCCAAAAGAGTTGCCCGAGATTTCGATTCACTCGATCCTCGACAACGATCCGCCAGACGCCCACGCTCTGAACGAAAATCACGTCAAGTACATCGACGCCTGGCAGGAATTCGTTGCGGCCTTCCCGAAGGGAGAAGAGCTCCCTTCGTTCCCAATCTGGGCGATGGAGTTTGGCGCTGATTACCCTCTGGACGGAGCAACACCGCACAAGCGTGGTTACAAGCGCATGGACAGCTTCAAAGGCGCTTTCGGCCAGCCACTTGACGGCCTTTCACCCGAGGAAGTCAAAGAGGCGCTGCCAACCTATGCGCGAACCGAATTGAATGCCTTCCCGGACTGGAAGATCGACTTCATCCAAAAGAACCGGGACTTCTACGCGCAGCATAAAGTACTGATTGATGGATGGATCGACAAAATCAGGGACTTCCCACCCAGCTTTCAAAAACTGGAGTGGAACTGCAAAGGCTCCGAGCGAAACATCTGGAACCACATCCTTCAATTTCGCGCCAGTGGCATTCGCGTTAAAAAGGCCGACACAGCTCCCTCGCTTATCGCCATGACAACCAGCCAAGTGCCTATTGTCGCTTGGCGCAAACGCTACATGACGCCGCGCGAGTGCAGCCGGTTGCAAAGCATGGGGGCGCTTGAGCATCTGCCGGATTCAAAGGGCGGTGCTTACAAGGCGTTTGGGAATGCGGTCAATGTTGATGTCGTCGGGCATATTTTCGATTGCCTGATGAATCGCACTCCTTCCGACGAAGTAAATGGTCTGGCGGTCGCGGCGGAATAATGGTGCAGGTAAATTCGGTAAATATTCGCCCGGGCGTCAACGTCCTTTCCGTCCTCCCTCACCTGAATTACAAATCCTGGTTCGCTCTCGCAGAGTTCGTGGACAACTCCATTCAGAGCAGTATCGACAACAAGAAGGCTCTCCATGCTGTCGATGGCTCTCAGTACAAGCTCCGCGTTGACATAGATTTCGACGTGGCCGGAAATATGATTTCCATCAAGGATAACGCCGCCGGTATCGCATCCAAGGATTATCAAAGAGCCTTCCGTCCGGCTGAAATTCCGCCGAATGCTTCTGGTCTTTCCGAGTTCGGCATGGGCATGAAAAGCGCGGCGTGCTGGTTCGCGCCCAACTGGAGCGTTCGATCCAGCGCCTTGGGCGAGAACATAGAGCGCACGGTCATCTTCGATATCGACGAAATCGTGCATGACAGGATTGAGGAACTCAACGTTCTCTCGACACGCGTAGCCGAAGAGAAGCACTACACCGAAGTCCGGCTCGAGAATATTCGCCGCTTCCCTCGTGGGAAAACGGTTCACAAGATCAAGGAACACCTTTCCAGCATCTATCGCGTCTATATCCGCGAAGGGTCTCTGGCGCTCTTCGTTGATGGCGAACAACTGACCTACGATGAACCCGCGATTCTGACCGCGCCAAGCTACCGTGATCCAAGTGGTAGTGCCGTTTTATGGAAGAGGGAGATCGACTTTGATCTGGGCGATGGCAAGTCCGCAAGTGGGTTCGTCGCCATCCGCGAGACCGCCAATACAAGGTTGGCTGGTCTAGCGCTCTTTCGGCGCAAGCGCCTGATCATGGGAAGTGCCGACGAAGCCTACCGGCCGGAAGACATCTTCGGCAGGTCGAATACGTATCCCTACCAGAGGATATTCGGTGAAATTCATCTAAAAGGCTTTTTCGTCTCCCATACCAAGGACGGGATCAAGTGGGAGGAGAGCGAAGACGAGTTCCTGCGCAAACTGCGTAAAGTTCTGTCAGAAGAGGAGTTCCCTCTCCTGCAACAGGCGCGCGAGCATCGCACGAAGGCCAGCGTAAAAGGGGTTCGCAAGGATGCTGCCGCTGCGCTGAACGCCACGGCCGCCAATCTCAACGATGCGACCTTGTCCACGCGTGGCCCAGATGCCGATGCACCCATTCCGCTGCAAGATGTTCCTCCCCCTCCGCCGCCAGAGGATGAAGCGCTTCCCGACCTCGAAAGCGGGGATAGGGAACAGGCTGAGTTTAAGCTGCGGTTTCGGAGCGAAAGTTGGATCGTCGGCATGGAACTCTCCTACGCGGACGATGATGCGGACTGGTTGACGATCCAAAACCGCCCTTCGATCACCGATCCCGAACCGCGCAAGGTGACAGTCCGCGTAGCAATGCTTCATCCATTCATGGCGCAGTTTCCGACGATGGACACGGACAGCTTTACCGCAATCCTCAACATCGCAGCGGCCATGGCGCTTGCCGAAGTTGTTGCAGCCGAACTCGCCGACAAGAAACCGGCCGCGATCCGCCGCTACACCAACGAAATTCTACGGAACCAGATGTCGAAGGGAGCGATGGATGGGTGAGAGCAAAAGCATAATCAAGGTCGCACCATCCGCGGCAGTTGCCAACGGGAAGTGGTCCCCCGTCCAGGGCAGCGCTTTCAGCGACATGCTCGGTGCGAACACCTCTCTGTCTCAGGAAGAGAAGGACCGGCTTTCCGAAGAGACAACTACGATCCTCGCCCAATGTGTTGATCCGGAAAAAACGGGCGAGGTCAACACAGGGCTCGTCATCGGCTACGTGCAAAGCGGTAAAACCCTTTCGTTCACGGGACTGGCAGCGCTAGCCAGAGACAATCAATACAGGCTGGTTATTTTGCTGGCAGGGACAACGAACAACCTCGTTGAGCAGTCCCATGCCCGCTTGAAGGACGATCTGGACATTGATGCTACGCGGGAATGGAAGCTGTTCTCCACCCAGCAAAGGGGCTTCCAGCAGAGCGAACTCGACCGCGTCAATATGGAACTCGCCAGGTGGCGGCGCGGCAACCCGCGCGCGCGAACGATCCTCATTGTCTCGATGAAGCAGCATCAACACCTCGACAGCCTTTCGAAGCTTCTTTCCGCCTCTGATCTCAGTGACGTGCCGACGCTCATCATTGACGATGAAGGGGATCAGGCAGGCATCAATACGCGAGCCAAGCAGAACGAAGAGAGCACCACCTATTCCCGAATCCTTGAGCTGCGGAAGCTGTTTCCGCATCATAGCTACTTGGCCTACACAGCCACGCCGCAGGCTCCGCTTCTCATCAGTCGCATTGACACATTATCCCCCGATTTCGGATGCGTCCTGACGCCGGGCAGCAAGTACGTAGGCGGCCAGGAGTTTTTCATCGAAGGCGCAAGCAAGTATATCGAGCCGATTCCAGTCGGTGACGTGCCCGACAAGAACGATCCGCCCACGGAGCCGCCTAGCAGCTTGCTTGCAGCGCTGCGACACTACTTTGTCGGTGTCGCCATAGGCCTGCTTGAGGAAGAAGATCAGAAGGGGCGCAACCGCTCCATGATGATCCATCCGGCCGTGCCAAAGGACGAGCATCTTATGTTCGCCCGCTGGGTAAAGCAGATCAAAGAGAACTGGGCTGTGATCCTCCAGGACGAGCACCATGAAGACTATGCCGATCTGCTCGCGGCGTTTGCGCTATCCACGAAGGAGTTGCTGACCACTTATCGCACCACCTTATCATTCGATGATGTGCTCTCGGTGCTGTTCGATGCCATCGAAGAAACCGCCGTCGTCGAACTAAATACCCGCGAAAAAAACCGCATTCCGAGTGTGGACTGGAAGGGCGAGTATAGTTGGATTCTGGTGGGCGGTATTGGTCTCGACAGGGGCTTTACCGTCGAAGGCCTGACTGTCAGCTACATGCCGCGCTCCACGGGCGTCGGAAATGCCGACAACATCCAGCAAAGGGCGCGGTTCTTCGGGTACAAGAAGGGCTATCTTGGGCTTTGCCGGATATACCTGACCGCCGAGAACATCGACGCATTCACCGACTACGTGAAGCACGAGGAGTCTATTCGGGGCTCGATCAGGCTCCATCTGCAACAGGGTAAAACCCTCAAGGACTGGCGCCGAACCTACTTCCTCGATCAGAGCCTTAAACCGACGCGAAGCTCGGTGATCCTGCTGGAAATGTATCAATCCAAGGGGCGCGGGGGCTGGGTGATCCCCGATCATCCCTTTGATGATTCCGAAATCGTCGCCGAGAACCGCGAGGTGGTGGACGAGATTATTTCGGACTTCGATTTTCAGAGCTACGCAGAGGCAGGCTGGAACGAAAAGCAGAAGGTTCCTGCCTATAGCGATACGATCAAGCTGGCTGATCTGCTGCCCAGGATCGCGCAACTGCGTTACAAGTGGCCCGACGATAACCTGCAGCATTCCGCGCTTCTTCTGGGTCTGGAACGCCTAGCGAATGAAGAGCCCGACCTGACGTGCAGCTTCTACGCCCTGTCGGGGCCGTGGTCGGGCATAGAAGCCGTTCGCTCACTCGGCGACACCACCCCGCCAAAGATCAAGAACCTCTTTCAGGGCAAGAACGCGCCGACCAACTATCCGGGCGCTAGAGCATTGATTTCTACGGAAGTAATCACCTTCCAACTACACCGCTACGATATTCAGACCTCTGACAAGAAGCGGACGATCAGGGACGTACCGATCCTGGCCGTTCATATTCCTGATCATCTGATGGAGCGCGTCTGGATCGAAAGGTAGGAAGGCGTGCTTTTCGAAACCTACGCGAAACTGCTTAGCGATTTCCCCAAGGGCTGCGATCAACTTTTCGGTGAACGGTTGAGTCCGGACGGTGCGCTCTGGCTGTCTGTTGACGGCGATGCCTATCCATCTTTGCTCTTCCGCGCGCGGCGGGATGATCCAAGGAGCGATATAGAACTGCGCTCTGTTTCCGCATGGTTTTCTCGGGATTGCAGCATCGAGACCGCGGAAGGGCGGAGCGCATCAGGCGTCTACACGGTCATACGACTGAATGAAAATGATCCGGACATCGTGCGGATACTGCTTAGGCTTCTTGAGGAGACCTTTCCCGAGACCCGCGCGCCCTACGCGAACAAGGACATTGCCGCGCAAATATTAGAGCTTGCTAACTTGTTTAAGCAGATAGCCGGTTCAGATACGGACATTATCGGACTGTGGGGTGAACTCCATATCCTGTCGCAGGCACCAAACACCACCCATGCCGTGCGCTGCTGGTGCGCGCACAAAATGGCGAAATATGACTTTGTTGCGCGCGGCTTCGTCCTGGAAGCCAAGACGACCCTCCGGAGTCGCCGCAAGCACGGGTTCTCACTGGATCAACTGCGGCCGAGCAAGGCATTCGCGGTCTATGTTGCCTCGCTCGCGCTCGTCGAACTTAACTCCGGCCAAACGGCAGCGGAACTCATGGACCACATTTGTTCCAACATTGCCGAGGATGAATTGCGCATTTCGTTTCTGCGGCAATGCTTGCTCAAGGGCGGGCAGGATATATACCGCAGCACGCTCAAACTCGATGTCTTTCCTGACGGCACGTCACTGGCGATCTTCGATGCTGCTTCGTTGCCGGTCCCGCAAGTCGGTGACGGCGATCCCATCGAGAACGTCCGCTTTGACCTTGATCTGACCGGGCTACCCTGCCTGTCCTCCGGCGAAGTAGCCACCATACTTTCGTTTGGTGATAGCTAGAGGTGGACGCGGGTGAGCGATCTCAACAAGGTTTTTGATCTAGCCAATTTGCGTCGCGCCTATCGCTGGACGATGTCCAACCCGGATGCGTCGTACAAATCGTATTTTCGTGATTCCTATGATGCATTTGCAATCGCTTCCGAAACCCACCTCAAATGGATCAGGGCGGAAGGCCTGAAAGACCGCTACGAGGTCGCCCACGCTTCCAAAGTACTTTTGCCAAAGCCCTCTGGCGTTCTCCGGCCGATTGCGCTGCTCAAGGTCGAAGACCAGATCGTATATCAGGCGATTATTAACGTGGTGGCGGAGGAATTGAAACGACGCACGAAACATCGCTATGAGAAGCGCGTCTTTGCTCATCTTTACGCAGGAAAGTCCTCGAAGTTTTTCAACATTAAATGGCAGCGAAGCTACCGGAAATTTGCAGATCGACTGCGGGATTGTCACGCGCGGGGCTTCGATCATATTGCAAACTTCGATCTGACATCGTTTTACGATTCAATTGATCATCATGTTCTGGTTCACTTTCTGAAGGAACTGAAGATCGACGAGGAGACCATTGAATATTTGATGATGTGTCTGCGCAAATGGACTTCTTCCACCTGGAGCAACGGTCCTGCCAACATCTATCACGAGCATGGAATCCCGCAGGGGCCGCTAGCCTCCGGCATGCTATCGGAGGTCGTTCTGCAACATCTCGATAGTGCGGGGGAGCAAGGGGGACGGCGGACCATCTACCTAAGGTATGTCGATGACATCAAGATTCTTGCCAAGTCCGAGCAAGACCTTCGTGCGAAGCTGATTAAACTGGACATCACATCTAAGGAAATCGGGCTATTTCCGCAAACTGCGAAAATAAATATTCGTAAGATGAGCGATCCCGAAGATGAAATTAAATCCGTCAGCCGCCCTCTTGAGCCCTCCATCGTGCCCGTGGTCAATCAGAAGAAGCTTACCGCCCGCATTCTTGAACTTTGCCGGCGAGGTCGCGTTTCGTCTGCGAATTCAACGCGCTTCAAGTATCTAATGGCAAACGTGAAGCCGGGTCATCGCCTGAACGTGCGGCTCATCAAGGTTTTGCAATCTCATCCCGAATACGCGCCGCAAGTGGCATCCTATATTTCCCGATATGAGCGGATTCCGGCGGGCTTTGCTGCGGACATCAAAGCATATCTCGACGGCCAGGAACTCTATCACTCTGTTCTGGCTACCATTCTTGATGCCAGCCTCGGACGTGTGCCTGCGCCCTATGACAGTCAGTTTGGCAAAGCCGCCGCTGATAGACTTCTAAGACCAAAGGCAGGCGCGCTACCCTTACAACCGGCGTACAAGGCGTCTCTGATTGCCTGGGCACTCTCTTCGAAGAACCTGACCTTTGCCGAGTATGAGGGGATCGTTGCGCCGGAAGCCGATTGGTGGGTCAAGAAGCGTTCACTTCAGGCGCTTGCGCCGGAGATCTACGGCGATCCGAGCTACGAGGCCTTCCTCAACGCACGCATGCGGGAGAATGGTTCGGAAGTTGCCAGAATTTGTGCGGCTAGAGTTGTCGAAGGGTCGCATAAGCTGGCGACACCCTATGGAACAGTCGAAACTACGGCCAAGCAAATTCTCAAGGCCGCGAAAATCATACGTTCGGTCGGTGCGCCCGATAGCCGTATCCCTGAAATCGTCGGATATGTCTTTGATCGTAGGCGCAACGCCTTTGACTGGAAGAAGTTTTTCGGCTCCGGCCACAAACATGCAGAACGCATGATGATCATGCTAAAGCGTGATAAAGAGGCGAACATCGAAAAGTTCCTGGTGCACCTTGATAGCTGGTGCGACCTCCTGCTCGCGGAGATTTATACACGGCTAAAACCCGGAAAGACGTATCCCGCTTATGGATCGGCGTTAAATGATGCGAACCTCACGGCAACGCTTCCGGTCGCTATCCCAGCATTGAAAGCGCTTCACGCGCTTCGGCTTGAATCCAGTGTTGCTCATCCAAGGAGCCAGAAAACCGGCAAACCGACGAGGCGGCTCAAGCACTACGATTATTACATGATACGCAAGCAACTGGTTCCGGCGTTCGATGAGATCGAGCGCGTTATTGTTCCCTAAAGCGATTGGCGGCGCACCCTGCGGGCCGGGCTGTCGTGAACCGAGCCCGCCTATGGCCGTCTCGGCCATCCGGCTTCCATCCCTTGCGCTGATCATGCCAGCCCTCGCGGGCTGACGCTCCCTTCTTCTGTTTAGGGGCCTGCGGCCCCGTCCTCCGTCAAGACCAAGCCCTCCGCTGCGCTGCGGGCGCAGCCAGCGGTCTCCCCATCCTTCCGCGCCTTCGGCTTGTGCAGGATGGGTGATCCCCCACCGCTGTCTGCGGTCCTGACGGTCTCCCCCCGCTCATTGGCGCGGGCCTAGTCCGGTTGCGTGCGCAACCGACTTTGAGAAGGAGAAAAACAGATGAAACAAGACCTTTACCAGAAAGTAACTGACAAAATCATTGCCGATCTGGAGCAGGGCGAACTGACATGGCTGAAGCCGTGGAGTGCCGGAAACATGGACGGGCGGATCGTGAAGCCGCTGCGGCACAACGGGCAGCCCTATAACGGGATCAATGTTCTAATGCTTTGGGGCGCGGCGATGGAGGGCGGTTTTGCCTCCCCGTACTGGATGACGTTCCGGCAGGCCAAGGAGCTCGGCGCATTCGTCAGGAAGGGCGAGCGCGGAAGTCAGGTCGTCTATGCCAGCACCATTACCAAGACCGAGGAGCAGGAGAACGGCGGCGAGGAGGAACGAACAATCCCGTTCATGAAGGCCTACGCCGTGTTCAACGTCGAGCAGATCGACGGTTTGCCGGAGCGCTACTACGTCAGGCCGGAGCCGGTAATCGATCCCGCGCAGCGGATCGAGCATGCCGAAGGGTTCTTCGCAGCAACCGGAGCGGACGTCCGGCACGGCGGCAATCAGGCCTTCTATAGCGGCGGCAGCGATCACGTGCAGATGCCCGTCTTCGAGTGCTTCCGCAGTCCGGAGGCCTACTACGCGACGCTTGCGCATGAGTTGTGTCACTGGACGAAACATCCCAAGCGCCTCGACCGTGAATTTGGGCGCAAGCGCTGGGGCGATGAAGGCTATGCGCGGGAAGAGCTGGTTGCAGAGCTCGGCGCGGCGTTCCTTTGTGCCGACCTCGGACTGACGCCGGAACTGGGCACGGATCATGCCGCCTACATCCAGAGCTGGCTGAAAGTCTTAAAGGAAGACAAGCGGGCGATCTTCTCCGCTGCCGCACACGCGCAGAAGGCAGCGGACTACCTGCACGGCTTTCAGGCCGCCGCCGAAACCACGGAAGGAGTCGCCGCGTAAGCGGCGGCTCCGCCAAGGCGGAGGGCAGGACAATGGAACAGCATAGCATCACATGGCGCGGCGTTCAGATCGAGATCACCTACACTCCGAACGCATTCGGCATGGTCGATCACATCGAACTTCGCAGCGAGGGCAGAGCGCCGCTTCCCGTCACCGAGACGGGTTATCGGTCGCACTTCATGAGCAAGGGAACGGCGGCGGAGCACGGCGGGGCGGTCGCCTTCGCCACCGCATGGCTCGACCATGAGGCCGCGCGCGCCGGATGGGGCGGTGCGCAGTTATCCCTGTTTTGAGGGAGCAGACAGTTCGCGGCTGGTCTGGGCAAGAAAGGAACTTCCTCGTCAGTTGCCGTTCGAAAGCCGTAAGAATGACATGGCCACGCCGATAGCGGGTTTATTTTAAAGTGTTTCTTACGCTAATAAAAAGTTTTTCATAGGGGCCGCTACAGAAACGACGCGATTGCTAGCGACGAAAATTTGGTCGTGCGGGATTATTGTCGCAACAAAAATAAAATTATATTCTTTATTGTAATTAATGACGGAAGCGTTTTAGTGTGAAACTAGAAGTTGTTTCTTAATTGGAGATTTAAATGTCCGAGGCTTGTGATATTCTGCATCGGTGGGCGAATACGTTGCCCCGCCTCAACTCTTCCCATGCCGAGGGAAGCATTCCGGAGAATGGCATCTACTTGGTTTTTGAAAATGGTGAGATGGCTCACGGCGGAGACCGAATCGTGCGCGTCGGCACGCATACCGGCGATGGAAATCTCGCGAAGCGAGTCTATGAGCACCTATACAAGCCAAATAAGGATAGAAGCATATTCAGGAAGCACATAGGAAGATGTCTTCTGGCCGGTAATCCGTTCCTTGAGCAGTGGAATTTCGACCTTACGTCCAAGGCCAATAAATTGAAATACGCGGATTTAGTAGATCAATCCCGCCAACAAGAGATCGAATTGCAGGTCACTGATTACATCAGTCAGAACTTAACGTTCGTTGTTATTCCGGTCGAAGGTAAGAATAGGAGACTTGAGCTCGAAGAGGCTCTCTTGGCTACAATAAGCAGTTGCACTGATTGTGGCCCGTCCAAAAATTGGCTGGGGCTAAAGCATCAGGCGGCGGTCATACGGAAAGGTCTTTGGAACGTACAGGGTTTTGGCGGTCGCCCGTTGACCGTCGCCGAAGTGCAGAGTCTTGCCGAGCAAACCGGAGCCTCGGCCAACTAGCCAACAAATTTCGGAAGCGGCTTGAGGTGCTCCCCGATCCTTGGACAGGATCTGGCGTTTTCTAAGCTACTCTCTGCTCCTGCTGATCGGGTTGCGTAAGTGGGTTCCTCTGCCAGTAGACCACCGCCGGCGGCTGACCGCCATGGGCGGAATGCGGACGCTTTCGGTTGTAGAAATCGAACCAGTTCTTGAGCCCCGCCCGTGCCTCCGAGCCGGTCTCCCAAGCGTGCAGGTAGACGCACTCGTATTTCAGGGTGCGCCAAAGCCGCTCGATGAAGATGTTGTCGAGGTAGCGTCCCTTTCCGTCCATTGAGATGCGGACGCCGGCGCGTCTGAGCAGGTCGGTCCAGGCGAAGGACGTGAACTGGCTACCCTGATCGGTATTCATGATCTCGGGCACGCCGAACCGCTGGATCGCTTCGGTCAGCGCCTCGACGCAGAACTCGGCCTCCATCGTGTTAGACAGGCGCCAAGCCAGCACTTTCCGGGTGTGCCAGTCCATGATCGCCACGAGATAAAGGAAGCCGCGCCGCATGGGGAGATAAGTGATGTCGGCGCACCAGACTTGATTGGGCCGCTCCACGCGCAACCCCCTCAGCAGGTATGGGTATCGCTTGTGCCCCTTGGCAGGCTTGCTGGTGTTGGGCTTTTGGTAGATCGGCATGAGGCCCATGAGCCGCATCAGCCGCCGCACCCGCTTGTCGTTCACTGCGTGGCCCTCGTTGCGCAGATGCCGGGCCATCTGTCGCACGCCGTAGAACGGCGTTTCGAGAAATTGTTCGTCGATTAGCCGCATGAGGTCGAGGTTCAGCTCGGTCTCTCCGGCTGGCCGGTAGTAGAACGACGACCGCGAGAGTGACAGCAGCCGGCACTGCCGCCCCACGGACAGGGTCGGATGGTCTCGCTCGATCATGCCGCGCCTCACGTCCCGCCCCAGGGCTTGAGCTTTCTGGACAAAAAATCGTTGGCGACCGCCAGCTCTCCAATCTTGGCATGCAGCTCCTTCACTTGCGCCTCGTCGACTTCGGGCGTCTTCTTTCCGCCCCGCTCAAAGACCCCTGAAGCGCCCTCGAGCAGAGCCCGCTTCCACTGATGGATCAGCGTGGGATGCACCCCGAACCGGCTCGCCAGTTCGGCGGCCGTCTGTTCGCCTTTCAATGCTTCCAGCGCGACCTTGGCCTTGAAAGCAGGCGCGTGCTGCTTGCGTTTCGACATCTCTGATCTCCTCGTCGGTGAAGATCAGCAGACAGCAAATCGTAGCTTACGTCAGCGTCCCGAAATCGGGGAGCACCTCAGCTGGCCCAGCGGCCAGCCGCGTGAGATTTAGGGAGATGGCGCGCGGGTCGCCAGCTCGTTCTCGATGTTACGGATGGTTTCCAGCACATCGCGGCGCTCTTGCGAGCCGCGCTGCGCGGCGGCAAAGGCAAGCTGTGCCTGCCCGAGCAGACCGTGCAATTCGGCGCTGCTGCAAGTTGCCGCTTCGAAGCGTGAGACGAGTTTCATCGTATCCTCCTTTGTTTCAAGGAGGCCCCGAACCGCTCAGGGCCTTTCGGCCCCGGCACACATCATCGGCCCAGGGAAGGCGCTGATGGTTCGGGTGGTGGATTAAAACACCAAAGGATGGAGGCGCAGGAAGCGCTTCTACGGTTCGCAGCGGTCATCTTCGAAAACGCGGCCAGGAACGCAGGGAGTTGGTCAGGAAGCATTGGCCCTGCGGAGAGTGTCAGATCTTCTGTGTATGAGTGATCCGGTCCATGCTTCTTCGAAAGGAAGCATGCATGACGATCTCCAAGGCACTGTTGGACGAACTTTTGAAGGGCGTAGAGCGCCCTGAGGATCTGCTCGGCGAAGCCGGGCTGATGAAAGAGCTGAAGATCAGGCTCATGGAGCGGATGCTGGGCGCCGAGCTGACGGCGCATCTTGGCTATGAAGAGGGCAAGGAAGCTCCCCCGGGTCAGAGCAATCGCCGGAATGGTGCCTCGACCAAGGTGCTGAAGGGGCAGGACGGCGAGATGCCCGTAGCGGTGCCCCGCGACCGCGACAGCAGCTTTGAGCCGGAACTGGTGAAGAAAGGCCAGACCCGGATCGACGGGATGGATGACAAGATCATCGGGCTCTACGCAGCCGGGCTGACGGTCCGGGACATCCAGACCCATCTGCTCGATCTCTATGGCCTGAAGGTTTCGCCCGACCTGATCAGCCGTGTCACCGACGCCGTTCTGGACGAGGTCCGGGAATGGCAAAGCCGGGCGCTGGAGCGGATGTATCCGATCGTGATCTTCGACGCGCTGCGCGTGAAGATCCGTGACGCCGACAGCCGGACAGTGAAAAACAAGGCGGTGTATGTCGCCCTCGGCGTCACCCGTGATGGCCAGCGCGAGGTTCTCGGCC
>JACLAD010005081.1_pt1 | contig 28172 bp, 9 predicted proteins | sample 8027901 | NCBI WGS metagenome assembly JACLAD01 (sample SAMN15725071, study PRJNA655200) | protist metagenome | isolation source: fluorescence activated cell sorting (FACS) single amplified genomes of... | place: Spain: Blaines Bay Microbial Observatory, Mediterranean Sea | collected 2016-07-05 | reverse complement strand
TCATTAAATTATTGGCAATCTCGTAAATACTTTCACATGTAATTATATTCTCCCCTCCAAACACTTTGGTTCTAATTCTTAAAGAATCTAAAAGCAAATCATATGCGATCGAAATATTGTGCTGCTGATTGTGTATTCTCGCCATTCTACATAATATCTCCGCCACAAGAGGATGTTGTGACCCAAGAGACACTCGTCGATTATTCAGTGCTCTTTCATAAAATGCCAAGGCTTCTACGAGTTTACCTTGTTGGTCATGCAGCCATCCTAATGACTGAAATGAATCAGCGACGTCTGGGTGTTCCATACCGAGTAATTTCTTACGCATGTTAAGTGATCTTTCTACATGGCTTCGTGCTTCCAAATACTCACCTCTATGAATCATGCAGACACCAATAATGTGAAGACTAGAAGCTATATCTTTGTGCATGCGTCCAATAGACTCTCTTCTTATATTCAAAATTTCTTTATGCTGAGTCAACGCCATATCTACTTTGCCCAGTTTTAGCAGCGTGATCGACATATAATATCTCGTAGAAAGAGACTCCGGATGATTTTTGTCATACAGGGTCCACTGAGACTGTGAAGTCTTTTGGAATAGCTTCGACGAAAAATGATAATATCCCATCCTCAAAAATAGTACACCTAATCCGTTGATAACATGTGTTACGAAAATATTTCTTTTTGAGTCACTTTGAAATACTCTTTTCAAAATTTTCAGCGACATCTTGAAAAGAATGAGAGATTTTCGATACATTCCAAGATCAGAGTAATTCGTTGCTAAGGCAAATAATGACTGCGCCATGTCGCAATGAGTTGGAGGCAATTTAGTCTCCCGGATTCGCATGCACTGCTCGTTTCTTTCTCGGCTCTCAAGAAGTTTCCCCTGTGAAGAAAGTGTTTCAGCGAGATGAAACAAACAAGTGGCCACCATTCCATCAGAGTCACCATATAAAGACACATACATAGTCAACGAACGCTCTATGTATGCTATTGCCCGATCATATTGGCCAATGTCCTTGAGGATCATGCCAAATACCAAGTAACTTCGACTCACGCATGGGTCAGGAATATCAATACAAAACGTACTTTTGATCATTGCCTTAGCAGTATCAATCGTCTCCTCCGAATCTCGTGATTTACCCATGAGTCTTATACAGTTCATAATGCTGATTACACTATCTATACACTTCGGATGGTTCTCTCCAAATGTAGCACGTCTCATACTCAGCACAACTCTGTGCATGTTCAACGCATCAGATAAATGCGAAAAAATGACCTTAATTTCGGCAATCCAGTACAATGTGTCTAGTCGAGAAGGATGAGTCTTGCTGTACAAATTGGTAAATGTGCCATTTACAATTTCCAACAATTCCAGCGATTCGTTCCAGTTACCTCTAAGAAATTCGAAACAAGCAAGACTGAACTGTGCATGTGCGAACTCAATAGACATTGCACCAAATGTTGTTTTTTGCATTGCTATAGCTACGTCTATTAAGTTCGTAATAATTTTTGACTCATGGATCATCAATTTCATCAAAAATTGGGCTTTCACCAAAGCCAATTCTGCCAAGAAAGGGTGGCTCTTGGTCTCCAGCCCACCATATTTGTACACTCCTTGGAGGCTTTCATGATAATCCACTGTAAAGACGTGATCATTATTGTAAGGTTCCATGTCATTCTTTTGATGGAGTCTATCATGGATATCATTTATACCTCTTTTCACATCCAACCTTGAGGATTTATAATCTGTTTCGGACATCACGTCTCCAGCGATTGCATGTACACATGGTCCCTCTCCCTCAAATAATATCTCACTAGTCTCTAATTTGTGAAAAACGCTCTGACTAAATCTATAAGTTTTTGCATCATCATTGTCTTCAAGATGGACAATATCATCAACATTCACAGACTTGCTACGAACATTTTTGATACCATAAAATCTACTAGCCATTTCAGCAGCAGTTTGAATTTGATTCATAGATAAAGCAAACTTGTTTAGATCAAAATTGCACAATGCCATATACATCATTACCTTGGCAATAAGAGGGTTATCTTCATTACGGCCACCAATATCTTTGCAATGTTTGTTGGCATCATTCAGAAGTTTTAAAGCATCCTGCATTCGATTCATGGCATGATGAATTCGAGCTTCTATCAACAAAGCCCGTATAAGAACTTGATTATCTATACCAGTTCTAATATTTGACATGATTTCTTTTAGTATCTCCTGAGCATCTACATACTTACCATTAGCAAAAAGGCACTCTGCGAGAGCTACCTTTGCAATTATGTTTGCTTCGTCATTACTTCTACTTTCCTCTGCTTGCGTTTGGCAATCTAGAGCCCGGTTGATGTATACTTGCGCATGTGAATATCTACTTATAGATATATAGAGATTTCCCATTCCAAGATAAACTTTGGCTACTTCGAAGCTATCGTGTTCGTACAATTTCAGAGACAGAACTAAGCATTTTTCATACATAACTCTAGCCTCTCTGTATCTTGCTTGATGGCGATAATTATCGGCCATGGAAAGAATCAAAGTATTTACTACCGGATGAACGATATTTTCTTCTCCTAACATATTTCTTAAAAGGTCTAGGGCCACTTCATATCTATCTTCCGCATTTATGTATTTTCCCACCTCAGTGAATCTATTTCCCTCCTCAATAATACTTTCTGCTAACATCATTTCATCCGAAGCTGCCTCCTCTACATCATACTGTTCGAACTTTTTCAACCAATAGTGATCCTCATGAATGCCAGCAGACTTTAAACTACTCATGGCCGCTTGAATGAATGCCCTTGAGTCGTTTTTGTATCTGATATCCTTGTACATAACTTCCTCATTGGAAGCTCCTGAAAAAATTGAATCCTCAAGCTCCTGAAATAGCTTTCTGTGAGTTTTGTTAAGCTTATTAATAAATTCATTTTTCGCTACATTTTCCATCTTTTTTACTACGCCAAAATTACCCATTATATTGATCAAAATGGGATGTTGATGAGGAACTTCAGTAGTATGTAATTTCAACTGTAACTTCAGAATGACTTTGTGTAAAATGACATAAGCTTCCAGAAAACTTTGACGAGCAAAAATTGGCAATGGAGCGATGGGATCAGATGTAAAATGACAATCTGATTGACATTGCAAGGCATTTTTTGCTGCCAACAATAAGGCTTGGTTACTTTTTATATTCGATACACTCCAGTGATCTGGACCGATGCTATCTACCGTATCGTCACATCGTATTTGCAGGGCCTCTTCATAACATCGTTCGGCGTCATCAAAATTACATTGGAGTCTACACAATTCTCCTAATGAATTCAGGGTTACAGATAAGTCATAATGGGATTCATGGAGAATAGCTCGTCGCAGATTTAAAGCTCGTCGCAATTGCCTGTCAGCTGTATCAAAATCTATCTTCTCGTGAGATTTTGCAGCTAAGTTCATGAGCAAATCTCCAGCATAATGCAGATAGACACCATATAATGGATGATCCCTACCTACTGTTTCCCCTACGACATCTTTGGCATACTCAATAAAGTGCTGTGCATTTTCGTAATGACCTAAACGTCTACAATTGTCACCGTATTCCAGTAAAACTTCCGCTACCACAGGATGACTTTTGAATTGCAAGGTTTGGGGACCCATACTCTCATATATCTTATTATAAGACTCAATTGCCTTCTGGAAATAAAAATTTGCCTTGTTGTAAGCCCCTAATGCTTTATGATATAAAGCATGACTAATTGCTATCTCTGCTTCAGTGAACAGGGAAATATTACCATTATTTACATTATGACTTTTCATTGGGGAAAAGTGACCCAAAGTTTTACGCGCGCCATTATAATTTCCGAGTTGTAACTGCGTCTTAATTTTACTTGATAAATACATTGAGATCAAATAATGATTCTCTCCCAAATATTCAATAGCCATACTAGCAGCCCTGTCGAATCTATCCAAAGCTTTGATGAACATGCCTAATCCATACTGACTCTCACCAATTACATGTAATGCCTGTGCCACCATGGGATTTGAATCTGATTCAGTCAAAAACCTTATATTAGCTATGGCTTGCTCTCCTAGAGTATTACCACCATCATAATCACCTTTTGCGTTGCATATTTTGGCTTTCAATATCAACGTTTCCAAGACTGAAACATGTTTCAACCCTTTATGTACCCTCGTTCTAAAGTTGTAACCCTTCTCTGCATTATCATATGCATCTTTATATCTACCAAGCTTCAGTTGAATTTCACTAAGTCCATGTAAAGCTGCGCCTACATCACCATTCACTTCAAGACGTGTGGCTTTATTCGAGATGAACAACTCCTCAGAAATTCGTAACTCACCCAGCGCGCTTTTGATGGCAGCATATGTATGCAAACTTGCACAGGTTTGCTCTGCAAGATCTCCGTACAATAATTTCTGACTTTCTTGTGCCTCTCGATTGTATATCATGGCCTCTTGTAGTTCACCAGTCCTAAGGTAATTATCTGACAAAACTTGGCAGGTATCGGCTGTAGAGGAACTTCCATATTCATGAGTCTTCCGGATACTGTAGCATTCCTTCAACAAAGTGGAAGCATTTCGATAGTTTCCTTTGGAGATTTCAAATTCTGCTTTACTGTACATATATTGTGATGCCGAAAGAGCTAAAGACATTTGTTGAAAACTACTTGTCGCTTCAGAATCATTGAAGGGCTCCTCAGCATAGTGTGTACTCTCCTCAGCCCTCTTTATTTTTTCTCTTTCTTTCTCACGCTCAGCATGAACAGCAGCCCTTTTTTGTCGCTCTTCATCTAGCAACTGCAAAGTAAATGTCAACTCTTTTTTAGTTTCCTGCAACGAAGCATCTGTGTCCGATAAATTTTGACGTAGCAAAATAATTTCTGTATTTGTCGAGTCATTGCCATCCTCGTTAACTTGTGCTGGTTTACTAATGGTCAGATCATTCATATTTTTCAACAACTCTACTTTCTCCTTTTCCATTGTAGCCGTGTATGTTTCAAGTTCTTCGATGAGCCTGGCGTTTTCATTGTCAATCGTTGATGCTTGCGTTGTACCCACCTCAACAGGAAATGTTCTCATATACTTCCTTTCTCCCGCATCATCTGTGTCATATTTTTCGGAGATCAAAGGTGAAGGAACCCTTTCATATCCTGCTTTTTTCAGGGAGAAGTCTACATGCTGAATGTTCGGATTGGAGTCCTCTTCAATCAACGTTTGACTTGGGTAAACAAAGTCGTCTGGTAGTTCCCATTGTGTAACCTCAGATACACTATTATAATAATAAATCTGCTGTGTTGCCGGATCGACAATGACCTGCCAAGGATAGCTGTCAATAGTTGTTCCAGATAAGACACTTTCCTCCAATGACATGTTGTTCCGTTTCATTGGATGATACCAATATTGTTCTGCCTATATCCCCAGTGATTTTTATCCTATATCCCCAAATATAAATGTTACAAATTTTGTAACATTTCATTTTTGTTACAAATTTTGTAACATTTTATTCACTGGGGATATTAAGAGAGAGAGGTGTACAACCTGCGATAACATGTGATAAGAGAGTGCATTTTTGCTTAGAGGACCACAGCAGCAGGCACACTAGGAATACCTAACTTTCCTCTCCCCACAACAGCCGACAATCCAAAAAACTCTGACAGATAACGGGCAAGTTTAAGAAAGGAACACGAGATCAATAGAGTTGGTTAATACATCCTGGGGAAGTATTATTGTTGTGCGTCCTTGTTTCCCTTGCTGTAGGAAGTTGTTTATCATCAGATATAATTCTTATCGAGAACCTACGTACTATTCATCGGAATATGAGTTTTGTTGGAAAACTCACTACTTCCCTTAACATAAATAGATGTTTTTGAAGGGGCCAAGTTTTAAAGGAAGTGACATCATAACTATTAGATGGCTGGTAGGTTTTATGGCACTTCTCTGAGGAGAAGAGGATAAAGAAGACAGGGAAAGAGACAAATTTCCCCTTGAATTCCTTCTCCTTCCATGTATTGACAGTCTTGATGTGCTTTTCTTCCCAAGAAACATTTGTGGGGAGAAATAACATTCGTCCAAACATGAGAACGCAGTTGAAGTAGATTATAGCCACCTAAAGAAGGTGGCCAAGGAAGGAGCGATGAAGACTGGCAGACATATGAGAGATATGCCATACCATACTACATGTTTGGCCTGGGATCTCCTCTGAATCCAGCGACAGCCGATGCTGAGAAAAAGCGCTCTATCAGGCGCTTATACCTTGGATTACACGTAAGGTCTGGGACAGGTATAAGACGAATAGAAACCAAACTGAAGGCAACGAAAGTTCTATACAGCATTGGATAAGGACGATATAGGATATTGTTGGTTATATGCTTGATTTACATATGTTTCTCTTGCGAAACAGTCTGCATGGAGAAGACGCAACGAAGCAGGAAAATACTGTCGCCATGGACCTGGCAAATTCGTCAGAAAGATTATGTTACAAGGTGGTATCCTGCCCACAACGCACGCAGCATCCACTATTAAGCTTTGATATTCCAGTGTAAGTCGCAAAGGGGGTACTTTTGAGTGTGCACTTTGAATCGGAAACAAATAATTAATACAAGTGCTGCGGGGTGCCTTATCCTTTCACCCGCAACGTTGTATATGTCTCCTAAGGAACATAAAATATCTCGAAGGTACAAAACTGCCACTTTCTTTGATAACATCTCGATCTGAACATTGGGCGCAAATCGCAATTATTGATTTGTGTTTGGATGCATTCAGGGAAAGAACGAAAGAGAATCAAAGCATGGGAACAAAAAATTGCTTTTTCCACCTTCGAGAATAAGCGATCCCAACGGATAAAATATTCTTCACATGTGAACACTACACTGTATGTGTCATTCCACGACCTTCTCCGTAACCTTCTCTTGTTGGTCATTAAGTAGGTACCTCAATATGAAATTTCGATCCAATTTTTTAGGCAACAAAATAGCGCCCGCCCATGCCCAGAGCAGAGCGGCTCCTCTGCTGTCACCTGCTGTGTCACCCCCTTATGCGGCTGTTGTGATAAAGGTAGGACCAAGTAGTCCTTTTATGTCTCTGCCTGCTTTCTCTCTAGTGCGTGATACTACAAACCATCGTATCAAGTCATGAACCGCATCACTACATGTTGATTTACTATGAGAGGGTTGTTCTTCAGTGTCCTTTTACTTGGAAGTTCTGCCTCAGGCGATTTTCTCAAGGAGAACCAAAACTTCTTCGTAGAGGACTTGGAGGTTGACGAGAACTGCGAGTTGTCCGCTAAAGTTGGTGATCACCTTCTTTTCGAGTATTCGTTCAGCTACGCCAATGGCACTGACTTCCAAAATATTGTGAGTTCTGCAAGGAAACCAGACCAACTCTTTCATTTGATTTTGGTAAGTCTGTGAGTTTTCTCTTAGTTATTAGTCTTTTTGTAAAGTGGATTTCATTTGTCTCACAGGACGGTTCTGGCAACAGCGACATTCATGCAGGTCTGAAGGGTATGTGTTTGAATAGCACTCGGCTGTTCATTTGGCCACAAATAGATGGCGTCAATCTTTTTCCTTTGGTACAGCCAGACCTCCATCAATTGATCGCTCCACATACAAACATTCGTTTGAACGTAACCTTGCAAGAAATCACGGAGCCCAAGGATTACGCTATTTTTGACGCATTTCGCGCTGGAAATTATTCCCGCGTAATTGATATGATTGTAGAGGGAAATGGTGTTAATGCGTTTGACGAGTGGGGTCATACACCCCTGATGTTAGCAACACAAAATGATGCGATGCAAGTTATAGCAGCTCTCTTGAACGCGAGGAGACCGAAAGTTAATGTCAATCTCTCGAAATCTTCTGGGTACACCGCGCTTTTTTATGCAACAGAGCTGAAAAGTACTGTCATAATGCAAGCATTGTTAAGAAAGGGCGCTGATCCAAATGCTGTGATTTTGCAAGAAGGATCCCGGGGTAATACTCCCTTGCATTTTGCGTGTATGCTTGAGAAACCTAAGCATGCTGAGCTCTTATTAAATTATGGAGCGAGTCCTTGGAGTGTAAATCAGTATAGAGTGAATGCATTTCAGCTCATTCCTAAAGATGCTGTCCGATCTACAAAATTGGAATTTAAGAGAATATTCGAGGATGCCTATCGCAACATCAAGACCCCTTCAGGCGTTTCTATGAATTATGACGATAGAAGGAATCATGGAAGTTCCCTGGATTTGTAATGTTATTGGAAAAGTTTCACTCCTTTGATAAAAAGTGCTATGGATGAAGTATTCTCAAGACTATCCACATGCATTGTGTGTATCTCCGTTCGCCATATTCCCGGGCAGACCATAATCCATATCAAGGCAACAATTACAGCGACAAATGGTTTTGTCATCGAGTAAGTGGTGCGTCTCTAAGCGACTAGTTAGGGTTATATAGATATGTAGTACTGTGATCGGTTACAATTACAACTCCCTCAACTACAGGAGTCAAAGTCCCAGTTTCAATTCGCGAACGGTCCAAATTATGTGCGAAGCAACAATACTGATTCTAAGTGCTAAGAAGTGCTCCATGTTATAATATGTTACTCATGTATGTACGGTACATTCTTTTCATAAAGCAAGAAGCTACTGTCTACTGTATACACCTACGTACTTCCTCTGTTCAGTATTAGTTTTAGTTGCACCCCTTTTTCTAACGGTCGTATCTCTACAACTACAACCATGCAGACTTCAGAGTTTCTAAAAGTATCTCTAAGTAGCTACGACTACGAGTAAAATCTATCATAATTCTAAGCATTCAAGAGGGCAACACATCTATTATAGTAGGCCTTCTGGGCCAATTTTTTAAAAAGAGAGTTTGCTCAAATTAACCCCATGACTGGATCTACCATACTGATAACAACAACATTTGTTAGTGACGTCTTCAAAAAAAAAAATTTTTTTCCGTTGAAAAATTAAAAAATCCGTTGGAAAAATTTCGATTTTTTGGCTACCAACGGCTACTTTCATCGCTGTAGCTCTAGACACCCGAGCTCAAACCTACTTTAACTAGCTGGAGTCAATAGATTGGACTAATAGGAGTCTATCGCGTTGTTAACTATCTAATTCGACGGATTTGGCGAAAAGTTATGAAGGTGTAAACTTTCGAACAACCCTTTCCTTCTACACGCATGAAAGCATTCCTTCTACTTTCTAGAAAATTTCAAAATGCGAGTAGCTAAATATAACTTTCACAGATAGACTAAGTATAAGATTTTAATTTACATTAATTATAATGATACTTGAAAATTCGAAGCTTTTTACTAAGTAGCCGTTACATTTTTATGTTTTTTAATTTCAAAATTTTAAGAAAAACGGCTACTTTTCCTCCACCAGAGCTTCATAGATACCTCAACAACTAATACTACGCTCATATTTCAATATCTACATGTCTATGCTATCCATAAACGCCTTAATATTTGTAAACAGGTCAATCTGTAGGAAGCTATGGCCGACAGAGCAGCTGAAAAAGGTCGAATTCGCGGCGCCATCTTATCGCCAGCCTATCACCAATACCAGTCTCTGCACCCAAAATTTTAACGGAAATTCAACGTATCTCGAGAACCACAACGAGGTTTAATGCGTGAAGGGGTGCATCTTCATCGGAAGGCAGTGGGGAGTTTGAGTTTAGGGGTTTTGTCTACCTACCTACTTCATGCTTCTTTTTTTGGGGGGGTGCAACTAATACTGAACAGAGGAAGTATTATATACTATAAGATTTATAAGTATCTGATAGACTAATGATAGAAATATAGTCGTTTTAGTACCTAATATTGATATGTTAAACCGTGAAATGTATACAAGAACGGTGTCCCTTTGTAGGCACTGGACTTCTTGTATCTTGTATGTGAATATAGCATCAATAAGCTAGCTACTAGTATTTCCTTCTAATTTTATGCTCATTTGAAATTTTTTTTTTTTTTTAACCTCAGGTTATGCTCCTGCTCTCTGGTTACGTTCACAGGAGCTCGAAACCCTCGGACTCTTTTCGTTCCCAACTTGGTACCTATGTCCCTACACTTATTATTCCCAACTGGATCAAACCTTCACTTACCCAGCCAGAGGTAATTATCATCTCAACAATGAAGTTCTGATTGACAAGTATTCTGCTGAGCGCTGATGGTGGTAGCCTCTCTAAAGAACACTCATAGGAAGGGAGCAACAACCAACAATCCTGTTCGGCATCTATGACTCTTAGACCAGAATAATGAATGCGAGGGTACAGAAGAGGAGGTTCATGATTGGTTTAAGATTTCTTTCTGGAGGAAATAGAAATTTTATGAGTTCGATAAGAAATGTTGGAATCATCGCTCATGTCGACGCTGGTAATGACGAAGTTGCCATTAATATACCACCACTGCACATAACATATTAAAAAAAGTGTACAATTTTTCGCGTTACACAGGAAAGACTACGACTACGGAGAATATGCTCTATCTAGGCGGTGCAATAAAGAAGGTAGGTCGAGTGGACGTTGGAAACACGATTACTGATTATTTGCCTCAAGAAAGAGAGAGAGGTATAACAATTCAATCTGCAGCGATTTCTATGCAATGGAAAGAGTGCTTGATCAATTTGATAGACACACCAGGTCATGTTGACTTCACTATGGAAGTAGAGAGCGCGTTGAGAGTTTTGGATGGAACAGTGGTAATAATTGATGCTGCCTCTGGTGTCCAAGCCCAGACGAGGACAGTGTGGGCTCAATCTCAAAATAGAATGATTCCATCGGTAGCTTTTGTCAACAAAATGGATAGAGTTGGCGCGTCCTTTCAGGCATCCCTGAAGTCACTTCGGTCCAAATTACATATGAAAGCATATCCCATTCAACTACCCATAGGAAACGAAGACAAATTCTCAGGTCTAATTGATTTGATTACTTTTACCAAAATGATCTGGGAGGAGGGACGAGTTCCGTCGATATTGAAACTTGAAGAAGAGGATGACCTATATGAAATTGCAATGCATGCGAGGACAGAATTGATCGAAGTGCTTGCAGAGTATGATGATTCATTCTTTGAAAGATACTTGCAAAATGCAGGTACAATCACGGAGAAGGAAATTAAATCTTCACTCAGAAATTCATGTATAAATGAAAAGCTGGTCCCTGTCCTATGTGGTGCATCGTTGCAAGGCAAAGGTATTAATTGTCTACTTGATGCCATAGTAAATTATTTACCGTCTCCTCTCGATAGGAAATCTGAGCATTTGATCCTTGCGGAGATGTCGCGTAAAGATTCATCGTCTTCCTCTACTGAGGTAAAGGAAGTGAATCCTTTCTCGAGGGAATTGTGTGCTTTGGTTTTTAAAGTATTGCACGATAATGCTCGTGGTAATATTGTCTACGTACGGATCTTTTCTGGTGTACTAGAATGTAAATCAATACTCTTCAACTCAACGAAATCAGTAAAAGAACGGGTTCATCAAATATTTTCGCTTAATGCCAATACATTGAGGCGTATCGATAGGTTAGAAGCAGGAGGAGTCTGTTGTATCATTGGTTTGAAACACGCATTGACCGGTGACACTCTTGTTGCAGATAAAAGTCCTATACAGTGTTATCACCTCGAGGGACTCAGGTCACCCAAATCTGTCTACTCCTTATCGATCGAGCCTGAACGGGAATCACAACAGACAAAGCTTGAAGAGTCTCTTCATATTTTAAGTGTTGAAGATCCAAGTTTCAATTTTGAAATTGACGAAGAAAGTGGACAAATTACACTGAAAGGAATAGGGGAATTGCATCTAGAGGTTGTGTGTGATAAACTTGAAAGACAATTTGGAATAAAAGTCAACACTGGAGATGCTTACGTGGCATATAGAGAGAGCATTGGAATTGGCTATAAAATGGAATCTTTCTTTTTTTATGACAAAGAAATAGGAACTAAACGATTATTTGCTGGCCTGAAATACATTATATCTTGTACTAAGGGCAAAGACATTGAAGACAGTGTTGACATTACTATAGCCGACTCTGTAAAAGCGTCATTGAATAGTGATGAGTATGTTGCATTACTTGAGGGATTGAATTCAGCAACTTCGCGTGGACCATTTGGATATCCACTCATGGGATTCAACGTATACATTATTGAAGCTTCGAGGAGCAAAGATTCTACTCCGGGAGCCTTTCAAGCTTGTGCATTTTCTGTAATAGACAATTGTCTCAGATCCACGTCACATGTTATATTGGAACCCCTTGCATGGGTTGATATGGAGTTTCCGGCACAATTTCTTGGAATTATATTATCAGATTTTACTGTCAAGAGAAGAGGCACCATTAAGGAGGTGGAAAACAACAAAGATGGAAAATGTTTTCTACACGGAGTGGTCCCTATTTCAGAAATGTTGTCATACGCGTCATCTTTACGCTCCATGACTCAAGGGGAGGGAATTTTTTCTTTGAAGTACTCTCACTTGGCTGTAGTGGAGAGAGAATACTTTTTAACAAATTTGAAGTCCTAATTGCTATATACTTCATTCGTATGCATTTCCTTACAGCTTAAAAAGATGTCCGCTGGCATGGAAATTTAGCCAATATCACAGATTTTACAAAGTTAGGTGGCAACCAAGCAATTTTGAAAGCTTCAAGATAGTTGCCTACGCCATGTAATGGTCGTCACGCCAGCCTGGCAACACGCAACGTATACTCACCGTGGTTCAGCCCATTAAAAACGTATTAGTATCTGTTGCAATTTTTTACCAATAAATTATCCAAGATAAAGTAGATGATATAAATATAACGCAAGAATTGTTTCAAACAAAAAATTGTTAACGCCGTATACTGCTCCGTGAAAAGGGGGTATATAGCTTGTAGCTACAGGCTGCAGATACAGATAGCTGGTGCAATAGCTAGGTTTTTTTAAAAGATATTAAAAAATAGTATGGAATTATTGCCGTTTTAACCTTTTTACTTTTGTTACTACATTCATGGATATCGATGTTTCTATTTCTACTTTCTACTAACTACTAACTACTACTACTACTAACTACTACTACTACTACTACCTACTACTAATGTGATCTTCCAACTTGTGAATGGGTGGTATTGATAAATACCTTGCTATTGATGAATAGATGAGTTTAGATGAATTGGACAGATTGATGGATGTAACTGAACCTTCTGAAGTTCTCCTTGTTGAAGACAAGCGAGATAGATGGAAGATTTCGGTTGTTGAGATGTTGAGTAACTGTAACTGTTTCTTGATGAGTACATAGTACATGAGTGCTATGCTCAGCAGGAAAGAGGTGTGCTCACTGGTGATGAGTGATTTTGTATATTTTGGAATTCTATTATTTTGGAATTTCATATATATAGTATTGATGATTATTAGTTAGTAGGTGTAGATTTGCTATCTAGGAGTAAACGATTTATCATGAAGTAGATATTTTAGCTTTTTAAGAGCGTAAAAGATAGCGTAAGCTTCTTTTTCGACTGTATCCCAACGCTTTTCTGTCTTTGATAGCGTTTTGCTTATAAATCTAATGGGATTTTTTCTTGCTTCTTTTTCTTGATATAGATAAGCGCCGATGCCTATGTTTGAAGCGTCAGTGCTCAAAAATATAGGATCTTGCTCATTGATGAAAAATAGCTTAGGACAATTAGCTACTTTTTGCTTAACATTTTCGTAGGCCTCTGTCAATTCAGGAGTCCACTTGATACGATTATGTTTAGATGATTGATAATTTTCTACGATGTCGTATAAAGGGGAAGTTATATCGCCGAAATGATCGACATGTTCACGGAATTGACCGATCACACCTAGAAACGATTTCATTTCTTTGACAGTTGATGGAGTTTTAAAATTTAAAACTTGCTCTTGCTTTTTCTGAGAAAATTTCTCGCCGTAGCGATCAATAGTATGTCCAACATACTCTATTTCTGTTAGACCAATTTTGATTTTTTGTGGGTTCACAAAAATTCCAAACTCTCTAAGCTTAGTAAATATTTGCGATAGATTATCTATGAGCTCTTCCAAAGTCTCTCCCCAAGTAATTATATCATCCAAATATACTTCAAGGATTTTATAGATGAGATCTGGAAAGATGGTGTTTGCCATATGATATTGAAAGTAAGGACCTGCGCCTTTCAAGCCCATACCCAACCGAGTCCATTCATATAACCCTTCTGCTGTTCGAAAAGCGGTTAGATGTTGAGAGTCCTCGTGGATAGGAATTTGCCAATATCCCTGGGTAAGATCAATTACTGCGAAGTAATTTGCTCTCCTTTCTCCCAGTCTGTGTATTATGTCTTTTATGTTCAATAATGGCCAACCATTCATTAAACTTTCTTGATTTAAACCTTTCCAATCCATACAGACTCGATATTCGCCTGATGGTTTCATGGTTAGATGTGGATGAGACCAAGAAATTGCGTTGCTTGGTTTGATGAGTGCGTTTGCGATTGCTTTTAGGATGAATTTTCTTAAGGCATATTGCTTTGCTATGATTTGTAGTCGAGGTGCTTGCTTATTTTTTCTATTTATATACCAGTCTGATCCTTCTATCAGAGTTAATTTCATCGGTTCTATTTTCGCGGGTGTTGCTGGTAATTCCTTACGAAAGATATCGATGTACTCTTGTAATAGAGGTAATATTTTTATTTTCAACTGTTTATCATATACGTTGCCTAACACATCTTGTATTTTTAAATCAGTTGACTGATCATCCCAACCGTCAGAGACATTGTTTAGGATATCTTCTATCGGATTAGAGGGAATCTCATCTTCGAAGGTATCATCTTGCTCTTGTGTGAAAATATCTTCTTTTAGAATTATGTTATTCAACCATAAGGTTCCTAATCTTCTATTATCCATACTCTCTACTCTTAAATCCGATGCAGAGGGTAGCAAATTCTCTGAACGGGCTAGACGATTAGATCGTCTTGAACCAATCGTGAGTTTCTCAGAAGCGGGATAGCTTGAGATACTTGCTACACGTTGTTTTTCGTGAGATGGATTATTTTCAACTTCGGATTCTTTTGATGAATTTGATGAGCGGCCATGCGATGATTGATGATTTTGATGATTGTTTGATACAAAGAAATGACGGAATATTTTACTGAGATCGTAGTCTCGAAAGGTAAAATTTCCTATTATTATGTCATATGGAATTCCTTTGGAAACTCTAAAGTTAATGTTATTTATTTCTATTTCTTCGACTTCGTCGAATAGATGAATGTTTAGGGTAATGCAGGTGGAGGTTTCAAAGCATCCTGCTCCTGTGCAAGTAGATGCCCTCACGCAGTTGCATTTCTTAATGATTGGTTTCTTGACGCTTGTTTGATGAGTTTTGATTTTATGGACTGTGTCTGGATGAATGTAATTGACTATGTATCCCTCAGGACCTGTGCTGCAAGCGTCTAATAAAGCATCGAAAGTTAAACTTTGAACTTTACATTTGACTAATGGTTTATTGTGTTCGACGATAGTTGATATCCCTATATCGTTTGTTGATAATTGTAAAGGGCTGTCATCGATAGATAAAATGTTATGATTTTGATAATTAATATTTTGCTTTTCTTTAGAGTTAGTATTTAGGTGGCCCTCTGGCTGACTACTTAGATTATTATTATTATAATTATTATTATTAGCGGTAGCTACTTGATCTACTATAGCAGTAAAATCTAGCTCCATTTCGCTATTTATATTTATATAATTATTAGTAACTTCATGAACTTCGTTATTTTTCTCTATGTGGTCTTCGATGGAAAATGATTGTAGTTGTAGATCATCCCTATTCAAAGTAGAAAAAAAATTGTTACATGAGTCGATTGATGAGTCGAGGTTTTGAGTTTTATGAATAGAATGAATTATAACCTCGTGATTTGTAGTTTTTGCTGGAATAACGATTTTGTTATCGCCATCTCTTACTAATTTCTTATTTTGTGTAAGAGAATGCACTGGCTGACCCGCTTTGTTCTTGACGAATTTGGAATAAGCTTTAGCTTGTTCGCTGCTAGCCCAATGATTGCTAGAATTGTAATCAGGATGATTGACGAAGGTACATTTCGCTGGAGAGCAGATAGGTAAATTTTTGTGTTTCTGCCATTCGAACTTATTACCACATCCTGTACATTTATTAGACGGATGTTCGTTTGTAGACGAGTCATTAGAGGTCGCTTTAGATGATTGAGTTGGAGGATTTGCTTTAGAAGCTTGACCTCCTCCAGTTGGTTTAGAACCTTGATGAGTCTTTTGAGATTTGTAGGTCTCTACTTGATGATTATCGTCATTAGATGATCTCTTATTAGTAACGTCCACTTCTGGGAAATCTACTATGAAACCTTGCGCTAGCGCTTGCTCATATTTCTCAGCTGGGTCTTTTAACCATCTCGCTATCGAGAAAAGTAGCTGGAGTAAGCTGTTAAGCTTACCTACCGATTCCTCGTTTATGAGCTTGTTCCTCGATCACTTTATAGACCTTTTGGAGGTTTTGAGGAGCGGTATTTCGTTGTCTCAAATCAAATACGATTTCTACGTTTAGAATTCTTGGCACGACGCCTGCGCTCTTCACGCTCGAAGCAATAAGTGGAAATACTCCTTCCAAAATTGTGAAGAAAGTATATGGGAAGTAATTGATCACTTCCTTTGCGAAACTCCAATCTGAAGATGCAAATTCGTCGCTGGCCTCGCCAAACGAAACTCTCAGCTTATCGTTCGCGTCGTCTGGAATAAATGACGAGCGCTGCAACGTCGCCATGTAACATTGGATCTGGAACTTATGTTGCTTTTCGTCGTTGAAAAGGACCTCCGATAGGAGTTTATAAGACCCATCTATCTTTAAATAGAATCTACCATCGTCCCTCCGAATTGCGTTGTTGGTGACTTGATACCGCCAACGCTGAGTAAATTGCCTTATTTCCGATGGTTTGGGTTTTGCCCCATTGATGATCTTCTGGATGTCGCTGATTTCTGAGAATCTCACTCCAATCCCATTATCGGATTTAGGTGGAGCTTGCAACTGCTCCTCCTCCGATATGTGTTTTCTCCTACTATCGTCCTATCAAAACGTTTTCGCACCCAACATCATTACAAAGAAAGTTAGATTTAGAAGAAAAGAAAGACACAAATGAATTTAAATGGTAAAAACGAAGGACGTGTAGGAAAAATTGACTTTGGAATGGCGTTACCTGCAGAGATGCTGCATCTGCTCGGGATCTCTCCATAATTGATTGGTACACAGGATCTTCCAATTCGCTGAAGGAGTGAATATCGGCAGTCACAAGGTAAAACTACCCACCAACACTGCTATCACACCTCTCCCTCTTGGTTGAGAGCGAAAATTCTGGTGCCAGCGTCTTGTCTTCAGGTTATATCCATGTCAAGAAAGAGCTTTTTAAAAATGAAAAATATTCCAACGGTCATATCTTCACAACGGAAATGAATTGGAGACTCATAGTTGGCCCCTTTTTTTCAACGGACCTAAATTGCCACTGGTAGGAATATTGGATAAAAATGTACGCTGGATATTTTTTTCCGTTGGATTTGCGTAATGAAACGTAAATGTATATGAGAAATGTAGTCATAACTCCGTCAATTGACATTAATATTCGAAATTTATCACATAACTAGGTTCCAATGCTGTGGAAAGTTTTCAATCACAACAAGTAATTATCACCCTAAGATGTCAATTGGCATATATATTTTTAAAAAGGGTTGATCATTTTTAAAAATGACTTTTTTTTAACCTGGGCGGCAACATAACTTACTATTTACTTCGTTATTTTTGTGTTCTTGTGGTCCCACTGCTGCTCTGCTGAAAATGCTTACGTGGACTGGACTGCCGGTAACCTTAATCAAGTTCATCACCAAGTTGGTACTAATTTAGATATCTACCTGAATTGGCAGCATAGAGAAGAACACATCCTAAGGAGGCTTCTGAACCTGCCTTCCTCTACAAATTGGGTAGTTTGCTGCTTCTTTTCCCAGACCAGCGTTCTACTCCACGACGGACCGATGAAATTCTTCCACTTGGTCGTTTGTGTCTATATTTGCTCGAGAGAAGCGGATTGCTTTGAGAAGAATGCACGTCCTCTTCCCTTCCCTGTGTTTCCTAGATTGTTTGGTTCTTACACCGATGCGATAAATCGTGAAGACTTTCAAATACTGGATATTGAGGCATATCCGGGAAGGCGGTTAATCTACTTGGATAGTGCCGCATCTTCTCAAAAACCACTTGGTGTGTTGCATGCGATGGATGAATACTACAGAACTTCTCATTCGAACGTTCACAGGGGGGCACATTCATTGGCAATGAAGGCCACAACTCTTTATGAGGATGCAAGAACAAGTGTTCAAAAACTGATCAATGCAAATAGCAGGGAAGAAATCATTTTCACTAGAGGCGCCACTGAGGCTATCAATATTGTTGCTCTAAGTTGGACGCAAAGACTTCTACCAGGTGATGAAATTATAGTGTCTGTGATGGAACATCACAGTAATCTCGTACCATGGCAACTAGCAGCTCAACGTACAGGAGCGATTTTAAGATTTGTGAACTTGACTTCTACACATGAATTCGACATTGATCACTATCGAAGTATTCTTTCAAGAAGAACTAAGTTGGTGGCTACTTCACATGCATCAAATGTGTTGGGCACAATAAATCCTATTGAAGAGATAATTTCCGAGGCACACAAAGTTGGGGCAGTTGTCTTTCTCGATGCCTGTCAGTCAGTACCTCACATGCCAGTGAATGTTCAAAAGTTAAATGTTGATTTTATTGCTGCCAGTGGGCATAAGATGTGTGGGCCCACGGGTATTGGTTTTTTGTACGGTAAACAGGATATTTTAAAATCAATGCCACCCTACTTCGGTGGCGGAGAAATGATTGATAACGTAGAATTAGTATCTTCTACATATGCACCGCCGCCATCCAGATTTGAGGCAGGCACTCCTCCTATTGCGGAAGCAATAGGTTTAGGTGCTGCTTGTGATTATTTGATGAAAATAGGTATGACGAATATATTCAATCATGAAAGAAATTTAGGTACGTATCTTTACAGACAACTAAAATGTATTGACGGCCTAACTCTTTATGGTCCTGATGCTGAGGAGAGTACCCGTACAGGTTTGGTAGCATTCAATCATAGATCTGTGCATGCCACTGATCTCTCTTTCTTTTTGGATAAAGAGGGTGTAGCAATAAGATCTGGACACCATTGTACTCAACCTCTGCATTCCACACTGAATGCTGCTGGAAGTGCAAGGGCGAGGTAACACAAAGTTTCATTTTAATCACATGTATCTCACAATCCTTCAACGAGTAATTTTTTCTGTAATAAAAACATTGTAGCCTCTATTTTTACAATGGAAAGGAGGATGTAGATATTTTTGTGTCGGAATTACGAAAAACGATTGATATGCTTGGTGCGTGATTGCTCAACATTCATATGCATCAATACTATCAGTTTTTTATTTCGTGTCATAATTTCAGCTATTTTTTTATCACTGTTAGAGGATCGGACGCTATTAGTCGGTTTTGATGAGAATGACTTTCTTCGATGATGGAGCCAACTCCCAAAAAGATTTGATCTGGGTGAGAATATGATGATATTTGCCGTGAAATATTTTTCTCTTAATCGCTAAAAAAGTATCATTTTGTCTGGATAAGTATATTCAAGACGGTAGTTAAATACCGTATCGACTGATATGTTTTTAGGGAAGAAATCTAAAACAGACTATTTCATGATTTGTGAGATGACATTCCTGATGATAAAATATTGTTGTTGCTGACCAGAGCAATGAATAGGCAGATCAAGCTCAGTAAACAGCGAAGAGCTGCAGACAACGATGTTTTGGTGGTCACTAACTTCTGCATGCATGGTGTAGTGATGAGACTAAAATGGCTATTTTGTATGAAAGTGTCTGATTATTACGATACCAGAAATCTGCTGAAGAAGTACATCAACTCTAACATCATCCTCCACCTATCCAATGTGCCCAGTAGTTCGATCATATTGTTAACCGACTTCACCAGCACCGCAATGTGATCGGGTCACAACCATACCAATCCCACTTCAAAAACAACAACGTAGCTTCCTAGACTGCATATTGGCTTTCGTGAGCTGTGTCTGTGTTCTAGAATTTAGTATGGGTGTAAGAAATAATGTAAGTAACTACCTTTGTTTCAGTTGGTCCCAAAGAACTAAGATCTACATAGACCACACAAGAACGAGATCCTATCCTAAGTTCAAGTACGATCGTTACAGCACTTATAATCAGCAACAGTAAACCATTCAAGTTACTCAGGCACTCATGTCTACAACTACAACTATTGTGGAGCACCTTGCCACAACAGCAACAGCATGCACCATATACTATACTTAACTTAAATATACTTACAGCCTGTGCTGCATGAAATGAATGTACCCATAAATGAGTATCAATAAAGACTTATTGTACATTGTACATGAAACTAGTAAGTACTTCCTCTGTTTCACACATTTTGACCCATTTTTTTGGTAGGGCGTAGCTCTACCAATATGGGGGCTATGAGAAAAAGAAGAACAGATTTAGATAGGGCTTTACACATTTTATTTTTATCTAACAAAACTTTCCAAAAATTCGAAGTCTCAAATTATCTAACAAAACTACGAATCAAATTTTATCTGTCAAAACTACGAATTTTCTTTTATATAACAAAACTACGAATAAATTTTGATTATTTATATCTAACAAAACGTCAGTTTCCCCCGCACCTCAACGGTTAAGTGACAGTATCTCGCGAAGGAGGTGTCGGATTGTGACGAGAAAGGGTGCGGGGATCTACGAATTCCATGGGGAATCCGAATTTGAAATTGAAGGTGTTTGGTTTTTTGATTTTTTGCTAAAAAAAAGTGGGTCAAAATGTGTGAAACAGAGGAAGTAAATGAATATGCTGTTATGAATATTTTGAACATGTTGGATTTAATATTACTAGTTACTAGGCATGTCAAATTCCAATTTTCCCATTTTTTTGCTCTCCTCCTCTCCACTCACTTTTAGCGACGAAAACTAAAACACCCCCAACTGCGCACACTAATTGACTTCCATAGTAACTTTGATGAAACATCGCACTGGCTTGCCGCAACCCATGCCCCCCCTGCTTTCAACTTTTAATAGACATTTTCTCGTAAATTTTTTTGGAAAATTCCAAAAGTGCTGCCACGCTCGCCAAAACTAACTTCCACCAAAGCTACACACCAGGTAAATCAATTACGATCTTCGGGAACGAATTGAGATCGCTGCGTGGGGACTAGAGACCTCCAGATTGGCTCACTCACTATCCCTACCGCCAAGTGAGTTGCTTCCAATGCTGTCGCTTTGATTGTCCTTCGCTTCGTTCATGAGAAAGCCCCTGTAGAGCAGGGTCAGGGAAAATCGCAGTTTTGCAATTTCTCTTTCGGCCAGAAAACTGCACAGTCGAGCACCCACTCGATAGGTCCACTGGAAGCAACTAGGGAATAAACTGATCTAAAAATGGTATGATTGCGATTTCTTTAATTATTTAATTTTCATCACTCTATGCTTTCCCGAAAAATTACTTCCTTGCGCTTCCATCGCAGGGTTCAAAGAGCAGTAGGAAAGCAAAATACAAATTTGCGGATTATTACAAGAAGAGAAAGACCACGGTGCAAGAATTGAACAATAGAAGATCTTTACAAAGGTCGACACTGAAAAGAGACTCTGTCGGCGCGCATGTAGAGGAAAGAACAAGAAGAATAGTTTCATATGGTCATCCAGAGTTCCAGATCGATGACATGGTAAAAATTTTGAAAGACACAGCGCCAGGTACACATCCAAGGTTCTCATATGACAAACTCGGAGTCATAAAAAATGTCATCGACGGAAATGGATCCAATGCAAACTTGTACACGGTTAAAATATTATTTGAGTCATGCACAGAAGAGGTTGATGAAATGTGGTTGCGAAGATATAATGTTGATGAAGCAATGAGCGATAGACTGAGTAGAAAAAGGACCCTTACAGAGAAAAACATTGTGATTGCAGATTTAAAGGGAAAGCTAAGGGTAGAGAGGAAAAGAAGTAGAGGAATGCAAATTGATTTGGACAACAAAGATAGAATCATGGATGTGTTGCGGGAGCAAAATGAAAATATGGCTGCACAAATTTTGGAGCTCCTGTCTTTCCAAGCAAACGAAGCAAATGCGGTAGCTAACAATTATTTAATCAAGCACATGTTAGACCAAATATCTATTTTCTCTAAAAGCGCTCGCAGAGAAAACCTGTTCCTGCGAAGGGAAGTTTTTGTAAAGGAGCAACAGATAGTAGATAGAGAAGTTACAAAAATTGAGCTCACTTCTACAGGCGAAAAAGGAAGAAATAAATGATTTGACCACAGATCTTCGAGAGCTACTAAGCGATAAAAAAGCGTGGGATGTAGAGATGAGAAAGATGGATCTTCTTAAAAGCGAAAACGTCGCCTTGAGAAGGGACAACGAGAGGCTGTTGTTAGAGCTGGATGAGCTGGACCGCAGGACCCATAAGAAGTTGCACAACAGGAAGAAATATCTCAAGTATAAAGAGAAGAAGGAGAAGAAGGAGAAGAAGAAGAAGAAGATGTTAGATCTGCGCCTTCTGTGGAGAGTCTTTCAGGAAAATATGTAAAACAATCTTTAGAAAAATGTGATTTATTGTTTATTAATGTTGATGAAAATGATGATGTTCGTGGATTTGCAACAATAATATTCGAAGAACTGGGTATATATATTGTTGTAATTTGTTCTTTTGCGTTGCAACACTTAATTCAGAATATTCCTCGTCGACGCCTCTCTCGTCAGGCACGGCGAGGGTTTCGGTCGCGGAGGGCCCGTGGACAACAATTTCGCATATCCGACATCAACGAGGCAATTAAGACCGAGCGTTATAGTTCTTAGCGCGGAAATATCTTTCCCCTTGCATTAATGATATATGTCGCTACAAGTTGCAAGAATGATGAAGTAAATAGATCCACTTTTTCGCTCGAAGGCGTCTCCTGGAAGCTGGGATGGCAGAAGCTTACTGTATTCTTCTTCGACGTGATTGCGCTGAACTGCATCTATAGACTAAAGACCTATCCGTAAATGCATCATTTATAATTGGTTAATCACTTCTTAATCCTTTTCTCCTACAAAATACTTTCAGAATATCGCCTAAAGCCGCTCCTATAGGATTTCTCATCGCATGAGCGGAGCTTGGCGCCCCCTTTAGTAGACAGATAAATAATCCATCTTAGCAAACGCTAGAAAATGAGATAACCCAAATATCAACTACGCCAGAAAGTTTCTTAAAATAATATTTCCTTCTTGATTGTCGCTTTCCAATGATAACCTCACTTAGCGAAGATCTTCACAAGATTGCAATTTGGACTTTTTTTTGGAACCCTATGCGGGTTCCAAACCGGATTGTACCTACCCCCCCCTAGCCATGTAGTAGAATTTTAGTAAATCCAAAAAGCTGCATCCGCCGATGCCAAAAATGCATACGCATGCGATGCCGCTATGCATTTCCATTAGTAATCGCACTTAGCAATTTTAGCCGTGGTGGGCGTAACACTGGGAAGGCAAAAGGGTATCTATCAACTGGCTTCCATATATTGTTTCGACATAGGCGACAGTCTTTGGAGATTTAATTGAAACGGAGGTGAGTGACTTTATCAATTTAGTAGGCAGTGATGAAGTCACATCCTACCCAGAAAAGGTTGTATCGCTTGAAAGAGCACAGTCTCTGGATGGGGTCCTTGCTGAGTTTAGTGACGACACACTGACTTGCGCTCTCTGAGCCAACCAATTATTGCCATGTGTATCATAAATATGTGTGTCTTTTTTACGTTTCCACTACGTTCGCTAGCCGAATTACTGCAACGTACGAGGCTATCTCCAGTGAGTGCGTTGAAATCATATCGGCGGAAATTAATTGACCAATAGTGTTGAAAAAGCACCTACTTATTTGAATGTGAATCATTAGGCCGTGAAGGCACCGTACATTCATTGTGTATTTCTTCGATTTACTCTGACTTTCTAAAATATTTTCCATTTTAGCCATGAAGCTGCGTGGTTACTGTGATGCCAGTTGTGGCAACGTTATGGAAGGCGACGACACAGGTAATCAGGGGAAGAAGATTAAGTCATTGTCTCAGAATGTGAAAAAAGTCAATTTGGGATCTGATTACATTTCAGTGGAGGCATCATCAGTGAGAAAGTATTCGCGAGGTGCATTGAAAGTGGGCGATGACAATGAAAGACGCTCTATTCTAGGGAGGACCAAAGTAGAGATGCAACGCAGTGTAGTGGATTCTGCAACGAATAATGCACTAGCTGAGATACTTTTCCCCGCTGAGACTGGATTTCTTGAATCAGAAGAAAAGAAAGCATTCAAGATTACTCAAAAGGAATTGAAAGAGTATGTTGATGAGAACGCCAGTGGGAATATTCTCGACCTAAATCTTCCCGAACTAGGGCCATATTTGATCAAATATAGTAGAAATGGAAAATATCAACTTTTTGGGGGTAGAAAGGGTCACTTAGCGATAGTGGATTGTCACAACAGAACAGTTAAATTGGAAATGCAATTACAGGAGGCGTTATTTGATATTCAGTATCTTCATGACGAGTCATTATTTGCTGTTGCACAAAAGAAGTACGTTTACTTGTATGACACTGAAGGGGTTGAAATTCATTGCATGAAGAGACACGAAAGGCCTTATGCTTTGGACTTCTTGCCTCAACACTTCCTACTCGTAACCATGGGGCATTCGGGATGGATCAAGTGGCATGATGTGAGTACTGGTCAATTTGTGGGAGGTCACAGTTCCGGATATGGTCCGTGCAATGTATTGACTCATAATCCTCAAAATGCTGTTTCGCTTACAGGACATAGTAATGGTACGATTTGTTTATGGAGCCCAATTTCATGCAAGTCTTTAGTTAGCGTACTGGCTCATCAAGCCCCCATATCTGATATAGCCATAAACAAAGAAGGCACGTCTATGATCACCTCGGGATTAGATGGTTTCATGAAAGTATGGGATTTAAGAATGTATAAACAGCTACACGCGCTGAAACAGGAACAACCAGTGATCACTTTGGATCTGTCAGATACTGGCTTGTTGGCAGTAGGTGTGGGCAGATCAGTACATGTCATGAAAGATGTTGTCAATAATCCATTCGGCATAAGTTATCTTCAGCACGAGCTAAACTTCTGCGGTATTCCAAATGCCTCTATGAAGAGGAGAAATGATATTGCGTCACAAAAGAAAAATCTTTCATCGAATGTGTCAGTATGTAGTGTCAAGTTCAGGCCTTTTGAAGATGTGCTCAGTATTGGTCATTCTCATGGAATCTCTAATATCGTTGTGCCAGGTTCTGGTGAAGTAAATGTTGATTCCTATGAGAGCAATCCCTTCGCAGATTTGAAGCAACGTCGTGAAACTGAAGTCAAATCCTTATTGAGAAAGCTGGAGCCAAGGATGATAGAAATAGGTGCACAATTTACAGGATCAGTCAATGAAGATGAAAATAGAGAAATGAAGACAGCCAATAAATCGGAACCGGCCAAAATCAATAGAAGACAGCGTGCCCGAGGACGTAATAGAATAAGTGCCAAACTTCGTCGAAAACAAAGTAACATTCTAGATGCGTCTATCATTAAATTGAAGCAAAAAATGCTGGAGCGGAGTCCGGGAAGGAGTAATGGACACCTCTTGGGTGTTGCAAGAAAATCTGAAAGCGATAAAAGTGAAGGTGATGCCTTGGCGAGATTTATACTTACTGGAGCACCTGGTGTCAATGTTAATTCCAGCAGAAGAGATCTATAGTATATTAAGATGAAAATTTCTCACAGAAGTGAACCTTGTGAAGGCAATAGATGATCCTATCATTAAAGCATCTTCACTCCTTGAGAAATATAGAGTTCATGACCTTGAAGAGCCCCTTGGATTGGAATTCTAGAAATATTGACCAAATCAAAGAAATACTGTTGTTTGTGAGTTTCTTGTATCACTAATTCTTTTGATTGGAGCTCCTTTCAGCGAGATAGCTGAAGTAAGGAATTATGGAAACTTTGTAGGTATGCATATCCATAATCCGGTAGTCTTCTTGCTCGGTTGCATGTCTCTGAAGTCAAAAATAGTATCCGGATGCTCCTGGAAACTTAAGCTAACGCCCTCCTCGAACTGGAGCAGCGAAATTGATTCTAACTTCGTCAAAATTGAAGAAAATTCATAGTTCATTCTGTAAAAGGAAGGAAGGAGTGGAGTAGATACAAGTCATGATCTGGGTTGAAGAAGGATTCAAAAGAAAGTGGTGAGCCTTCTCTTTCAGAATGTTGACGTGAAGTCTCTTCTATTATTTTTCTCTTCCTCATTCGCATCTCTTCATCACATCATTTCCCAAACAATTAAATTTCAACTGTAATTTCAAATCGTCTATACTTACACCGACCATTGATCATAGAATTGGAGACTTGAAGTAATTTCAAAGGCCCCAACGTAGGACATTTTTCTCTGGTCGATTTTAGAGGACGTTTTAGGTTGGGTAGGAGAGCTTCTGCAAATGTACTTAAGAATCTACTCATTAGATTTTGTGTCTGGAAGGCAGGGAATTACGAATGTTTTCTTTGCTGTATTAGTTTAAAGGTTATCATCATAAGAAAATTATTGGTATGTCTGATGTCATCGTTAGTATGTAAGCGCCTACTGTAGATGGTAAATGAATATTCTGAGTGGCTGATCTGTAAAATTTCGATTAGGAAATGCTGTTACAGATTACATTGAGAGACGCTATACTGTGAGAAGGTGCATATAAGAAAAAATATGTGAAAAAGAAAACAAATTGCCACATTGAGTATACAATTTACAATAGTAGTCTTGAGCATAGTGGGTATTATTACGTACTGTGTGTGTAGTTATGAGAGAGGGAGATATGGAAATATACCTTACGTTTGCGATGTATAAGTTTGCTTTTACGTAAGTTGCGAAGTTTTCTCTGTCGCCTGACTTGAGCAACAAGTGTAAGGGAGCTGGATGATGAGCAACTTAATAAATTGCAGGAGGAACTGAAGTCTGGAGTCATCATTCGTTATAATCAATGTAGATCAAAATAACATCGCCAATTGAGTGGAAATTTTGAAAGATACTAATGGCTGAGTTTCTACAAGGAGGTTAGACTCTTCAGTAAATCTCAGCGCATGAGTCAAAGATGTACAGGGAATGAATACAAAGCCATTGGAACAGTTATAGAGCTCATGTGGGTCGTTTGGTGGAAGCCAACGTAACATTTTACTTGATAGAAATTATGGAAGTCCTTTGCCGAAAAGTTTTAATCAGTCCTTTTATACGCAAGGTAGCGAGAGAAGGGATAGCGATAAGAACTGAAATAAGAGCTTCTACAGCAAAAGAAAGGAATAAAGGGTGAAAACATTAGATGATAGGGATAATTGATGAGCTTTCAGCGAGATAGGGGGCGCGTGGAGGAGGTTATTCTGCCATCTCTCCATCATTTTTTCCTTCAGCCTCCTCCATGTGCCCGACTATAGATGGAGCCAACGCATCTTTTTATGTAGTTCAGAGCAGCCTTGCGTAGAAATATGTTTGAATGTTATTATTATTTGAACTTTTTGAAATAAACGAATATATTCTCCTTAGCTAAATAATTAAATACTTCTATATTTGATATATTCGATATTTATCAGGTATCCGACCCTACTACTACTACTACTACTAGGGCGTTCATTACTTATAGAAAAATATTAGACTCACTCTCGCATGACCTCCAAAAAAAAGAAAAAATCGCCAGTAGCCACCTTTCATTTTAATACATGCCTTATCGACGAATGGAGGAGGGCGTTGCAATCAGAGGTGGTTCTCTTTTGTAGAGGCCCTCACACTTCACAGACGCAGGCGAAAGGGCCATCAACTGAAAACACATGACCGAATAGGTGCAGCAAACGCTAACAGAAGGGGAAAATTTGGCCTACGCTTGGTTTTAAAGGAAAAATAGAGGTATAAGGACGCTAGTCGAGGATTTCAGGGCTGTGGTCAATAGGTTCTTTTGAAATAGGTCGACCTCTCGGTTATATTTCGGTTTGCTGAGTCCAAAAAGTATGGTTTAGTTAGTTAGGGTTAGGTTAGTTTTGGGTGGTCGAA
>JACLAD010008751.1_pt1 | contig 28214 bp, 19 predicted proteins | sample 8027901 | NCBI WGS metagenome assembly JACLAD01 (sample SAMN15725071, study PRJNA655200) | protist metagenome | isolation source: fluorescence activated cell sorting (FACS) single amplified genomes of... | place: Spain: Blaines Bay Microbial Observatory, Mediterranean Sea | collected 2016-07-05 | reverse complement strand
GTACCCCAAATTACTGCGGTATCTGATGCTGTTGAAGCGCTTGAAGATACCGATATTCCCGTTATTGCTGACGGCGGTATTCGTTTCTCTGGTGATATTGCCAAGGCACTGGCTGCCGGCGCAAGCTGTGTAATGGTTGGCAGTATGCTAGCGGGCACCGAAGAATCACCAGGTGAAGTAGAGCTGTTCCAAGGCCGCTACTACAAGTCGTACCGCGGTATGGGCTCGCTAGGTGCAATGAACCAAAGCCATGGTTCATCAGATCGTTACTTCCAAGAGTCTAACAACGCTGAAAAATTGGTACCAGAAGGTATCGAAGGTCGCGTCGCCTATAAAGGGCCGATTGCGAACATTATTCATCAGCAAATGGGCGGTTTACGTTCAGCTATGGGCTTAACTGGCTGTGCTACTATTGAAGAGATGAACACCAAAGCGCAATTCGTGCGCGTTACGTCTGCCGGAATGGGCGAGAGTCACGTACACGATGTAAGCATAACCAAAGAAGCGCCAAATTACCGTTTAGGTTAAGGCGACCGACGACTGCGAGGCTGGTACTACACCAGCCTTTGTTCTTTTATTTAACGGGTAAAAACAAAACATGACCACAAATATCCACGACCAACGCATACTCATTTTGGATTTTGGCTCGCAATACACGCAGTTAATTGCACGTCGCGTTCGCGAAATTGGTGTTTACTGTGAGCTATGGGCTTGGGATGTCACGGAAGAGCAAATTCGCGAATTCAATCCGCAAGGTATCATTTTATCTGGTGGGCCTGAGTCGGTCACAGAAGAAGGCTCTCCGCGAGCGCCAGATTATGTATTTGAAGCTGGTGTGCCTGTATTAGGCGTGTGCTACGGCATGCAAACAATGGCTCACCAATTAGGCGGTGGTGTATTAGGTTCTGATAAGCGCGAGTTTGGCTACGCGCAGGTTGAAGTGATTAAACCAAGCCCGCTACTTGATAAAATTGAAGATGCCATTGGTGATAACGGCGCAGCCCTGCTTGATGTATGGATGAGTCATGGGGACAAAGTGGCCGCTATTCCTGAAGGCTTTGAAACTATTGCGCAAACGGCGTCATGCCCTCACGCTGCAATGTATAACGAAGAGAAGCAATTCTACGGTGTTCAATTCCACCCAGAAGTGACTCACACCCGCCAAGGTATGCGCTTACTTACCCAATTCGTAATGGATATTTGTAAGTGTGAAAAGCTGTGGACGGCAGGAGCGATAATAGAAGATGCCATTGAGCGCATTAAAGAAAAAGTAGGTGATGAGAGAGTTATTCTTGGTCTTTCAGGTGGCGTAGACTCTTCAGTTACTGCCATGCTGCTTCACCGTGCTATAGGCAAAAACCTCACCTGTGTATTTGTAGATAACGGCCTGTTACGCCTAAATGAAGCTGACCAGGTAATGGAAATGTTTGGCGACCACTTTGGGTTAAACATTATCCGTGTCGATGCAGAAGGGCGTTTCTTAGACCGCCTTAAAGGCATTGAAGACCCAGAGCTTAAGCGTAAAGCCATCGGTAACGAGTTTGTTCGCGTATTCGATGAAGAGGCGAGTAAGTTAGAAAATGCCAAGTGGCTAGCACAGGGTACTATCTACCCAGACGTGATCGAGTCAGCGGGCTCTGCAACAGGTAAAGCACACGTAATTAAGTCTCACCATAACGTAGGCGGCCTTCCAGAAGATATGGAACTAGGGCTAGTTGAGCCACTGCGTGAGCTATTCAAAGACGAAGTACGTAAAATTGGCTTAGAACTAGGCTTGCCATACGACATGCTTTACCGTCACCCGTTTCCTGGTCCGGGACTAGGCGTACGTGTGTTAGGCGAGATAAAGAAAGAGTATTGCGATTTACTTCGTCGTGCCGATGCTATCTTTATCGAAGAATTGTATGCCGCCGATCTTTACCAGAAAGTAAGTCAAGCGTTCACGGTATTCTTACCCGTGCGCTCAGTTGGCGTAATGGGTGATGCCCGCAAATACGACTGGGTAGTAAGTTTACGTGCGGTAGAAACCATCGACTTTATGACAGCGCATTGGGCACACCTTCCATATGATTTCTTAGGTAAAGTGTCGAACCGGATTATCAATGAAATCGACGGCATCAGCCGTGTGGTCTATGATATTTCAGGTAAACCGCCTGCTACCATTGAGTGGGAATAACCTGCTTTAATGCAATAAACAAAAAAGAGCTTTCGGGCTCTTTTTTTGAATATTGATTCAATATCTGGCTTGTTTCATATGGCTCTGAATAGTAACAAAAGTCAAAATGTGTCCAATAAATTTACAAACAAAAGTAAAGTCTCATTTTATTTTTTTGTAAGGCTTTGTATTTAATGGTTTTTTTGGGTTGGTATTTTTTTTGCTTATTCTTTTTCAATAAATTACTTAACAAAGGGATTTGGTTAATAGCTATCTGCTATTAAATTCCGATTTCAAAGGATGACAAAATGAAAAAATTTCTCAAGACTCATAGATGCTTAGCGAAGAGTATACTCATTACCTCTGTGGTGCTTGGAACAGGTAGTGCAATGGCTGCTCCAATATCCTTGATAAACCAAGGCTTCGAAACTGGTGATTTAAGTGGTTGGGATACGATCGGTCAAGTTGTAGCAGCAGGTCCTACAACTGTTGTAACAAATAATGGTACTAACTATTTAATCTCCCCAAACGAATCAAGTATGGCATTCATGGACTCTTTTGGTGCGAGTGTTTCCGAGATAGAAAGTTTTTTCGGCATTGCTAGTGGAAGTTTCAACGCTACTCAGACCCCATTTGGAAATAGTTCTTTAACTAATGGTTCAGCTATTTCTCAAAGCTTTGTAGCCAGTGCCGGTGACACTATTGATATGTCATGGAATTATGCGGCCCGTGACTATATTCCTTTTACTGACCCTTCCTTTGCTGTATTGATTGCTCCCGATGGAACAACTCAGATTGAAACTTTAGCGAGCACTACTGGTCCAGGGCTAGCAACGGGTTCAGATGGCATTTCTGGAGTTTTCTCTTTTGCAGAAGAACTTAGTCAAGATGGTGAATATACAATTGGTTTTGCTGTGACCAATTCTTCAGACACTATTCTTAACGCAACTTTATTTTTAGATGATGCAGCAGGCGAATGTAACCCTTCTTGCAATGAATTGGGGTCTCCTGAGAATCCTTTATTGCCTGAAGAGGATGACACACCAGATTCCTTTGACTTTTCGTTTACAGTGACGGAACCATCATTTCCTATATTTATAGATCCTATAGTTGCAGTCGGCTATGACTATGTTGTAAATAGTGGTCCAAACGTCGCTAGCGTAATCTTGCCAGAAATCGGAGATGGTATATTTGATGTATACGGCTGGGATGGCTCTGACTACAATCTATTCTTAGGAGAGGCACTTGCTAACATAGCTTTTGACTTTGAACCCGACGGAGTTTCCCAGTTTCAAGTAAAGGGTATAGAAGTAGAAGAAATGCTAGACCCGAGTGATCCTGCAGCATTTATAACAGGCTTGACGTTCGTTGAGGCAGGGGATGTGGATATAAGTCAGATTGCTATAACGATTGATACGGATGATCTAGTTGATGTGCCGGCTCCATCATCTTTAGGGTTACTAGGTATATCTCTAATAATGATGCGTAGTATCCGTAAGAAAGCTTCTATTTCGTTTATGAATAAATAAGTTCATAGTAATGGATAAATATACGAAAAATATTAAACTTGGATACAGCTTGAAAAGTTGTATCCAAGGTTTTTTAACACTAACAGTGTCACTTTATTGTTTGTCTCTAAATGCAGAGACAAGTGTGGAAGAACCTATTAGATTTGGTTCTTGGCAAGTTGTTTGTAAAACCGGTATTGATAGTCATAAGCAATGTATAGCTCACCAAATGGTTCAGAAGGGGAGCGCTCCAAATAATGTTGTATTGGGTGTTATGATAGGTTATCAAAGCAAGGATCCTTCACCGCATTTAGTATTTCGTTTTAGCCCTAAAGCAGATAAGTCAAAAGGTGTTGCGGTTAAAGTTGATAGTGAAAAAGTAATCAAAGCTCCAATTAACCAATGTGATGAAAGCGTTTGTGAGGTTAAGTCTCTCATACCTAGAGGGTTATCTGAACAAATGAAGGGCGGGCAAACTATGATGTTTGCATTTTTTATAGAAGATGAACAGATCATTTATCCAGTATCACTTAAAGGTTATCGCGAGCTGTACACTTTTATTACCGAATAAATGAGCTTTACGTTATGAATGATTAGCCTGCAGTGTTTTGTTAAGTCGGCATATCTTGGTTAATATTTATAACACTATCTATTTGCTTTTATAGCCAAACAAAACTGGCTAGTCTTATTAGAGTTCATTCGACTTTTACGCTTTTTACGGAAACTAAAAAGTTGTGTGGCTCTACCAGTATATTCCCCGCTCAAGCGTATAGAAATAGGTACTAAAGTGTACGTATCCATACCTTTTTTGTAACCATACCGTCATAAAAATATCATTTAATGGCGACGTCCTTCTTTGAATTTATACTAAAGGTTAAGCCGTGTTCAACTACACTAGCATCAGCCGTTTGGTTATGACGCCCGTTCTAGCCAGCTTCTTTATCCTCGTATTGTTAAACGGTGCGTCTATTTTAAAATCGTTTTCACTGCTTAATGCTTTTGATGAACTAGAAAATACTCTAGTACAGTCAGAGCGTGACGTAAATACCACGCTAAGTACATTCAAAACCCAGGTTCAGGAATGGAAAAACGTACTGCTTCGCGGCCATAAAAAAGAGGATAGAGTAAAATATTGGGAGCGCTTCAAACAACGTGAAGCGGATATTACTCGCCAATTCGACAAAATGTTATCAAGTGCGGTTATCAACGATAGCGTTAAATCGAACATTAGGCAGTTTCAACAGGCTCACGCCGTCATGGCTGAAAAATACCGCGAAGGTTATAACGCATTTGTCGATTCGGGGTTTGATCCAAAAGTAGGCGATAGTTATGTTCGTGGTATTGATAGAGAGCCGGCGAAGCTTTTAAGCGGCATTGCCTCAGATATAGCGTCGGATTCAGCCAGTGCAATTGCTGCACTTAAAGCGAATACGCGAAGTATGCTTTGGGTGATAATACTGGCAGCAATCGTATTGTCTGTATTGTCTGTAGTTTATGTCATCGCCCGCTTGCGTTCGCAGGTCATTAAGCCTACTAAAGAGGTTGCTGCATGTATATCAAACCTAGCGAACAGTCATTATGACTATGCGCTTACTTATACAAGCGATCATGAGCTTGGTATGCTGGCGAACTCTGCACGGGCTTTACAGTACAAGCTAAAAGAGTCTGTTGCGCAGCTCCAGCAGGCAGAGAGAGAAATTGATAAAGCGTTTGGTACCCTTGGGAATGTCAGTCAGTCGATTATGGAAGGCGCTAATGATCAACGCGACGCGTCCCGCTCTTTAGATAGTAGTACTGACAAGCTTAAAGAAATCGTACAAAACTTGGTGGCGATAACCGACCAGGTAGCGGTAGCAACCAATAATTCTGAAAAAAATGTGGCAAGCTGTTATGCCACTTTCGAAAGCGCTAATGCCGGGTTTAAACAATTAGCTAAAACGGTGACTGAATCAAGCGACATTGTTTCAGATTTACAAACCCGCAGTACGAATATTTTAAAAGTTGTGAATGTCATCAATGAAATAGCGGACCAAACCAATCTTTTAGCGCTTAACGCAGCAATTGAAGCCGCGAGAGCAGGGGAGCACGGGCGAGGTTTTGCGGTGGTCGCTGATGAGGTGCGCGCCCTCGCCGCTAAAACGCAGCAATCGACGAAAGAAATTAACGATATATTAAGCAGCTTTGAAGCCGAAGCGAAAGGGGCTGTTGCGGCTATGTCATCAGGTAAACAGTTATCTGATACTAACGCAGCGGAGGCTGCTACAGCGCTTGAAACGTTAAATAACGTGGTAAAAGATATTCAAGAGACTGCGAGTGTAGTGGTTGCGCTTAATGAGGCTGCAGATGAACAAGAGGCCGTATTGCATCAAGTTGAGATGATAATAAGCAATGTGGTTAACTCTTCAGAGAAGTATCACCAGCTCGCACAGCGCGACGATATGTCTCACTCTATGAAAAGTATGTCAGAAAACGTAGAAAAAGTGGTGAACAGTTTGACCCGCTAGCGTCCCTTTGTCAGTATCAAACGCTATTTATTGAAAAAGGAGCAGCCATGCTCCTTTTTTCATTGCCAAGCCGCAAATACTTAAAACCAGTACGTGAAGTGAAGAGTGTACCGAAATTGATGACAACGCCATTAGTCTTTCACCCCATATATAGTCAGCTAGACCTTCCCGAACGGCATCGCTTTCCCATAGAGAAATATGTGGGTATTCGAGATGAATTAATAAGGCGAGGAATAGACAAGGCGCGTTTTATTACTCCGTCGCCTTTAGATTTCTCTGTGTTGACAGACAACTACGACCGTCAATATGTAGAGGCGCTCACATCCGGCAATTTAGATAAGAAAGCCATGCGGCGCATTGGTTTTCCGTGGTCACAGCAGCTCATCGAGCGCACCCGAACCGCGGTTGCTGGCACATGCTTAACTGCCTCATTAGCATTACAGCACGGCAAAGCGCTTAACTTAACCGGTGGGTATCATCATGCTTTTGCTGATTTCGGCTCAGGGTTTTGTTTATTTAACGATTTATATCTTGCGGCGAAAACCATGCAAAAATCGTCCGCTATTGATAATGTACTTATCGTTGATTTAGACGTGCACCAAGGCGATGGAACGGCAAAGCTTGCTGAAAATGATAGAGATATCTTTACCTTGTCTATACATGGAGAAAAGAACTTTCCTTATAGAAAGCAGCAATCAGACATCGATATTGGGCTTGCCAAAGGTACCGAAGATGATGAGTACCTACAAACACTTGAACAAGCGCTGGCACTAGCAAAAAGGCAATTTCAGCCCGATGCTATTATTTATGATGCCGGTGTTGATGTGCACGTGAATGACGATTTAGGGCATTTACATATCTCCACCGAAGGGGTGTACGAAAGAGACAAAATCGTATTCGCGCTGGCCGAACAATTAGGTGTGCCTATTGCAGCCGTTATTGGTGGAGGGTATCAGCGAGATATTGCAGCGCTGGTGGATGTACATATTCAGCTATATCGCGCCGCGGGGGTAATAAGTTAGGCGCTGTAAAAAGCGAGTAGCTAAATAAAAAGCGCGCTAAACATGTAAGCGTAGCGCGCTTGATTTACTTCATAGGGTGAGGGGTATCAGCCTATAAGAAAAGCAGCTGGAAACCCAAACCAATGCGCTCTTGCGACCGGTTATAGTCGATAAGTGAATCACCATAGCCGTTGAAATATTGCAGTAAGATTTCGTACCTATCAGAAATGGGGTAAGTCAAATCTAGTTGAATACTGCCTCGGTTTTCATCGAAATCTAAATTGTTTCTAAGTAGGGCGAGTACTTTGAATGCTCCAATTTTTCTACCATATCCGAACTCCATTCGCCCGTAATAGTCCTCTATATCAGGGTTATCATCGCCCGTAGGATCTAATGGATCTTCTTTTTCGTCTTCAGGAATACGATACCAGGTTTTTAGGTAATAAATGTCGTCGTTATCACTGAATACAATAGAGGCAAATAAGCGGTTCCAGCTTCTTGATTGTAGGCCGCTTTGACCATTAGACATGTGATTGAAGCCTACTTGAAATGTATTAAATTTATACCCCAGTACGGAATAATCAGCGGTTTCCTGCCAAAAAATTTCTGGCTCGTAGTTGGTCTCGCGAAACGGCTTAGATGCCTCGCTATTATACAGCTGCCAAAATGATGTCAGCGTAAAGCCAAAATACACCCCGTCGAATCCTGTATCTTCTAAGTAAAGGGGGAGTTTGGCACTGACTTGGAATTTTGCTTCTTTATTATCGACGTTTTCGTCCGTCAAGTCTTCGTTTCCAGTGGTATTGGGGTTGGAAACGTAAGTAATGGGAAGCAGGTAATTTTGTCGATGTTGCGTAATAGCAAACACGTTATCCAGCGCTTCTTTATCACCTTCTAAACGGTCATCTAACGCGCTTTCTGAGGTGGTATCACGCTTTATAATGTCAATGACTTCGATACCTTCTTCATCTTGAGAGGGATCGTTGGTTTCGTTTTGATTGCTTATTTGTTGCTCGCTGCTATCAACGATTTGAGGTTGAGTGCTAACAACATCTGAGGATGTTTCTTGTCCACACACACTTGTGCTAGCAGCAAACGCTGCCAAAAATACGAAAGGCTTTAACACTGACACCTTTAATTCTCCGTAACATGGGGTTATTTTTATGCTTAACTGAAGTCCAGTGTGAGGCCTTCTGAGGAAGCAAATACGTGTAAAGTAGACTCTGCCACTGTGACATATTCATTACAATGTTTTACAACATCATCTATATCGTCATCTGTGCGTTCTGGATCATGACTGTATAGTGCTAATTTTTTTGCATTGGACGCCATAGCCAGTTTAACCGCCTCCTCAGCCACAGAGTGGCCCCACCCGTTTTTAGCAGGCATATCAGACAGCATATACTGTGCATCGTGAATAAGTAAGTCTGCATTCTCAGCAAATTTAGCAAAATCAATAAAGTCGGTTTCTTTCTTATAAGGAGGGTAAAGCTCATTATCTGTAATGTAAGTAACCTTCACACCATCAGCGTTTATGCAATAGGCGCTGCCGCTTCCCGGATGATTCATTGCAAGTCGCGTGATCTTTGCGCTTCCTATTGCAAAGGTGTTGTCCGCTTTCGGTATTTCAATAAGCGAGATGTTTGCTCTGAGCGCACTTCTTGGTACGGGAAATAACGATCCTTCCATTTGTTTTAAAATTTGGTCCGGTTCTTCAAACAGAGTTTGTCCTGGATAGATATTTATTTCGCGTTCGGCTTGATATATGGGAGGAAAGAAGGGGAAACCTTGTATGTGGTCCCAATGATTATGGCTCAGCAAAAGATGGATAGGGGTGTTCTTTTTCGCTAAGTGCTCACCAAGAAGGCGAATACCCGTTCCAGAGTCGAGGACGATATCGGTACCGTCCTCAAGCTCGATATGAACGCATGCTGTATTGCCACCATAGCGGACGAAAGCTGCTCCCGGAGTGGGTATAGACCCTCTAACGCCATAGAATATTAACCGCATACGCCCTCTTTATACTTAACTTATGGGCAAGTTCAGATGTTAGAGTGCGGCTACAAATTCTTTTGCTGCGCTGAGGTCTAATAACTGCTTCTCGCCAGTACGTCTATTTTTATACTCAACCTGTTGATTATCTAGGTTTCTTTCACCAATAACAATACTATGAGGTATGCCAATTAATTCCATATCATTGAACATAACACCCGGGCGCTCTTTTCTATCGTCAAATAGCACTTCTATGCCTAATGCAACAAGCTCTTCATAAAGGGCTTCGGCTGCTTCTTTGATACGGTGAGACTTATGCATATTCATTGGTATTAATGCAATTTTAAACGGTGCGATAGGATCTGGCCACTTTATGCCAAATTTATCGTGATTTTGCTCAATGGCCGCCGCCACAATACGTGATACACCAATACCGTAACAGCCCATAGTAAGGGTTTGGTGCTTGCCTGTTTCGCTCAATACACCGCAGTTCATTGCTTCTGAATATTTTCTACCAAGCTGGAAGATATGACCTACTTCAATACCGCGTTTGATATCGAGCGTACCTTGGCCATCAGGTGATGCGTCGCCGGCAACGACATTGCGGATATCAACGGTATTGATACCATCTGGCCAGTTAACGTTGACGTTAACTTTTCCGCCTGCGCCAGCACCTGTTGTGAAATCAGCAAGGGCTGCTGCACTTGCGTCAACGTAAGCAGGTACGGGTAGGTTAGTTGCATCTGCAAAGAAAGGCGATACACCAAGCACATCTTTTGCTTGTTCAAATGACGCTTCAACAAGAGGAATCGCAACGCCGTCTATTTTTTCAGCTTTAATGTCGTTTAGCTCATGGTCTGCACGTAGTACGAGCGCTATCCATTTATCAGCAACAACGTCTTCGCCTTTATCATTGAGTTCATTAGCCCCTTTTACTAATACGACTTTAACGGCGTTAGTAGCGTTGGCATCGACACTCTTTAAAATCGCATTAAAGTCTTTGCCTTTGGCATCTTTGGTTTCAACATCGGCGCCGGAAGGCGCCGCTTTTTCAGGCGCAACGGCCGCAGCCATTTCAACATTAGCGGCGTAATCGCTGTCGCTTGAAAACGCGATAGCATCTTCACCTGATTCAGCAAGTACGTGGAATTCGTGCGAGTGGTTACCACCAATAGAGCCAGAGTCAGCAATAACCGCTCTGAAATCGAGCCCCATGCGAGAGAAAATCGCACAGTAGGCGCCGTACATTTTCTGGTAGGTCTCTTCTAAGCAGCTATCTTCCAAGTGAAAGCTGTAGGCGTCTTTCATTGTAAATTCGCGACCGCGCATAATACCGAAACGAGGGCGAACTTCGTCTCGGAATTTGGTTTGAACCTGATACAGATTCAAAGGAAGCTGCTTATAGCTGCTAATTTCATTGCGTACAAGCGCCGTGATCACCTCTTCATGGGTTGGACCTAGCACGAAATCTCGCTGGTGGCGGTCTTTAACGCGAAGTAATTCAGGGCCGTATTCTTCCCAACGGCCAGATTCTTCCCACAAATCCGCGGGCTGAACAACGGGCATTAGCACCTCAATAGCACCTGCTTTGTTCATTTCTTCGCGAACAATATTGGCTACTTTGTTTAGTACACGAAGACCAGAAGGTAGCCAAGTGTAAAGACCTGAAGCTAGCTTTCTGATCATGCCAGCTCTAAGCATAAGCTGGTGGCTAATAACCTCTGCGTCTGCAGGTGTTTCTTTCTGCGTGGCAAGCAAATATTGACTAGTGCGCATGTAAAGCAGGTTTCCTGTTAAATTTATAATATAAATAGTGAGTGTGAAGGTAATACGCTCAACTTTTTATGTCACAAAACGTTAGTAAGAAGGGCGTGGCATCACTTATTTTGGCGTATTCTAATTAACTGTGAGCAATTACGCCACAGACGGTTACCACTTATCGGTGATTTATCCTAGTTGAACAAGCTCAGTCACGCACACCGCAGCATTTTTAATAGTGAACCCCACATCGATATCATATAGCGTGACGCGATAGATTTTTTCATCATTATCAAGATGTTGTTTATACGCAGGGCGGGGGTCTTGGGCGAGAACTGCAGTTACTAGGGCTGAAAAATCGCTATGTTTCGTTTCTATTTTCGCCAGCATAGACGAGAGACTAGGAGCGAAAAAAACATCCCGGTGGGGGATAGGGTTAATGTCGTCTAGCTTGTCTTTTGCGTTATCAACACTATCGGCATATGAAATATAAGGCTTAACATCGATGAGCGGCGTGCCGTCTACAAGGTCTACGCCTTCAACACAAAGCTGCGTTTGCCCGTTTCTGCTGGTAATGCCCTTATTAACTACGACCGACATTCCAATGCCGTTAGGTCTATGCGTACTTCTGCTTGCTAGTACGCCCATTGTTGCATTACCACCTAACCGAGGGGCTTTTACGGTACTTTTCCAGCCACGCTCTAGATTTTGGTGAAAAATGAACAAAAGCCATAAATGACTGTAGTGCTCTATTCCTTTTAGCATATTGATGTCGTTAAACCCTTCCCCGAACGTAATAACACCTTGTGCTTTTGCTAGGTTTGGCTGCCTAGGAATGGCGAATTTTTGTTTGAACGGGGTGGCGATAGTGGCAATACTGGCTATGTCGAAAGAAGAAGGGGCGGTCACGCTTTGTTCCTAACGCAGTTAAAGAAAATATTATTTGTCATATTACTCTCATATATTGAAGGTAAGGTAGCCCTTCAAGTGAAAACTTGGTCCAAATTAAACGCCGACTATTTGTGTCGTTAGTGGGTTTGTTTGGATTCCCTGGAGTAATCCAATGCTTTAAGCCTGCCTGAGTAACGGTTAAAACGGTGCTAAATAGTAGTGTAGTGTTATCAGATTAACCTATCTCTAATCAAACGCTTCGCTATTCTTGCCTTACTCGGCGGGCTTGTCTTTTTTAATTTCTTTAAGCACTTTTTCGAAGTATGGGCAGCCAAGTGACTGTGCTTTTTCAATGTTGTGACTGAAAATCTTCTCTGCATCTTCTTCTTTTTTCATATAGCGCGTAATATCGGCTTCGCGAATAAGGTGTAGAAGGGGATAGGGAGAGCGATTAGTAAAGTTTTCAGCGTCACTCGCCTCACTGCCATCAAATATATAATCAGGGTGGAAACTCGCGAGTTGATAGGTTCCGCTATAGCCCCAGTCATGAAGCATATTATCCGCGATGGCTAAGACATCAAGGTATTCGTCGAAGTCCCCAAGGGTTGTGTGAGTAAGTGCAATTAGCGTAGTAGCAGTGTCTTCGTTCTCTTCTAAATGCCTGACTTCATCATAGAGCGATTGGATAACGTCGCCCACATCACCGCCTATAACTACGCATCGAATACCGCTTGGTGTTCTTACATAGCGGGCGAAGGGGCAGAAATTGTGCTCTATAACAATATCATCAACCCATTTTAGCGTTGCATCAATAACGTGCTGTTCGAGTAAGGGGGAAGTTAAATTAGCCATAGTAGGAATAAAATAAGTAGGGTTGTATGTTGTGTTGTAGCGTGGGCTTAACAAAAAGGCAGACATCACTCTCTGCCTTTGTTTGTTACGCTATTAAGGTTGCTTATTGATGTAAAATGAAGATGGACTATTAAGAGTGATACTTAACATACGCTTCTAACGTATTTTCAATAAGGCTAGCTACGGTCATTGGCCCTACACCGCCAGGAACCGGCGTGATCCAACCGGCCCGTTCCTTCGCTTTATCAAAGTCTACATCTCCCACCAAAGAGCCATCGTTAACCCGGTTAATGCCGACATCAATAACAATAGCACCAGGCTTCACCCAGTCTCCTGGAATGAAATTCGGCTTACCTACAGCAACAACCAGCAAGTCCGCACGTTGAACATGACTTTTTAAGTCTTGAGTGAACTTGTGGCAAGTGGTCACTGTGCAGCCTGCTAACAATAGCTCAAGGCTCATTGGGCGGCCTACGATATTTGAAGCGCCTACAATAACCGCGTCCAAACCTTTCACAGGGCGCTTAGTCGACTCTATCATTGTCATGATGCCTTTAGGCGTACACGGGCGTAATGCGGGGATACGCTGTGCAAGGCGACCAATATTATAAGGGTGGAACCCGTCTACATCTTTATGCGGATGGATACGTTCTAGCACCTTTTCCGCATTTAAACCTGCGGGAAGCGGAAGCTGCACTAAAATTCCGTCTATTTCTTTATCTTCGTTAAGCTGATCCACTAAGTTAAGCAGTGTCTCTTCAGTCGTATCAGAAGGAAGGTCGAATGAACGAGAGACGAAACCTACTTCATCACAAGCTTTTCTCTTGTTAGATACATACACTTGCGAGGCGGCATCGCTACCCACTAAGACAACCGCAAGGCCTGGCTGTCTTTTACCTGCTTGAGTTAACGAGTCAACGTAGGAAGTAACGTGTTGGCGAACTTGTTTGGCAATTAATTTGCCGTCAATAAGATGAGCGGTCATAGTCTTGTACGATTCTTATATGGTTGAGTGGTCAACAAGTGGGCTATATTGTTTCATAAAACAGGGCTAATACTCTAGCAATTATTGGAGGTTATTACGCGTTAGCATAAGCGTTATGGTAAGTGAAAAATTCATTTAACACGGTTTTGCCCCTACGATTACACATCTTTGTATATCAAATAAATTAATTCACGGTTACAAGGGGGCCTACATCCTCTTCATTAACAGAAAAATCATTTCAAAGAAGGCTCGAATTAAGGCGCTGTTGTTCAAAAAAACGTGAGAATGCGTGCTTTGTGAGCGGTTGATTATTTTATTTAAAAAAGTGTTTGACGAGGTGGGGGGATGTCAGTAATATTCGCACCCCGTAACGGCACAGAGGCTAGCGCTTCAGGTCGGTACAACAGTCGGTGAGTGGCGCAGCTTGGTAGCGCACTTGTTTTGGGTACAAGGGGTCGCAGGTTCAAATCCTGTCTCACCGACCATTTTTGCAGCGAAGATTCGCCAAGCGCCCGTAGCTCAGCTGGATAGAGCAACGGCCTTCTAAGCCGTGGGTCGCAGGTTCGAATCCTGCCGGGCGCGCCATGCGAGTCAGGTAGGTCCTGACAGCAAGGCTGAATTTTTGATTTTACACTGCTAAGATAAAGCGTGTAAGTTGCAAACACACCCTATGGTGGGCGTAGCTCAGTTGGTAGAGCCCCGGATTGTGATTCCGGTTGTCGTGGGTTCAAGTCCCATCGTCCACCCCACTTTTTCGCGGAAGTGGTGGAATTGGTAGACACGCTGGATTTAGGTTCCAGTGCTTCACGGCGTGAGAGTTCAAGTCTCTCCTTCCGCACCATATTTTCAAGCTTTATTAAAAGCTTAACAAAGCATTCCAGTCGGTGAGTGGCGCAGCTTGGTAGCGCACTTGTTTTGGGTACAAGGGGTCGCAGGTTCAAATCCTGTCTCACCGACCATTTTTGCTTTTTCGATTCATCGAATTCCCAGAGTTCACTATGCAAGCGCCTAGCGCATGGCAGATTTGAATCGATTATCGAGCGTGTAAGTTAGGTCCTGACGGCTCGAGCGATGTTTATGTGTTCAATTCACACATAAACAGATACAGGACTACTGTGGTGGGCGTAGCTCAGTTGGTAGAGCCCCGGATTGTGATTCCGGTTGTCGTGGGTTCAAGTCCCATCGTCCACCCCACTTTTTCGCGGAAGTGGTGGAATTGGTAGACACGCTGGATTTAGGTTCCAGTGCTTCACGGCGTGAGAGTTCAAGTATCTCCTTCCGCACCATGTTTTCAAGCTTTATTAAAAGCTTATCTTTAAAGATATCTCTGTCGGTGAGTGGCGCAGCTTGGTAGCGCACTTGTTTTGGGTACAAGGGGTCGCAGGTTCAAATCCTGTCTCACCGACCATTATCTTACATCTACACACGCTATTCTCCTTAGTACTTATACGATTTCCCCCGTTTCTTTGCATATTTTTACGCTTAGCTTCGCTGTTTGTTTAAATTGCGTTCAATTGCGTGTTACAAACTTGTGTTTGCCTCTCGACTCTTGTGGTGTGCGGCTGTATACTACCGCGTCTTTTTTTAACCAGTATGTTTGATTCGGGTTAGCACATTGACACGATAATTGTGTCCTAATCATGAATTTTCAAACGTCGAATAACGACCTCTACCCCGGAGTGATGTGCAAATAATGCATGACGGGTGAGGGGATTGAGAACAAAACGCCTGTAGAGGCGTATAGTTGAGGTAACATAATGCAAGTTTCAGTCGAGACGACCCAGGGTTTAGAACGCCGTCTTACAATCACCGTTCCATCTGACACGGTTGATTCAGCAGTTAAGTCACGCCTACAGCAGTTGGCAAAAACGCAACGCATCAACGGCTTCCGTCCAGGTAAAGTACCTGTGAGCGTAATCAAGAAGCGTTTCGGCCAGGCAGTTCGCCAAGAAGTTGCTGGCGATGTTATGCAGCAAAACTTCTACCAAGCGGTCATTCAAGAAAAAATTCAGCCTGCAGGTATGCCTAAGTTTGAGCTGACTAAAGACGAAGACGGTCAGGACCTAGAATTTACAGCATCTTTTGAAGTTTACCCAGAAGTAGAAGTGAAAGGTGTTAGCGATATCGAAATCGAAAAGCCAGTAGTGGAAATTACTGACGAAGATCTTGATAACATGATGGAAACACTTCAGAAGCAGCACGCCACTTGGAAAGAAGTTAAGCGTAAAGCGAAGAAAGACGATAAAGTAATTATCGACTTTGTTGGTTCTATTGACGGTGAAGAGTTCGAAGGTGGTAAAGCTGAAGACTTCGCGCTAGAGCTTGGTAAAGATCGCATGATCCCTGGTTTCGAAAAGCCACTAGTTGGCGCGAAAGCAGGTGAAGAAGTAACTATCGAAGTTACTTTCCCAGAAGATTACCACGCTGAAAACCTAAAAGGTAAAGACGCGGTTTTCCAAGCTACCGTTAAGAAAGTTGAAGGTTTAGATCTTCCAAAAGTTGACGAAGAGTTTGCTAAACTATTCGGTGTTGAAGAAGGCGGTGTAGATGCGCTTAAAGCAGAAGTTCGCAAGAACATGCAGCGTGAACTAGACCAAACGCTTAAAGCACAAGTTAAAGAAGACGTTATCTCTAAATTGGTAGACGCTAACGAGATTGATATTCCTCAAGCGCTTATCGACCAAGAAGTTAACGCACTTCGCGAGCAAGCTAAGCAACGTTTCAGCCAGCAAGGCGGTGGTCAGAACCTTCCAGATCTACCGGCTGAGTTGTTTACTGACAACGCTAAGCGCCGCGTATCTATTGGTCTACTTCTAGGTGAAGTGATCAAAGAGAACGAACTTAAAGCAGACGAAGCTAAAGTTAACGAGATGATCGAAACTGCTGCTTCAGCGTATGAAGATCCTCAAGAAGTTGTTGATTACTACAACAATAACCAAGAGCTTATGCAGCAAATGCAAAACGTTGCACTAGAAGAGCAAGCTATTGAGTGGGTTCTTGAGCAAGCAAAAGTTACCGAAGTAACTAAAGCTTTTGACGAGGTTATGAACAAACAGGCGTAATTTTTTACTGTCTGATTGACAATACTTGTCAGCAACTGCTTAAATGCTCGGAGCCTTCCGAGCATTTTTGTTTTTAACGCTAGATAATCAAGGTAGCTATGACTAATACCCCGTTTGACCCAATGAATGCACTTGTTCCTATGGTTGTTGAGCAAACCTCTAAAGGTGAGCGCTCATACGACATTTATTCGCGACTATTAAAAGAAAACGTTATTTTCTTAGTAGGGCAAGTTGAAGATCACATGGCCAACCTCATCGTTGCTCAAATGTTGTTCTTAGAAGCTGAAAACCCAGAGAAAGACATTTTCCTATACATCAACTCACCAGGCGGTTCAGTAACTGCTGGTATGGCAATTTATGATACGATGAGATTTATCAAGCCAGATGTGAGCACGGTATGTATGGGCCAAGCTGCCAGTATGGGTGCATTTCTACTATCTGCAGGAGCAAAAGGTAAGCGTTATTGTCTACCTAACTCGCGCGTAATGATTCACCAACCACTTGGTGGATTCCAAGGTCAGGCGTCTGACTTTGAAATACATGCGAAAGAAATTCTGTCTATTAAAGAGAAATTGAATCGCCTATTGGCAGACCATACTGGTCAAGACTATGAAAAAGTCGCGCGCGATACAGACCGTGATAATTTCTTGAGCGCAACTGAGGCAAAAGAATATGGCCTTGTTGACCAAGTTTTAGCAAATCGATCTGACGTAGCTGCAACTAAGTAGTATAGTTATAGTAGACCTGAGCCAGTGCAACGCACGTTTTGGTTTCGGCTCGGGCAAGGCAGAGGCAAAAGTAATGAGTGATAAGCAAAGCGGTGACGGTGATAATAAGCTACTGTACTGTTCGTTTTGTGGCAAAAGCCAACACGAAGTAAGAAAGTTAATAGCAGGCCCGTCGGTATTTATTTGCGACGAGTGTGTTGAGTTATGTAACGATATCATTCGCGAAGAAATTAAGGAAATCGCGCCTAAGCAAAAGCAGGACGCTTTACCCAAACCAACCGAAATTCATGCGCATCTTGACGATTACGTAATTGGGCAAGAACATGCGAAGAAGGTACTATCAGTAGCGGTTTACAACCACTACAAACGTTTGCGCAATGGCGATGTTCACGAAGGCGTTGAATTAGGCAAAAGTAATATTTTGCTTATAGGCCCAACAGGCAGCGGTAAAACGCTGCTTGCTGAAACCTTAGCGCGTTTACTTGACGTTCCATTTACCATGGCTGACGCCACCACGCTTACCGAAGCGGGTTATGTAGGTGAAGATGTTGAGAACATTATTCAGAAGCTGCTTCAGAAGTGCGACTACGATGTAGAAAAAGCCCAAAGGGGTATTGTCTACATCGATGAAATCGACAAGATTTCTCGTAAGTCTGACAATCCTTCTATTACTCGAGATGTATCGGGTGAAGGTGTGCAGCAGGCGCTACTTAAGCTAATTGAAGGTACCGTGGCCTCAGTGCCTCCGCAAGGCGGCCGTAAGCATCCACAGCAGGAGTTTTTGCAGGTTGATACCTCTAAGATCCTATTTATCTGTGGTGGTGCATTTGCAGGGCTTGATAAAGTTATCGAGCAACGCGCACAAAAAGACACAGGCATCGGTTTTGGCGCTACGGTCAAGTCGAAAGACAACAGCAAACAAATCAGCGAACTCTTTAAGCAGGTTGAGCCCGAAGATTTGGTTAAATATGGCTTGATACCAGAGTTCATTGGCCGTTTACCTGTTGTAACCAGCCTTGAAGAGTTAAATGAAGACGCACTAATTCAAATTCTACGTGAGCCTAAGAACGCAATTACCAAGCAATATGGTGCATTGTTCTCGATGGAAGATGTAGAGCTTGAGTTTAGAGATGACGCACTAAACGCGATTGCTAAGAAAGCAATGGAGCGTAAAACGGGTGCTCGTGGTCTTCGCTCAATCGTTGAGGCAGTGCTACTTGACACTATGTATGACCTTCCATCAATGGATGACGTGAGTAAAGTTGTTATTGATGAGACGGTTATTCGCGGTGAGTCAAAACCCATTTTGATTTACGATAGCAACGAAAAGAAAGCTGCCTCTGAATAATTGAGCGCGTTTTTTATATTGTTTTTAAAAGGTCCTTCGGGACCTTTTTTGATCGCGTGCTTCCTCGGCCTAATAGATAAAACTTACTTTTTGTTCATGTTTACCTAGCCTGATTTTATTGTTTATGCTCGCAAAAAGAATTGAAATTTCGATGCTCCCTGCCAGATTTGGTTGAAATTTGAACGGTCGTGGGCGCGTAGTCTATCCTTTCTACTAGATTTTCCAGTTAGGTATTGCTATACGCGAGAAAATCGATAATGGTTATACTAAGGTCAACAGGCCCTAGAGCAGGGAAGGTAAGGTTAAGGAATTAACGCACTTTAATAAGTTTCGATTGAACTTTGCTCTTGCATCCCCATATAAAAATGACATTTCAAACTAATTGAGAACAAGTATGACAGTTGAGCGTGAAAATCGCATTGAAATTCCTGTGCTTGCCTTGCGGGACGTAGTTGTTTACCCGCATATGGTCATACCCCTATTTGTTGGGCGTGAGAAATCAATCCGTTGCCTAGAAGCGGCGATGGATAATGACAAACAAATCTTCTTAGTAGCACAAAAAGATGCCGGCGTAGATGAGCCTGAAGCCGACGATATTTATACCGTAGGGACTATTGCTACTATTTTGCAGTTATTAAAGCTGCCTGACGGTACGGTTAAGGTACTGGTTGAAGGAAGCGTGCGTGGCGAAATAGAAAGCTATAAGCAGTCCGATCCTTTCTTTGTCGCTAATGTCGATAAGTTAGAAGACGAAGGCATTGATGAAAGCGAGCAAGAAGTGTTAATTCGCTCGGCGGTTTCGCAGTTTGAAGGCTACGTTAAGCTTAATAAGAAAATACCGCCAGAAGTACTGACTTCGCTTAATGGTATTGAAGATGCAGCGCGTTTAGCTGACACCATGGCAGCGCACATGCCGCTGAAACTTACCGAAAAACAAAAAGTGCTTGAGATGCAGGGCGTAAATGAGCGTTTAGAATACCTCATGGCACTGATGGAAGGTGAGATTGATTTGCTGCAGGTCGAAAAGAAAATTCGAACCCGCGTTAAGAAGCAAATGGAAAAAAGCCAGCGCGAATATTATTTGAATGAGCAAATGAAGGCGATTCAAAAAGAACTCGGTGAGTTAGATGACGCGCCAGATGAGTTCGAAGCGCTGTCTAAAAAAATTACCGACGCGAAGATGCCAAAAGAAGCGGAAGACAAAGCGAAAGCAGAGCTTCAAAAGCTTAAGATGATGTCGCCCATGTCGGCGGAAGCTACCGTACTTCGTAGTTACATCGAATGGCTGACCAACGTGCCTTGGAACAAACGTTCGCCGGTTAAGAAAGATCTTTCTCGTGCAGAAGGCGTGCTTAATGAAGATCACTACGGTCTTGAAAAGGTAAAAGAGCGTATTCTTGAATACCTCGCGGTTCAACAGCGCGTTAAAAAGCTGAAAGGCCCGATTCTATGTCTTGTTGGACCTCCTGGTGTAGGTAAAACCTCGTTAGGGCAATCTATTGCTAAAGCGACTGGACGCAAATATGTACGTATGGCCCTAGGTGGCGTGCGCGATGAAGCTGAGATTCGCGGTCATAGACGTACTTATATTGGCTCTTTGCCGGGTAAACTGGTGCAGAAAATGGCAAAGGTTGGCGTAAAAAATCCGCTGTTCTTGTTAGATGAAATCGACAAGATGTCTTCGGATATGCGCGGTGACCCAGCTTCGGCACTACTTGAAGTACTAGACCCTGAACAAAACAACAGTTTCAGCGATCACTACTTAGAAGTGGATTACGATTTGTCTGACGTTATGTTCGTCGCCACTTCAAACAGTATGAACATTCCTGGGCCGCTACTTGATCGTATGGAAGTGATTCGCCTCTCTGGTTACACCGAAGACGAGAAGCTAAACATTGCGAAAAACCATTTAATTGGTAAGCAAATGGAGCGTAACGGGCTTAAAGCAAAAGAGCTAGAAATTACTGACTCTGCTGTTATTGGTATGATTCGCTACTACACCCGAGAAGCAGGTGTGCGCAGTTTAGAACGCGAAGTGTCTAAAGTCTGTCGCAAGGCCGTGAAAGATATCTTGCTTAAGAAGAGCAAAGATAAAGTAGTTGTAACGCAAGACAATCTAAAAGATTACCTTGGTGTACAGCGTTTTGATTACGGAAAAGCGGACAAAGACAATCAAATCGGTCAGGTTACGGGTCTTGCATGGACTCAAGTGGGCGGTGACTTACTGACCATTGAAACAACATCGGTGCCTGGTAAGGGCAAAATGACCTCTACGGGGTCGTTAGGTGATGTGATGCAGGAGTCAATTAAGGCTGCTATGACAGTAGTACGAAGCCGTGCAGAAAAGCTTCGTATCAACGACGACTTCTACGAAAAGCGTGATATTCACGTTCACGTACCGGAGGGAGCAACGCCTAAAGATGGCCCGAGTGCGGGTATCGCCATGTGTACGGCTTTGGTTTCTTCGTTAACGGGTAATCCAGTGAAGTGCGATGTTGCCATGACCGGTGAGATTACGCTACGGGGTGAAGTGTTAGCCATAGGTGGCCTAAAAGAGAAATTACTTGCGGCCCATCGTGGTGGCATAAAAACCGTAGTAATTCCAAAAGACAATGAGCGAGATCTGGAAGAAATTCCAGATAATGTGAAGAAAGATTTATCAATTCACCCCGTTAAATGGATTGATGATGTTCTTGATATTGCACTTCAGGAACCCGTCGAAAGCTTCGAAGTGGTTAAAAAGTAACTCGTCATATTGGCTGCAAGCCTTTAATTTTAAAGGCGTGTAGCCATATTTTTTTATAAACTTGCAATAATTGACTAAAAAACGTGCATTGAGCGAAAGAAAAGCCCATTTTTTTAAAAATAGGGCTTTCAAGTCGCAAAAGTTGTGTTACCTTTAACTGGTATTCGCTTGAAGCCTTGCCACAAAAGGGATTGCAGCGATTCATATAAAAAGTTAATTATTTGTGACTGAAGCTTGATGTTAACGATCAAGCTTGCTATAACGTTCAAGCAAAATCGTTTTGGACAAACAGTATAATAACAATCGAAGGGGATCATAATTGTGAACAAGTCTCAACTTATCGACCAAATCGCTGCTGGTGCAGACATTTCTAAAGCAGCCGCTGGCCGCGCTCTTGACGCATTCACTGACTCAGTAACTGCTTCGCTTAAAGACGGCGACCAAGTAGCACTAGTAGGCTTTGGTACTTTCTCAGTTCGCGAACGTTCAGCTCGCAGTGGCCGCAACCCACAAACTGGTGAGACTATTCAGATTTCAGCAGCGAAAGTTCCATCTTTCAAAGCTGGTAAAGCACTGAAAGACGCTTGTAACTAAGCAAAAAAATTATAGAAAAAGGCGATGGCTAGTCCATCGCCTTTTTTATTTGTGAAACAAAGAATTGAATATTGGGGGCAGAGTCTTGTCACTGAGCCCATTATTAAACAGCAAATTTATATCTCAATGGCTTGCCAAGTTTTGTACTTGTTCTCGCGCCGTTGCGGTTAAACGAAAGACAGCATAAATAGTGCGTTTTGGCGTTTATATTCAGCGGCATTGGGTTATAATCAGCGCTTATTTTACTGGGTACCCGACAAAATGAAGGGTTACTGGTAACTGTAGTAAGCAACGGAGTTGAAGAACAATCATGCTAGAAAGAATCAGAGAAGGTTCTCAAGGCCCATGGGCGATGGCGATTATTGCGCTTATCGTTTTGAGTTTCGTATTCGCAGGTGTGGGTAGTTACCTTACATCAAATGGTACTACCGCAGTAGCCACCGTAAACGGCGAAGAGATTTCGGCACAAGAACTAGAGCGTGCATATCAAAATCAACGTGCACAAATGGAATCACAATACGGCGAAAGCATTGCGCAGCTTTTCTCTAGTGAACAGTACCTCGCGGATTTTAGAAAAAATGTGTTGGACAGACTTATCGCTGAAAAGCTTATTCAGCAACAAGCCACTAACATGGGATTGCGCGTAAGCGATGAGCAAATTCGCGAAACCATCGTTCAAATGCCAGAGTTTCAGTTTGGTGGCCAATTCGACAATGAACGCTTTCAAGCTATTCTTCGTCAAAATGGGTTCCAAGTAGCAGATTTCCGTGATTACCTTCGCACTCAAATGACACAGAATCAGCTGGCGGCTGCGCTAACTAATTCATCATTTGCGCTTGACGGTGAAGTTGAACAAGCCAATGCGCTTCAGCGCCAAACACGCAACGCCAAGTATGTGCTTGTAAGCTCAGATGAGTTTGCAGATTCTATTGAAGTGACAGACGCGGACATTGAAGCGTTTTATAACAATAACATCGCGTCGTTTGATACAGAGGAGCAGGTTAAACTTGCTTACGTTAAACTTAGCGTAGAAGACCTTAAAGGCCGCGTTTCTGTAGATGAAGATGCAGTGCGTACGTATTACGATAACAACCTTGGGAGTTATGGTACCGAAGAGCAGCGCCGTGTTTCGCATATTCTTATAGAGGCAGGGGATGACGCAGATGCAGCAAAAGCAAAAGCCGAATCGCTAAAAGCCGAGATTGATAGCGGTGCTGACTTTGCGGCGTTAGCAGAAGCGAACTCAGACGATACATTTTCTGCTGAAAATGGCGGTGATCTAGATTTTATAACGCCTGAAATGATGGACCCCGCGTTCGATGAAGCCGCATTTAGTTTAGAAAATGTAGGTGATGTGTCTGACGTCGTTGAAACCGAGTTCGGTTACCACATTATTAAGCTTACTGAAGTAAAAGAAGCGCAGGTGAAAACCTTCGATGAAGTGGCGGGCGAAATTCGCGATACACTTCTTTATGATGCCGCTATGGAAAAGTACATTGAACTTCAAAATACGTTGGCGGAAATAGCGTTTGAGGTTCCCGATACGCTTGACGACGCGGCTAATGCAGTTGATTTACCTATTCAAGAGTCAGTGCTTTTCAGTCGAAATACTGCGCCTGCTGAATTAAGTTCTCCCGGGTTATTAGACGTTGCTTTCTCTTCAGAGCTTGTTGAAGAAGGACTTAACAGCGACATTATTGAGTTAGATGATGAGACCGTAGTAGTAGCACGTGTTGTCGAGCACCAGCCTCAGCGTACCCAGTCTCTAGATGAAGTGCGTGAAGGTATTGAAGCATCAGTGAAAGCTGAGAAATCGAAAGAAGCTGCTGAATCTTGGGCGTTTGATGTCGCGCAGAAAGTTCGTGCAGGCGAAAGCGTTGAAGATGAACTGGCAGCGAAATCGGTTGAGTGGGAAACGGCCGCTAACGTGCAACGAGCGGGCGGTACGCTAGCGCGTGCACTAGTAGACACACTGTTCTCATTAGCCCTTGAAGGGAATGATCAGGTTGACGTAGCGACTACCGTAAATGGCGACGTTGCTGTTGTTATGCTAGAAGGCGTAAACCCTGCGCCAGCGCTTGAAAGCGAGTTAGGTGAAAGCCTGAAGCAACGCTTAGCACAGGTGCAAGGACAGCGAGTTTATCAACAGTACATTGACGCACTACGCGCGAACGCTGAAGTAACAATCTCTGAAGCACTGTAAAGTCTTATCCCACACTTAACTAACGAGCGTGGGATAACACCAAGAAACGTTAAAGGCCAGTATTGTTTAAGATACTGGCCTTTTTTATGGGCTTGGTGAAGCGCCTACGTGGTTGATGCTTTCAAGGCCCCGCGCGGTCATCTTGATAAAGGAGGAGGTTTCGCTTTTTCGATTACATTATGGCTTGTTGCTAATGGGTTAAAAATAGCATTAGGGTATAAAACGCTGCAATAACCCCCGATAGTACAAAGATATAGAGAAAACCTTGCTTGCCCTGTTCAAGGGTATAGTTTTTGGTTTGCAGGTAGCCAAACCAAAGTAGAGACAGAATTAGAGGTATTAAGACAATTATTTTTAACACGGCCGCGCCTTTTTTTACAGTGAAGGTCTATTTCAACGCTTCTATTTATAACAAGCTGTTGCACGTTAAACAAATACTAAAGCTTGTAGGGCTTTATACCTCAACGCTCAGCGCGAGTTACGCCTAAGTGATTGTGGTTGTATAGAAATTCAATCGTACCTGTCATTGCATCTTCTCAAAACTGTTATAAACGTGTCACCTTAAATTCGTCTAATAAACCCAAGTTTCATTTAGGTGATTTACGAATGTCTATTCAGCCTTCAATAACCGCTGCACCGGCCCGTAGCCTTCATTTTGCCGAAGTTTTGATGGCGAGAGAGTCCATAACGCCCGTTGATGCAGGCTGTCAAAGTTACCTCATGTATAAGCTTGAAAAGCTCGGGTTTGTCTGTGAGCGTCACACGATTAATGGTGTTAAAAACCTTATTGCCAAATGGGGGGATGGCCCGTTACATTTCGCGTTTAGTGGTCATACTGATGTGGTACCGCCAGGCCCTCTTGAGAAATGGAAGTCGCCTCCCTTCAGCCCTGTTGTAAGCCAAAATAAATTATATGGCCGAGGGGCTGCGGATATGAAGACTGGAATTTCAGCCATGCTAGCAGCAACCGAACGGGCAATTGCTTCGCTAGATGAACGTGAGGTGACGTACTGGTGGCTTATCACCAGTGACGAAGAGGGAGAGGCTGAATGGGGCTCTAAATGGATAAACGAGTATTTGACCAAACGTAATGTTCAACTTGATATGTGCTTGGTCGGTGAGCCTTCGGCCACTACTCAAACCGGTGATACTATTAAAGTAGGGCGCAGAGGGTCGCTCTCAGGCACCATTACTGTTGCAGGTAAACAAGGTCACGTTGCATACCCCAAAACGGCTGTTAATGCTATCCACAAAGCCAGCAATATCGTTAATGCGCTCACCCACTATCCCTTCGAAGAGGGAAGTGATGACTTTCCAGGTACCACGCTTCAAATAACGCATATGGACACGGGAAGCTTTACCGATAATATCGTGCCTAGTGCGGTAAGAATAGAGTTTAACGTACGCTCCTCGTGGCAATACAACCAAGGTAGTTTGGCTGAATTACTTCGCCAAATCATCAGTTCGGTAGATATGTCTGCATTAGTTAGTTTTTCGAGGCCTTGCGAAGCCTATTTAAGTAAGCCACATAACAACGCCAAACGTTGTCTTATTACTAGCGTAGAAAAAGCCATTAAAGCGGCAACAGGGCGTTATCCCGTAATCAGTACTTCGGGTGGCACTTCTGACGGGCGATTCTACGCCAGCGAAAAAACGCAAGTTGTAGAGGTGGGGGTGCCGAATGCCACAATTCACCAGGTAAACGAACATATTCACCTGTCAGACTTACTCACTCTTGAAGATATCTACACTGATATCCTGCTTAACTTAAGCAAATAAAAGCTAATAAAACTAAGCGCGGCTTGGCGTATTAGTTTTGAACTGCGGCATCAATAAAACGTAAAAAGGAGCGGAATTAACCGCTCCTATCTTTTTATTCACTTTACTGTCACGCGCATGTCTATTGCATTAGGCTGACGCTTTTAATTGGATATCAGTCAAATAGCGCTTGCGCTTTTTATCAGTTAAGGTCTGCATATCAACCACCACCAGGCCATCAATGCAATCGTTGAAGTCCGGGTCAACGTTAAAGCCTAAAAACGCAACGCCGCCGTCCTTAGCTACTTCTGAGTACTGTTTATAAAGGGTAGGAACATTAACACCCATATTCGCCAATAGGTGTTTTAACTGTGTAAACTCAGCTTTATAGTCATGGCCGGTAAATTGGTGCAGCGTATCTTGCGTTATTTGATAGGGGCGTTTACACGTGGCCTCACCAAATTTAGCCGGGAAATAGGTTGAATAAAATTGCACTAAAAGGTCTTTAGCCGGCTCGGGATACGCATTGCTAAGAGATACTGCTCCAAACAAATAGCGGTATTTAGGATAGCGACTTAAAAAGGCGCCTATGCCAAACCAGAGGTAATCTAAGCTGCGTTTTCCCCAGTATTGAGGCTGAACGAAACTCCGTCCTAGCTCTAACCCTTCTTTAAAAAGTTTATCGTTATTTTTGCTGTAATTAAATAGGGTGGCCGAGTACAAGCCGGTAGGGTGGTCTGGGGCGGTCAGTAGTTCTGCATCCCCGAAGCGATAGGCACCAACAATTTCTAAATCACTCTCATCCCAAAGTACTAAATGATAGTAGTGAGAGTCATAATGATCGATGTCTCTGCGCTTATTTGTGCCTTCGCCGACGGCTCTGAACGCGACTTCTCGTAAGCGACCAATTTCTCGCATAATTGGTGAGCAGCTTTTATGTTGATACAAGTAAATAGATTTACCGTCTCCCGTGGTACCTAGATGCTCACATTCACGTATTGCACGTGAAAGTTCTTTTCTATCTTCAGGCATAGCGATTGATGCTTGTGTTTCGAAAACGCCTTTTTTGTTGCTGCCAATACGGTACAAGTGACGTTTAAAAAGCTTCACTTGCTCTTTTAGCGGGATGTTTGTTTGTTGATAAGACTCGAAAGGAATGAGCTCTCCAATACGCATAGGCAGGTGCTTTTTGCGTTGCTTAAACATCTCTTTGACCAAGAGTGCGGTAGCAAGGGGTTTATATACCATAGACACCCCATAAAAAAGGGGGCTGTTTTTGGCATCAATATAAACCGGTAAAACCGGCGCTTTGGCTTGCCTTGCTATACGTAAAAAACCTGTGTGCCAGCGTGTATCGCGCACGCCCTGGGGTCGCAGCCGCGAGACTTCACCCGCTGGAAAAATAAGTATGGCACCATCGCCGTTTAAATGATCCTGAATAGCCGATAAGTGCTGTTTGGGTGTGCCCCCTTGCATATTGTTCACTGGCAATAGCATGTCGTGCAGCGGTTCAATGGCCATCAGCATTTCATTTGCCACAACTTTTAAATCGTGACGTACTTCACTTACAAGCTTTATCAACGCCAACGCATCGAGAGAGCCTATCGGGTGATTAGCAATAATAACCACGCGCCCTTCACTCGGAATCCGTTCTTTTTCCACGTCGCGAGTCGAATAGCTGATATTAAAGTACTCGAGAACCTGCTCCACAAAATCAATATCTTCATAATGAGGGTAGGTTTCACCAAACTCGGTAATTTCGCGTTCGTGAAGAAGGTGTCTTAATACGAAAGACAGCGATTTAAACAGAATAGGATTGTTCGCTACTTGAGGATAATGCTTGTTCAGTACGTCATTTACAGTAAACATAGAACCTGTTTCTCTTTCGGTTTTGGCGAACAATAGCAATACAATGTGACGCTTTTTACACAGTTTGATGGCAGTTATTTGACAGTGTTAACAAATTGTAATTGCGTCACCAGCCCCTATTTTCTTTTGCGCCAGTATTCAAGCTAACAATGCGGTAAACACTGCCCTGCTATGCCGCTTTAGACGAAGAGTCTTTTACTGTGATCGACGTGACGCTGGCTGACTCGACAACCTCAAGGTAATGAATTAGTGAAAGCTCG